>Ga0160422_10001734_pt1 | contig 13578 bp, 8 predicted proteins | sample Fk160mmetaG_FD_108192 | JGI IMG/M metagenome (GOLD analysis project Ga0160422, IMG submission 108192) | Marine microbial communities from the Central Pacific Ocean - Fk160115 60m metaG | ecosystem: Environmental > Aquatic > Marine > Oceanic > Photic zone | place: The Central Pacific Ocean...
TCTCCACGCCCAAGCAAGAGCCACAAGCGGTGCGATGGGCGCCAACTGGCGAAACCGACGGTGTCTCAGGAAGGTCCCCCACACTTGGGCCGCGGCCAACGGCACGACGACGGCTGCCGGTGCGGCAATCTGCATCATGTACCGCGGCGTAACGATGATCCAACGCGACATCGCCACGGTCATCCCGACAAACGGTACGATGGCCAGCAATGCGATCCAGGTTTGCCGGCGCGTACCCCGGCCCGGAAGCATCGCGAGCGGGAGCATAAGCAGGGTCAATGCAAGGCCCCATGGCAACCCTTCGTCCACCCGACCTGAGTTGTCTGCCTGAAGCGCAGAGGCACAGGGCTGCAGGAGGCCCTCAATGCTAATCACGGCGCTGGGTTCGTTTTGGCATGCGGTCCGCAAGGATTCGTTCGGACTGTTTCGAAGCTTTGACAGCTCGATCCCCCTCAGAATTTCTGCGACCTCTGCCGTCTTCTCTCGAGGGACGACGCGAAGCTCGTTCTGGAGGATCGGACCCAACGCCAAGCCTCCGGTGAACAAGACCAGCATGACGGTCGAGCGAAGGCGTCCTCCTGCAACAACAACACCGGTCAGACCGAGCAAGACAAAGCCGGGTAGCAACGTCACAGTACGCCCGTCGATTGCCCAAGCAAGCCCCGTGCCTACACCCCCGAGCACGGCCCACGGCCACGTTCGCCATCGCGCCATGCCCACGACACCCGCAAGCCCCAAGGCCGTAGTGCCGCTCAACAGAGGGTAGAGGTTCACCCATCGAGATGCAGCAGCCAACTGGGGAGTGAGGGGGATGGATAGCGCCGCCACGGCCCCCACCCATGGCCCCGCTAGTGAACGACCGAGCAGTGCCGCTCCCACGATCACCATCACCAGTGCCACAGAGGAAATCAGCATTCCGGCCCACGACCACCCGAGGTGCGGCCCCAGCGAGCCCAAAAGGTACGGGTAAAGCGGTTCTAGCCATGTGCTGTTCATCGTGCCCGGATGAAGGTACGCCCACGTCTCTCTCAGGTATCGTTCCCAATCAAAGCCTCCGGGCCAATCCATGGGCACGAAGGCGCGGCCGAGGTACCAGAGCCACGCACACGAAACCGCCACACCCACCAGCAGCGGGGATTCACGGCGGAATGCGGACCCCATCAATCCAAGTAGCCGGAAGACGAAGACCAGTCTCCATCTGGGTACCAGAAGAACATCATGCCGCCGCCCGTTAGGGTGTCCATCACATCATCGACGAGTCTGTCATCGACGGCAGGGCATCCCCAGCTTGTTCCGGCCACGCCCCACGATGCGACGTTTTCAGCGCGCGCGTACGTGGCTCCATGGACAACGATCCCACGCATTCGCACGTTGTCGTTGTAGCCGGGCTCAAGCCCATCGAGGCGCAAACCGGGCCCCACGGTGGAACTGGTGTACAGTTCAGCGGCCTTCATCATGCCAAGAGAGGACTGATGGCTATCGTTTACATTCGAAAAACTCGTCGCATACGCCTCTGAACCGGTGCTTGAATTCTCGCCGTGGGTCACATGGAGGTTCCAGAGGAGCGTGCCGTCGATCAGGTCCAAAATCCACATTCGGCGATCGGCGGAATGCATCGAAAAGTCTGTAATTGCGTAGAACAATGTGTCCGGGTCACCGTTTTCAAATGCAACGCCCATGGCATACAGGGCATCCTCTGCAGGTGCCTCGTCGAGGCCCATCTCCTCAAGGTCGTCAACGGACATGAACCCAAAGTTCATGCGATATTGCCCATCGTATTCAGTCGCTCCACTCGTCCATGTATCGGCCACGACCCAATAGTGACCGGCCTGAACGTACCCGCCGGCCACCCAATGCCCGCGAGCGATGCAGTCGCTGCTGGATTCACTGCCGAGGAGGTGAACGTCCACGTCTGCACCGGTTTCCATGTCGGTCAACTCCAGAGACAGGAGACCGTTGGCGGGGATGGTGACTCGATACAGCACCTCGGCGCCGCTCTCATCGGTGCCCGGGGCGCAATCGTATGAATCAAAGTCACGCCGACTCGAAGTCGATGTGTCGCCCACATGGGAGGACGGAAATGTATCGATGCACACCACACCGTCAGGGCATGGAAGGTCCTCTACCTGCTGATCGTCGTCTGCATCCGCATCCGCATCCGCATCCGCATCCGCATCTGCATCTGCATCTGCATCCGCATCTGCATCTGCATCTGACTGATCCGCCGCGGTGTCATCGAGTGACACTTCGTCGCCATCGAGTTGCTTGTCCAGACTCGGCGTTGCGCATCCAACCGCAAATATCATCAAACCGACAAAACGCATGTGCACCTCCGATATGGATGTAGCGTCCGAATACAGCCATCGCCATGGCAACCCATCGCTCCCCATCGAACCGACACTCAATCGTCGCCAAACCTGCGCTGTGGCTTCATCAAACGATTCGGTTGACCGCATCGATTCTCCGCCCTTACGAATGCTGCAAGGCAGGTATTTCCGACTTAAGCGGGATCGCATGCGCCTCGCCTTCCCGATTCTACTTGTGTCTTGTGGAGAGCCGACAAAGGATTCTGCTCCGGCGGCATCCCCTTTCGATGAGCCCTGCGAGACGGTAACCGCAGAGAGACGGGTTCTGTGGGGCGACCTCCACGCGCACTCCTCTTGGTCCTTCGATGCTGGTGCCTATGGCTCGACCCTGACAACCGCCGATGGGTACGCATACGCAAAGGGTGAGACTGTGATGCTCCCGGACGAAACGGGCGCCATGAATCGGCCGGCCACTATCGATCGGCCTCTCGATTTTTTGGCCATGACCGAACACGGTGAGTTTTTAGGCGAGATTCTGATCTGCACTGACCCCGCTTGGGCCGGATACACATCGGACACCTGCGCCACCTGGCGAGATGTGAGTGCCTCCAATGGTGCATTCGATTTTGGCGTACTGATGGCCAGTCGTACGCCCGAGCGGTTCTCCGACATCTGCGGCGATGGATCCGACTGCATCGACGCAGCACGCCTGCGGTGGCGCGAGGTCCAACGAGTCGCGAACAACGCCGATGACCGCACAAGCGCATGTTCGTTTACATCCTTTGTGGCGTACGAGTACACCAACACTTTGGATGTTTCCAACCTGCATCGAAATGTAGTGTTCCGCACCGATGACGTTCCCGACCTTCCCATTACGCATTTTGAAGCGCCGACACCCCTTTCTTTGTGGCGTCAACTCGACGACGAATGCACCGATGACTGCGATGTCCTTGTGCTTCCGCACAACTCAAACCTATCAAACGGCCAACTGTTCACCATCGACAAGGACGGAGTCGATGCGGCCGATATCGCAGCACTCCGGGCACGGATGGAACCCGTGGCGGAGATTTTTCAACACAAGGGAGACTCGGAGTGCCGGAACGGATTTGAAGGCATCCTCGACGATCCCGAGTGCAGCTTTGAAAAACTTCGACCGCCGAACGCATCAGTATGCGGCGACGAAACCGGCAGCGGAGGGATGCGACTCTGGGGCTGCGTCCATCGGCTCGATTTTCTGCGCAATGTGTTGGTCGAGGGGCTGATGACCGAACATCGTTTGGGCATAAACCCATACCGAATTGGCTTTATTGGCAGCACGGACACCCACAATGCGACCCCGGGACATGTGACAAGCACAGCCTTCATGGGCCATGTTGGTGTGGCCGACGCAACACCCGAACGAAGACTCGGCGAAGGCACGGTCACCCACGACACGCTGGAAAACAATCCTGGCGGTCTCGCGGCAGTTTGGGCCACAGAGAACAGCAGAGACGCCATCTTCGACGCAATCCGTCGCAGGGAGACCTATGCCACCTCCGGTCCGCGAATTGAGCTTCGTTTCTTTGGAGGCACTGATCTTCCAAGCGACCTCTGCAGTCGGCGGGACCGAATCGCCACCCTCGACAGCATCGGAACGGCCATGGGGGGACACACCACCGCTGCGAACACATATTTCGTAGAGGCTTCTGGAGACCAAATGCCCTTGAGTGAGGTTCAGCTCATCAAGGGCTGGATCGATGAAGAAGGCGTTCCTCATCAGGCCGTGGTGTCTGTATTAAGCGACCCCGACTCCGATGAATCCATCGACCTGGAAACGTGCAGCCCCATTCGCTCCGACCCAAACCGCATGTGCACGGTCTGGACTGACCCTGCGCCCCTTGTCGATGGGTTTATCTATGCTCGAGTACTCGAGGCGCCCACCTGCCGTTGGAGTCAATTGGAGTGCAACCGCCTCGCAGAAGCAGACCGACCAAGCGGGTGTACAGAGAGCCACGTCGAGCCCATTGTGCGCCATCGAGCATGGTCCTCACCCATCTGGGTCCAGCCGTCGCTTCAATAGGCAATGCCCATTTTTTTGTAGACGAAATGCAGCAACCACATGGGTCCCACGAGCAAGAACTGCAGGTCCTTCATAAAACTTGGCTTCTTTCCCTCAATTTTGTGTCCAATAAACTGGCCTATCCACGCCAGGACAAAAATCAGCAAGCTCAGCTGCCATAGCGGCATGGCGACCGAGGCCACTGCCCACTGAGTCAACAGCACCATGGCTACGCTCACGCCCACCATCCCAATGGCGAGGGGAACACTCATCCGCACATACCACAGCACCGTTCCAGCCAGCAGGACCGTTGCCCAGTTGAGGTAGGCACCGGCAGGGCCGGCAATGAGGCCTGCCAGTGGTCCCACTGGGATCGACCATACCAAGCCAACGGTACTGAAAAAAATCAAGGGTACGCACACCCAATGAATCAACTTATTTTGCGGGTTGCGGTGACTCTCACCGTACTCGTCCAGCAGGGCGTCCACTTGGCGCATTGGTCTCTCCACAGAAGCATCGTACCACCGGAAGGGGGGACACAGCGATCCGAAGGTGTCGCGCCTACAGCTCGACGAAGCACTCCACACCGCCGTAGAACTCCATCGCGAAGGCTGGGTCGGGACTGTAATCAAACGTGGCCGATGCGTACCACGAGCCCCAGACCAACACCTGCCCGTTGACTCCGTCGATGCCCGACTGTCCACCACCTCCCGACCCCCCAACGTCGGCGCCACCAGATACTCCATCTTCTCCGGGGCCGGCCGATAGACCCAGCGGTCCAGCCAGCGACGCACCCGCGCCCCCAGCGCCCCCGATGCCGCCTTCACCACCGCGCGCATGAGCATCGATACTCGAGGAGCCCGACGACCATTCGTCCGCCACAATCAAAACGCGTCCACCATGGCCACCCTCGCCGCCATCGCCGCCGCCACCACCGCCGGCTCCCGACATCATGGGCGCACTCGCACCCGAACCACCGTCGCCTCCGACGCCACCGTCGGCCGTTATCGTGGCACCCGACGACCCGGTCAATACATCTGCCAACACAATGACCAAACCGCCACCGCTTCGGCCCGGTGTACCATCCGAACACCCTCCGCCGAGGGAGTCACCGCCCGGGCCTTCGTCTGCACAGCCCCCACTCGCACCGAGTTGACCACCGTTTCCGAACACCAAACGCTCCGCATCCGAGTCATCACACGCGGCAAAGCTGGTTGCACTGGCGCCGCCGCCACCACCACCGGCTCGGGCAGCAAACCCGCCGCTGTGGGCGCCACCATTGCCGCCAATCGTGGCGCCCGATCCGCCGCTACCGCCGAGCGATTGCCCCACTCCGCCGCCGCCGCCACCGCCAGATGGTCCAGCCGCGATGCTCAGTTGACGGCCACCGGACCCGCCTCCAGCACCGCCGTCACCGGCACCGCCTACACCACCGGTGCAAGAAAGTTCTGCACAGCTTGATCCGCCAGCACCGCCAGCACCCGAACCCGCTGCGTTGCGACCGCCTTGATGCTCGCCAAAACCATCGCTCGCCGATCCCCCTCGATACCCCTTGGCGTCCATCGTAATCCGAGCGCCATCGCCGAGCGCGAGCGTCTGGGCTCGGAACACCAGCACTCCTCCGGTTCTGCCATCGAAGGCCTGCGCCGTCAACTCGGCTGAAGCGCCCACGTTAAGCTCTGCAAAGTGCGGAATGCGGACCGCCTGATGACGACTGCCATCGGAGGTGACTAAGTCGTACCGAAGTGGCTCTCGGAGCACAAGGGTGTCACCCTCAATGCGGTCGATTTCGACCAATGTCCACTCCCCTGCCCCGCTTTCCATGCAGTCATCGCGTGGCCCACGGGTTGTCTGAACGAACAACTCATCGCCCGCGGCGAACAACTCGGCATCATCGACCGAAACCCTATCGTCCCCAGCGAGGCTGTCGCCCACCACTGCGGTGGCGACGAGTTCAAGTTCAGTTGCACCGCTCACGGACAGCGTTCCATCGGTTCCATACCCACCGATTGGCGGGCACTGCTCTGCAACAATCACCCCTGCTGAATCCGAGGGTCCGGTGTCCTCACCATCAAAGGGCGTCACTGTACACACCCACGTATCGCCGCCCTCCGTGTGGATGGATGCAATGGTGTCACCCGACCGCTCAGAAGTGCTGGTCGCCGTAAAGGCCACGCCATCAACGGTCCAAGCAAACGCATAGCTGATGTCGTCACCGTCGAGGTCAAACGATTCCGTGTCGATCACGCACACCAGTGCGTCCCCTTCATCCGGCGCACCGGGGTCGATGTAAACCTCCGGAGCCGTCGGCGGCGTGTTCTGGATTTCTACAATGTTCGATCCCACCTCATCGCCCGGATCGCTTCCGTCGCTGGGGGTCACGAAGCACTGAATAAAGTCGTGTTTCTGATGGTAGGAGGACGCAAGGGTATTCGATTCTGCCCCCACCACTACCTCACCATTGATTTCCCAACGGAAGGCATACTCAAACGCTTCATCGCCGTCAGAGTCCGTGGTGGTCCCGGGTGTGCAGAGCATTCCATCATCTGTGTACGCGGGTTCCGGCGTAAGAGCGACATCCAGCAGGTCGGGGGCCTCGTTGGCAATCACCACCGTGGCCTGCTTCGGCTCACCGTCGGACTCACCATCATTCGGAGTCACCGTGCACGTCACAACATCGCCGCCGGCGTACCCCGTGGAAAGCGTGGATCCGGAGCCAGCGAACACACCATTAATCGTCCATGCGTATCGCGAAGAATCCGGATCCCCATCGAGGTCGAAGTAGCCCTCGTAGGCGCATGTCAGGGCATCAAGCGTGGTGGGCGAATCGGGAGCAATGGTGACGCGCTCGATGGATGGAGGGGTGTTTTGGACCACCAAGCAATCGGTATCGGATCCCGACGTCTCCACGCCATCGGAGGCGACCACAGTCACGCACCACTCCTGTCCTTTGACCGTGGCGGATGCGGGCACGGAGGTGGATGACCCCACCGCGTAAACCTCACCGTCCACCGTCCATGTGTATGTGTACACAATCGGGTCACCATCGGGATCAGTTGCAAATCGCGTCAACACCGCAAAGAGGTCATCATTGGTGTAGGCAGGATCTGGAACAATCTCGACCAAGGGGTCGCTCGGCCCTGCATTCTCGGTGACCACAATCACCACGGTATCGGTAGAGGTATTGCCATCAGAATCCGTCACCGTCACGGTGATGGTCTGCTCTCCCGGGGTCAGCCCGTCCGTCGAGAATCCGATGGTTCCGTCCTCGCCCGGGGGATCCGTATTCAGCACGCCATCGACATCGCTCTCCCACACAATTTCCAGCGTCTCTTCTGCGTCTTCGACATCCGACACGATCCCTTCAAATGTGACCGACTCTCCGGATCGAAACTCGTCACCGGTGTCGGGGTTCGTGATGACCACAACGGGCGGATTATCGGAGTCGTCTTCGCCCGAGACCACATAGGCAATCCAGTCCACACACGTCGCCCCATCGGTGTCTGTGACGTACAGACCCACAATGTGACTGCCCACGGGGAGAGCCGCTGTCGTTACAGAGACTGCACCGCTGGCATCTGCGCCATCCGAACCCAACTCGCCAATGGTGTCGGTCACCCACCGAATGTCCAACTCGCCAGGTTCATCTTCGGCATCGGATACCCGCCCCTCAAACTCAACCACAGCACCGGGTTCTCCAATCGTCCCCGTTGGGGGCGCAGTGATCTCACAATCGGGCGGCGTGTTTCCTGGCTCTCCGTCGTCGAGGTCCCGGACCACAACCACATCCTCGTCACGGTAGCCGTCCGGATCAATTACCTCCACGCGAATGACGGACGTATCGCCCGCTACAGCGATGTCACACGAGGTTTTGGCGTCCTCTGAAATCGGTGCGTCCTCGCACACCAACACCCCGTCCACATACCAATTGGCGGTCAAGGAACTGAGCGGGTCGTCCGGGTCGCCGACAAAGGCTTCAAAGGTTTCCGTCGAGCCGTCCGCGACAAAATCCCCATCGCTGTGGGAGGTAATTTCCGTGAATGGGGGCAGATTACCCGGCTCGCATGTGTCTTCCATGCCTTCGACCGGTACGCCGTCAACGACATCTTTGTCCGACGAGCACGCCGCGAGCCATGCCGCACACAATGGGATCCACAGGTTCCTCATCCGACCTCCCAGCCAGTCCCGAGATCATACCCGAGCGCAACCCATTCCGTCGCCCTTCATTGCACGCTTTGGAGCGCTCCTGCGTAAAAGCCGTCCAAGACCTCTTGGTATTTGGCCTCGACAACCTTGCGCTTCACCTTCATTGTTGGCGTCAACTCACCCGTCTCCTGCGTGAAATCAGCCGGCAAGATTGCAAACTTCTTTACGGTTTCATAGCGAGCCAAATCAGCGTTCATGGCGTCAATGAGCGGTGAGATAAGGGCGCGAACCTCTTCATGTTCTGCGAGTTGAGCGAGTGATTGCCCTCCCAGCCCATTGGCGTCTGCCCACTTCTCAATTTCCTCCTCATTCAAGGTCACAAGAGCCGAGCAAAAGTTTCTTCGGTTTCCGTGAACCAAGACTTGACTCACCAGGGGGCTTGACGCCTTGAGTTTATTTTCCAGCTTCTGTGGGGCGATGTACTTGCCACCCGAGGTCTTAATGAGGTCTTTCTTGCGGTCGGTGATCTTTAGATACCCGTCTTCGATCACCCCGATATCACCGGTTCGGAGCCATCCATTATCGAGCATGGCAGCGGTTTCCTCTGGCCGATTTCGATACCCTCGCATCACGCCTCGGCTCTTGATAAGAATTTCGCCATCGGCTTCATCGAGTTTGTACTCCACGCCCTGCAGCGGTGGCCCCACCGTACCGAACTTGTAGGCATCAGGCCGATTGACGAAACTTGCCGCACAGGACTCGGTCAACCCATAGCCCTCGAGTATGTGAATGCCGGCAGCGTGGAAAAACTCTGCGATTTCCCGACTCAGAGGCGCACCGCCGGAAATGAAGAAGCGGATGTTACCGCCAAATGTGGCTCGAAGTTTCGAAAACACTAAGCGATCTGCGATCGCATACTTCAGCGATTGGAGTCCCCACGGTTCACCACCCTGCTGGCGAATTCGGCTGGTCGCATAGCCCTGTTTCATGGACCACTGAAACACCCGCAGCTTGAGACCGCCGGCCTCATTCGCTCCCGCTACGACCTTGTTGTAGACCTTCTCAAAAACCCGCGGAACCGCCGCCATGAAGGTCGGGCGCACCTCCGACATGTTGGCGACTAGGTTGTCAATCGACCCATCGACCACCGTGGTAATGCCCATTTTTATGGTTGCGATTTCGAGGACCTTGGCGAAGACATGAGCCATGGGCAAAAACAGCAACTGCTTGTCGGTAGCCGACATCGACCCCATGGCCTCCATGGCCTCACCTTCAAACACCCAGCAATCGTGAGTCAGTTCGACCCCTTTCGGTCGACCCGTCGTTCCAGACGTGTAGATCAGAGTGGCGAGTTGTGTAGGCTCCACGGCCCGAGCGGTTGATTCGTATCGATCGGGTTCCGTCGCGTGCAGCGCACGCCCACGCTCGCGCAGCGCGTCGAGCGTCAGCACCCATCCATCGACACTGGCTGCCCCGTCGAAGACGATGACGTGGCTGACCGATGGAAGGTTGTCGCGCTCGGCCAACAGCTTTTCCACTTGGTCTTGGTCTTCCGCGAACACGACCTTGCTCTCAGAGTCGGCGATGATGTAGGCGCACTCTTCGCCCGTGTTGCTGGGGTAGATCGTGGTCGTCGCCCCCCCTGCACAGAGGATCCCAATGTCTGCGAGCAGCCACTCAACCCGCGTGCCCGATAAGATCGCGCCGCGCTCCTCCGACGAAAGGCCTAAGTCGCTCAGGCCCAAGGCAATCTCACGCACTGCTACGCCCACGTCCTTCCATGACATTTCTTCCCACCCGCCCCGAAGCGGGTATTGAAACGCCACAGAGTCGGGGGTTGACCGAACGCGGTGAAGGAAAATATCAGGGACGGAACGAAACGACTCGACGGCCATGGGGCGACTCCGATTGAGTCTCTCCTGTAACGAAGTGACTCGACGCGGCAATTGCCTGAGAACAGGCTCACTAATTCTTGTTAAGGTGTCCGCCGGACGCCCCTCTCGAAAACGGAGAAATGAATGACTTTTTTTCGACTTCTCAAACTCACCGAACAAGGCATTCAGGCCCTCCGCAACCAGAAAGAGGCGGTCGAAGACATCACGCGCATCATCCAAGACAACGGCGGCAAGCTCGTTGGCGCGTGGTTCACTCAAGGCGACTACGACATGATTTCGATCATTCAGGCAGAGGACGACAAGGCCATGCGTACCATCTCCGCTCGCCTCGCTGTGAAAGGCCTATACACAGGTAAAACGTTGCCCGCTATGCCCATCTCAGACTTCATCCGACGCTTTGGCGATGGGCCTGAAGTGTCCATGTTTCTCGAGACGTGGTTCCGCGCAGGACGGTCTGACAAGCGACGATAACCGGCGGAACTTGCCGTGCACCATTCGTGGGGGTAGACCCTGGCATGTCCAACTCGAGCCGAATTCCGGGATTCTACAAGCTTCCTCCGGGGGAGCGGCGAAACGCCATAGAGGCCCATGCCGACCTCCAGACCGAAGAAGTCGCAGCCTTAGATGCGACAGCCCTTTCGGTCGAGTCCGCCGACCTGATGGTCGAAAACGTAATCGGAACGTTCGCACTCCCGCTCGGCGTGGGCCTTAACTTTCTCATCGACGGAGTCGATGCGGTTGTTCCGATGGCCGTAGAAGAACCCAGCGTCGTCGCAGCTGTATCCAACATGGCGAAGTTGGTGCGAAAGGCTGGCGGGTTTCGCACCGAAGTGGATGAAAGCCTAATGATTGGTCAAGTCCAGCTCATGAAGGTCGCCCACCCGGAGGCGGTGAAACAACAGCTTCATTCACACCTTCCCGCGCTCATGGAAAAGGCTGCCGGCATCCATCCTCGTCTGGTCGAGCGCGGCGGTGGTCTCCGAGACATGTACATCCGTGACGTGGTCTACGACGAACCGGGCGAGCCTGCAGAGACCATGGTTGTGCTCGAATTTGTGTTGGACTGCGTCGACGCCATGGGCGCCAACATGGTCAACACGGTGGCCGAGCGACTCGCACCCGATGTCGCAGAACTATCGGGTGAACGCGTAGGGCTGAGGATTCTGTCGAATCTGGCATCGCAACGGTTGGCCAAAGCCTTCTGTGCCATTCCGAGCGAGTTGTTTGATGGACCAAACTTGGATGGCGCTGCCGTCATTGAGGGGATTGCGAGCGCCTACCGGTTTGCATGGGCTGACCCGTGGCGCGCCGCAACTCACAACAAAGGAACCATGAACGGGATCGACCCGGTCGCGATTGCCACCGGTCAGGATTGGCGAGCGATCGAGGCAGGCGCACACGCTTGGGCTGCACGCGATGGCCAATACCGGAGCCTCACAACATGGAAGGTTCGGGATGGCGTGCTTCACGGTGCCATCGAACTCCCCATGCAGGTCGGAACGGTTGGTGGAACGCTGAAAACGCATCCAACCGTCGCCGCCAACCTCAAAATCCTCGGGAACCCCCGCGCACGGGCGCTCGCGGGAATTATGGTTTCGGTTGGACTCGCCCAAAACCTCGGCGCACTCCGCGCGCTCGCGACCGAGGGAATTCAGCATGGACACATGCGAATGCATGCTCGGCATGTCGCCGCAGATGCGGGCGCAACGGCGGATGAAGTCCGTGATGTAGTTACAGCCTTGGTGGACGCGCAGGACTTTTCCATCGAAGCCGCCCGGAATGCGCTCAAGCGCCTTCGGTCATGAGCACCTCCGCATTTGCCCCAGGCAAAATCATTCTCATGGGCGAGCACGCAGTGGTCTACGGCCACACCGCGTTGGCGATGGCAATAGACCGAGGCATGACCGTCCGTCTTGATGAACGCCCGGGCCCGACCCGTCTGGAGAACTCTCCAATCGACGACCCCCGAATGGGCGAAGCACTCCGTCGTGTGCTGCCCCCGAATGGGATTGGCGTCCACATTGCCTCCACCTTGCCCATTGGGCGCGGGATGGGCTCCTCGGCCGCACTGGCCGTCGCACTGGCTCGCGCCTCACTGCGACGCGAAGGGCGTGCCACCACGGAAGAGGCCGTAAATGAACGCGCATTTGCAGTGGAGCGCGTGTTTCACGGTTCACCGTCTGGCATTGACCACACAGTGAGCATGCATGGGGGGGCGATGCTGTATCGACGGAATGAAGCCGGACCTGTGTTTGAGCCCATCCAGTTGCCTCAGTTGCCCATTGTTGTGATCGACTCCGGCAGTGCAGGCAACACCGCAACCATGGTGGCAACGGTTGCGGGCAACCTGACGAGCAATAGCGAGCACCTCGCCTGCATGGGCGATTTAGTCGCAACGACCCTGCCTGCATTGCAACGGGCTGACTTGCCCGCCATCGGCGCGGCGTGGAGTGAGAATCATCGCCTCCTACAGGCGATCGGCGTGTCAACCCCGCTTCTCGACGCGATCGTGGACACGGCCATTGCCGCCGGTGCTACCGGGGCAAAGCTTGCCGGTGCGGGGGGTGGCGGTGTTGTGATTGCGCTGGCTCGAGATCCCGCAGCGGTGTGCGCTGCTGCTGCAGAACAAGGGTGGGGGGCCTTTTCGGTCTCTCCAGCACCCTGCACGGCCTGAATCAAACCGCTGTAAATTCAAATTGAACACACGGCTCGAAGCAGAGATCCCGCCCTCGTGAGCGAGAACGGGTGCCAAAAGTCACCGGCTGTGTCGGAAACGAGAACTGTTCCGTGTCGCGTCTTACCGCTTGACTCGGATCAACTTTTGCAAACAAAAATACGAGTTTCAAGTTTATTTTTTCCCGCACAATGCCGCAGATCGGCTGCACCTATTCGATGTATGTGGTCCCCATGCCACTTGATCTAGTCCAGCCAGCCCCTGTAACAATTGACTTGGGACAAGGGGTTCGCCGTGCTTCGCAGTCTGCTGCAAATTGGAGTGTTCGCAATCGCCATTGGCTGCACAGACCGTGCAGGCGATGCGGATCGAACGAATTCCGTTGAACCAAGTCCACCCTCCACAGACCCACCACCGGACACCGAGACCGACGCATCGGAACGGGATGTAGACGAGGACGATACCGGTTCTGCAGAGCACTCAGACCCCAACACCGAGTCGAGTTCCAGTCCCGATTCA
>Ga0160422_10001735_pt1 | contig 13578 bp, 16 predicted proteins | sample Fk160mmetaG_FD_108192 | JGI IMG/M metagenome (GOLD analysis project Ga0160422, IMG submission 108192) | Marine microbial communities from the Central Pacific Ocean - Fk160115 60m metaG | ecosystem: Environmental > Aquatic > Marine > Oceanic > Photic zone | place: The Central Pacific Ocean...
CGAGACCAGAAAAGTTCATTGCCTACCAGATCGGCCGCCAGTTCCTCAAATGGGTCATGGGGAGCCCGTTCTATCCGAGAAAGATCGAACCCGATACGCAGTCTAATCTCACTTTGCCCGGGACCCGGGAGAAGATCAAAGCCTCCCCCGTGATGCGCGATTCGCATGCAGGCCCCGATGAGGCCGAGGGTTTCTCTGGGGGGCTCTTCCGCACTGGAGCTCATGATGACCGCGAGGAGAGCCCGCAATGGGCGCCCCGGAAAAACCAGCTCTACTCCGGAGAGGCATTCCTCCAGACGGACGCGGCCCTCTCCCTGCACCACCCCGGCAAGGGACTCCACCAGAGGGCTCACCACATCTCGGAGGCTCTCCAGCGGACCTGGCCATTCGGGAGCCGTGCCTCGAGCTTCACTCCATTCCACAACGGGACTCACCGCAATGGCCGGCTGCAATGCGTCTCGAACATTGCAGCGATCATTAAAATCGAGGGCTGCCGGACTGGTCAGATCCTCAGGGAGATAGGAATTTACCGCCCCGAGAAATGAAAGGTGCCGGCGATAAAGCTCCCGCCATGAAAGTCCCTCGTGGCCAATGGCCTCAGACATTTGTCTCTCCCGGGGATCTTCTGCCAGCCTAACCACAGCCCTCAGGGCCTCCCCGACATGCCGGATACCGGAATCACGGAAAACGGCAAGGGCTGCAAGCGACATGATCCGGTCTGACGCCGCGAGAATGTCCACGCTCATCATCTTCTGCCGCACGAGCTCTTCACGCTCAAGACGAACGATATAGAGCTCCATCGCCCTCTTGAGTGTTACTTCCAGCTCTGGCACTTCCCAGGGCTTGGTCACGTAGCGGTAAATGCCACCCTTGTTGACGGACGAAACCGCCGCATCGATATCCGCATAAGCCGTGGAGAGGATGCGCACGACTCCTGGCTTGAGGAGGGCGACCTTTTCAAGGAAGTCGCTTCCAGTTTCCTTTGGCATTCGCTGGTCGGTAACCACCACTCCGATCTCATCCTGGTATTCCCGGAACCGCTCAAGCCCCTCCAATCCATCTTCCGCAAGAACGATCCGGAACGTCTTCCCGAAGAGCTTGGCGAAGTACTTTCTTGTCTTCTGTTCATCGTCGACAAACAGAACGAGATGCTGGCGATAATCGAGGGTTGGCTGGCTCATTTTTCCCACGCTTGCTGGAGGTCCGCAATATCGGCTTCTGCCTCATCGAGGGGACCTTCCGGGGGGGCCCCCCGCACCGTTCCGGCGAGGTCCTCGCCGTCCGGAAGCCCCTGCCATGGCAGGGGGATGAATACGCTGAATACCGTCGATCGCCCCGGGTCGCTCTCGACCTCGATCCGGCCATCATGTGATTCAAGGATTCTGTGACAGATACTGAGGCCAAGCCCCATCCCGGCCCCCACTTCCTTTTTCGTGAAGAAGGGGTCGAAGACGTGGTCGAGGTCCTCCTCTGCGATACCGGATCCATTATCCTGCACCTGCACCTTGACGTAATCCTCTCCTACGAGGGTCGAGGAAACCTTGATCCACGGCTCAATTCCAGTCCCAGTGGTGCCTTCGAGGGCCTGCGCGGAGTTCTGAATCAAATTGACCATGACCTGACAAAGCTGGTTTGCATTGCCTCCGACCCGGTGATCCTCCGGGACATCCACCCTGAAAGCGATCCCCTTGAGCTCTCCCGCCAGCAGCCTTCGTGCGTTCTCCACGGTTTCGGAAAGACTTATGTCCTCCTTCATGACCGCCTCTCCCTTTGTGAAAGATCTCAGGTCACTCACGATCCGGATGACCCGGTTCACTCCCTCTTCCGCATCCGCAACGGTCTCCTCAAAATCCTCTCGCTCCTTTTCCTCCACGTCGTCGGCATACATCCTGAGGGCGTGCAACGCCGTTTTGACATAGTTCATTGGGTTGTTGACCTCATGAACAATACCTGCGCTCATCCTCCCCAGGGAGGAGAGAGTCTCGGCTTGGAGTAGCCTCGCCTCATTCTCCTTGATCTCTTCAAGGGCAACGTCTCGCTCGTCCACGGCGACCCTGAGCTCCTGATTGATCACGCCCAGCTCCCGCTGGTACTTTTGACGATCGAGGAGATTCCGGACCCTAAGTCGCAACTCCGCAGTTGTAAAAGGCTTGGTCAAAAAATCACTTACTCCGGCCTCGAGAGCATGAATGCGAGGGGTTTCATCCGCCGCAGCGGTTACGAGCAGGATCGGGACCTGTGACGTTGAATCATTCTGCCGAAGCCTCTGGGTGAGGGTGATTCCGTCCATCCCCGGCATCATGTAGTCGAGGATGATCAGCTGGGGCTCGAACTGCCGGGCAAGCTCCCATCCCTCCGTCCCGTCACTGGCCTCGACTACCCCACATCCCATTTCCTCGATCTCGCCCTTCAGGAATCGCCTCAATCCGCTCTCGTCCTCAGCTATAAGAACAAGCTCTCTGCTGGAGGATCCGTCGACGCTGGAGCCCACCGCTACGAAGGGCTCGCTGGAGCTGCGGCGGTTCTCCGCCATCCCGAGGGCGCCTCTGATACGGGCTTCGTTGTGAACACGGGTAAGGGGATCTTCCGTCCCATCAGCAGTTACCTCGGCTTCATCTGGGAGGGAAAGAAGCGGGACGCAAATGGTAAACTTTGTACCTTTGCCATACTCGCTTTCAATGGCAACGGTTCCCTCCATCGACTCAGTCAGACTCTTCACGAGGGCCAGCCCGATCCCGGCCCCGTTGTGCTTCTTGGCCGCAGAGGTGTCCGCCTGCCAGAACCGCTCGAATACTGAATCGAGCTGTTCCTCCTTCATTCCCGCGCCATTGTCCTCCACCTCGAGAATCAGGTGGCGGCCCTCGACGGCCGCCGAAAGGGAAACCTCCCCTCCTGCCGGGGTGAACTTCAATCCGTTAACCGCCAGATTGAGGACTACTTTCTCCAGCCGGTCCCGGTCGAGATACACCTCCTCGTTTTCTCCGCAGGATGCCTCCCAACGCAGCGCGATTTTCTTTCGGTCCGCCATGGGCTGAAGATTACGTCCTAACCCGTCTATGAATGTTCGGGGCCGGAATCGCTCTGGCCGCATGGGCATCTCGCCGCTGTCCATTCGGACAAGGTCGAGGATATCGTTGATCAGGCGAAGCAGCCGCATCCCATTATCCTCCAGACCATTCACAAGCTCGAAAACCTTGGCATCATTTTGCACCAGATTGAGGCTTTGCAATTTCTCGATCGGGGCAAGCATGAGAGTGAGCGGAGTGCGCAGCTCATGGCTTATGTTGGCAAAAAACCGGGTCTTGGCCTCGTCGAGGTCCTGAAGTTTCCGGTGGTTTTCCGCCAGCGCCTCCTGCTGGGAGACGACTTCCTCCCGCAAGCAAAACTCCGCGAAACGGAGCCTGTTATAGAAGTAAAGACCGATGCACACGAAAGCCGCCGTCACAAAGAGAAAAAACAGGGCGATTGTTATATCCTGGATGCTAGTTGACGTGCTGAGCGCTACCGCGAGATATCCTACGATGCAAAGTGTCGAGCTGATCGCGCCGTCGACACAGCGCCACCGCAGAAGCAAAACGGATCCGACCATTACGAGATTCAAGCCAGCGTAGTAGGGCGATCCTCCCCCTCCCGTCTCGGAAAGCATCCCCTGAATCGTCACCATCGGGATCAAGGCGACGAGGTGCCCGAGCAGATGAAGGGTCCGGCGGGAGCCGCTGCTCACTCGATAGAGGAGAAAAAGCACAAACAGAAGCCCGCAGGAACAGGCCATCCGAAGAAGGAAAAGCGTGCCCACAATGCTCCTGAGACCTTCCGCAGATTCACTGCCGAACGCCACCCAGTCCATGCCTGCTCCCAGAGCAATGAATATTGCGGCCCAGAGCGCGCCGCGCCGGTAATTGAGAAGACGATGCTCGTCCTCCTGAGCTTCGAACCGCTCCTGCAGCAGCGGCGGAGACCCCTCATGATATGGATCAGCTTTCCCCATGGTCGTCTTTTTTCCGGACCTCCAAAAAAAGGTTCACCCCCGTTTCGTCACGATCGAGGACTGTTTCAAACTGCCCCCCGTTGAGAGGAGCAATTTCCGTCATGGCCGCGTCGTTCCGGTAAATCAGATTCCATTCCAGAACGTATTCCATCCACGCACGGCTGGGATTGGTATCACTGACATTGGTCACCAGCATGAGCCCACCGGGTGCCAGCAGGCGGGCAAAAAGATCATTGAGGCGACGGCATACCCGCTGAGAGAGATAATCGAAGAGGCCTGAGCAATAGACCATGTCGAAGGATTCCCATTTCAAGTCCACGTCCCCGGTGGAGGCCTGCCGCAGTAACTTGTGGACCGAACGCTGGAGAAGGGAGATAGGAGCCACTCTTCCTGCCTGGGCACGAACCCTTGTGAGCTCCTTGCGAGTATGCTCAATGGTCTCCGTATTAAAATCCAGTAGCGTGATATCGCAAAGGTCGCTGAGCTCCTCATTCTCGAGAAACTGCTTCACTTCGTGAGCGGGTCCACAGCCGAGGTTGAGGATCCGGGTCCTTTTTCCCTTCATGGCGTTACGCTCGGCCTCATCCTTGAGCTTCCTCGTAAGATAGGAGATTCGGTTGCGGTGCGCTACAACAGGAGGCGCCTGCAGGAAGGCGTGATTGATGAGCTTTGCGAAAAGAGATCCTCCCTCATAAGAATCTCGTATCATCATGTTCACCATCTCATAGTCACCAGCATACCCGAGCGGCTTGTGAAACGTCCGATAGGTAAACGGAGAACATAGAACCAGCGGATGGATCTGGCGACGCACATAAAACTTGTGAGTCGCCTCCCGGCCCTCCGGAATTTTCCCAACGGAGTCCTCGAAGCGGCCCATTGCCCCCTGCATTTCGTCAAGCACGCGGTCCTGAAGCTGGTCAATGATCTCTCCCTCAAGGGTCCGGCGGTCGGCCGATGCCGTGGACCGTATCCCAAGGTCGATCTGCTCCATCCACCGCTGCATCCCCACGAGAAGGTTCTGCATATCCGCCACGGTCAGCTTGAAAGAAAGATCAACCTCATGAGCCCGTTTCCAGTCTTGGACGAAAGAGTCAAACTGATTGGCGAGAGGGTCCCTGCCTTCCCGGTCGGAGAGAAAATCAACGTCCAACCAGGCATTGCCGAGGGTCGCTTCACAGACCAGAAGGATCCCTGTGTTGACAAGGCCAGTGACAACCGCCTCGCCTTGGTAAACAACGCGGTCTCCCACGCGGATCCTGAAGTCCCGCAAAACCTCTGACAGCTGAAGAATGCTGTAGGGATTGTATATCTCAAAGGCGACCGAGTAGCGACGAAGCCGGAGGATATTGGCCGTGATCTCAGAGCCTTGGCTGTTACGACAAACCACGACACTGGTGAGAAGCGAAGATCCTTTCTGCATTGACTAGGTAGCTGAGATCAAAAATGGTGGGGATGTAAACATTAGTTGGCTTGTCGGCCACCTTTAAGGTCCTGCCAGCTAAATGACCTTCCCGTTCTGTTGCCATGTCCCCAGACCCTCCCAAATTCACGATCCGCCGCGACGGCCAGCATTTCATGTGTCCGAACGGTCAGGACCTGCTTGAGCTTGCTGAGGAACAAGAGTTTTCGGTCTCGGGAGTTGCGGAACACTTGAAGCTTACCAACCGACAATTGGAATACGCTGTTGAGAGGGCTTCCGGGTTGCGCCCCAAGGAGCTGTTCCGGAGGCACCGCATGCTGCTCGCTCGCCGCCTGGTCGCCGAGGGGTTCTCCCTGCAGGTCATCGCCCACCGGCTTGGGTTCAAGCACTACACACATTTCGCCTCCGAGATTAAATCCTACTTTGATCTTCCCCCTCGGCAGTTCCAGAAATCGGTTCGCGCTCTTTGCCCGGAAACCTGAGGTGGATCTGACCCCGGAATACGAAAGAGCCAGGCCTTCTGGGACGGTTGCTTCTCTGTGGGAAACCATGGGGCTTTTGGGTGAGCTACTTTGACGAAGCGGCATCCAGAGAGGATCCGTCGAAGGCTGAGGGCAGGAGATCGCGGAGCTCGACTCTCCCGACGTAAGCCTCGTTGGGATCGGCAAGAAATACGGCAAGGTCGGGACCGAACTCATACAGGAACTGCCGACAGGCCCCACAAGGAGCGGGAGCGCCTGGGGCGCAGACGACGATTGCCTCAAATTCGCGTTCGCCCTCCGAAACCGCCTTGCATATGGCCACACGCTCGGCACAAATCGTCAATCCATAGGAAGAGTTTTCGACGTTGCAGCCCGTGAAGATGCGGCCCTGCCGACTACGTAGCGCTGAGCCTACCCGGAACCCTGAGTAAGGAGCGTAGGCAAGCTCCCGGGCCTCCCGGGCTGCTTTAACCAGATCTTTGTCCCAATCCTCACTCATGGCCCTCCGACTGTGCGGATGAATCTTGCGCCTGAGTGATACGACCAAGCGCCGTAGATGCCGGGCAATCGATCAAAGGCTTCACGGCGCTCAAGATGCCTTAAATATTCGGCTAGGTGTAGTTAAATCGCCCTCTCTGGACGAAAATCCTCACTTTTGTCGACAGATATTTTTCCGCTTTTATCGTGTATTCCATGAGGATTTTAGTGATCCAACCCCTATTTTCCCACACGCGGCAGGAGGCCTGAAGCCCTCGGCTAGCAGCTTGGAACCTCATGTTGCGAAGAGGGGAAAGCCACGGGTATTAATCCTTCAGAGCGTCTCCCCGGGCTTCGGCTACCCGAGGAAAAAGTTGCCGCAAATAGCGTCCTGTTTACTAGGATTAAGGTCTCACGAGCTTAATTTGCTGCCTTGCGGAAGCCCGAACTCTGGCTAACTTCCCTCTTCCATGATCTTCGCCCGTGTTCTCAGACCGCTCTCCGCCGCTGTGACTCTCGTCGTCCTCGCGGCGCAGGGTGCAGCCCGGGAAGACGTCTCAGGGGCACTTCCCACGAAAAGCGGGGACGCGCCCCGCAAGTCGGCGGGAGAGGCCGGCGCAGGCTTCAACGCGGAGGAAGTTACCTTCAAGGCAGGCAACACTATCGCAAAGGCGTACCTCGCACTTCCGGCGCCAGACGGATCAGGACCTCGCGCAGGCATCCTGGTTTGTCCGGAGTGGTGGGGCCACAATGACTATATTCGCATGAGGGCAGACATGCTTGCGAAGCTGGGATATGCTGCACTGGCCATGGACGTTTACGGAGATGGGCAAAAAGCGAATGATCCGAAAACGGCGGTCAAGCTGGATGGCATGCTCAAGGCGGACCAGCGCGAAATGAACTCGAGGGTGCTGGCGCACCTCAAGTTCCTTGCGAGTCGGACCGAAGTAGATCCGGCCCGAATTGCTGCGATCGGTTATGGCAGCGGGGGAGACGTTTGCCTCCAAATGGCGCGAAACGGAATGCGTGGCCTCGCGGGAGTAGTTGCCTTCCACCCCCTTTTCACAGTGGTGCCATCCCAGCCTCCCATTCGGCAGGCAACCGCAAAGGTAATGGTCTGCGATGCCCGGGAGGACCCCTACGTTCATCTGCGAAAAGGTAAGGTTGAGGCCTTCCGCAAAGAAATGGAAAGCGTCCGGACAAATCTGATGATCATTCCATTCCCCGGGGCTATGCAGAGCTTCACCGTTCCGAATGCCGATATAGTTGGCGAGAAATTCCGGATTCCCCAGGCTTACAATCCCGAGGCCGACAAGAGGGCCTGGGGCCTTCTCCGGGGATTCCTCAACGACCTCTGGGTCCTGCCTGAGAACCCCGACGAAAACCCCTGAGCGCGATTCCAAATCCGTGAAAAAAAGACCCTTTCTTACGCTCAGCCGGCTTATCGCCCTGATCATCATGGCCTGGGCTGCGATGCTGGTGTCCTGCAAGGAGGCCGGGCCCGCTGGAGCCGCTGGCCAGCCGGTAGGCCTGCAGCAACCCCCCGAAGCCGCCAGCGCCGAGATTACCGCAGCCCTTGAACAGCAGGGCCTGGGAAGCAAGCTTCTCGGCATGACAAGCTACCTCGTTAAGGGGAACTACGTTAAGGCCGATCTCCCAAAAGCGCCGCGCTACTACCTCCTTAATTTCAGCGGGAGCACCTGAGGCCCCTGTCGAGCGCACGCTCCAGAGTTGCTGGAGACATACCAGGGAAAGATCGCGGCAAACCCCGAGGTCGCCATGATTCACGTCAGTTGCGATGAGGTCGAGGCAGATGCGCTCAAGTGGGCGCGCGAAGTCGGGTTTACGTGGCCAACCGTCCTCTACCCCGATCTGGAGCGCGCGGGGCTCTCCCGCTACGATGCCTGGCCCGGCGAAGTTCGCCTCGTTGATAGCGAGGGCAAGGTTCTCTCCAAGGACCTGAACGAAGCCTTCGCCACGATTTCAGGAGTCCGTTGAAAGATTTTCTCCCGCCGCGACGTTAAACCCTCTGAAGATAAGCGTTTTACCCATTCCCATGAACCTAAGATTACTACTCGCGACAGCTTCTCTGGCCCTTCTCTCCCAAGGGTCCCTCACCGCCCGCACGTGGACCAGCGCTGACGGATCCAAGACCTTTGAGGGAAAACTACGCGCCGTTGATGAGAACAGGATAACGGTTTCCGTCCTGATGAAAGGCGGCAAGCTCGTTACATTCGCCACCAGCCTGCTCTCAGAAAAAGACAACGCCTTCCTGAAGGGTGAAGAGGCCCAGATGATTCTTGCTCGTCTTGCGGATGAAGGAGCCGCCGAAGCTCTGCAAAACCAGAAAATAGGAAAGCGCCTGACCAAGGCTGGAATTCTCTCCAAGATTGAAGGAGAGGTGTTTGCCAACCATCAGCTCACCAGAGCCCCCGAGTATTATATCGTCTATTTCTCAGCAAGTTGGTGACCACCCTGCCGTACTTCTGCTCCACAGTTGGTGAAGCAATACCAGGCCGAGATTGCCAACAATCCTGCTGTCGAGATGATTCATGTCAGCCTCGACCGGGACAAGAACGCCGCTCAAAAGTGGGCCGCGAAAGAAGGCTTTCCCTGGCCAACCGTCATGATGGATAAAATCAAGGAAAGTGGATTCGAGGACTACATGCCTCGTGCGGTTCCAAACTACAAACTTCTCAGCAAGGACGGCAAGATCGTCGCAGAGGGAAAAGCCAAAGTGTTCGCGAAAGCCGCAGAGCTCACCAAGGAGGAAACCTAGGCCCAGCAACAGATAGTGCTGGCATTATTGACCAGGACGACGAGTCTGCTGCTCTCTGCCTCGCTGGTCCGGGGCCACGGACCTTCCCCGCAATACCATGAAACACCTTCTTCCACTGGCTCTTATCCTCGCTGCCTCAAGCCTGTGCTCCTGCACTCTGGCGGGGAGACTGATTCAAACTCCTGTCCGGCTCATCCAGGCGGGCGTACGCACCGTCACGGACGTCGATGAGGCAGAGCCTCCGGCAACAGCTGAATCCGCGCGCCTTCACGGACTGGCCTTGAGACATGTGACAGCCCCAGAGCCCTCACAGGTCCTCGCGAAAAATCCGGCGACCCCCACCCGGCATGAGAGTCACCCTGAGCCTCAGCGTGCCGGCGGGCAGTAGTCCGGCAAACTTGCCCGCCCACTCGACTGCCACCACCCCCTCCGGATCCTCCAGAAGGTCATCCCAGCCCAGAGCAAGAGCTTCCTGCTCGGCTTCCATCCGGTAAAAATCCAGATGGTAGAGAACCCGTTTCCCCGCGGGGTATTCATGGAGCAGAGTAAACGTCGGGCTGGTAACCACCCCTTCGTGACCCATGCCAGCGGCGAGGCCCTTGACCAATTCGGTCTTGCCTGCCCCGAGCTCGCCATCAAGGCCTATCACTGTTCCGGGCGTCAACTCTCGTGCAAGTTCGTGCCCGAGAGCGCGCATTTTGCCGGGATTTTCGCATTTCCGGGGGAAATCCATACCGCAGGAGTGTGGGCCGCTCCTGCGGCTTTGGCAAAAATTTCTTGCCCCCCTGATAAGCCTGTGGTGAATTCCCCGCCCACTTCGTCTCTGGCGCAGTAATCTCCACCCTCTCCCGAAAAACAATGGCCTACGCAGTATTCAAGACCGGCGGCAAGCAGTATCGCGTCCAAGAGGGCGACACGCTCGACATTGAAAAGCTCGAGGGCGACATCGATGGCGAGGTCCAATTTGGCGAGGTGCTTCTCGTTAACGATGGCTCATCCACTGCTGTGGGAACTCCCCTCGTGGAGGGCGCTGCTGTGAAAGCAAAGGTGCTCGATCAGTTTCGGGGGCCCAAGGGCGTTGCGTTCAAATTCAAACGGCGCAAGGGCCATCATAAGACAAAGGGCTATCGAAGAGCTCTTACCAAGGTTGAAATCACCAGCATCGCTGGTTGAACATTTCTGAAAGGACAAACGCAGGATCTCATGGCTCACAAGAAAGGACAAGGATCAGTCAAGAACGGACGCGACTCCCGCAGTAAGCGGCTCGGCGTTAAAAAATTCGGCGGGGAAGCCGTCATTGCCGGCAACATCATCATCCGTCAGCGAGGCACCAAATGGCATCCTGGAGAGAACGTAGGACTTGGCCGCGATCACACGATTTTTGCTCTGGTCGATGGAAGTGTCTACTTCGACCGCGAGGGGCGCCGCGTTAATGTCGCAGAAGCTGCTGCTAGCTAAGGCAGGAAGTCCTATTCGGCGCCAGCGATCAGCACGGCGGCTCCCGGTTGGGGGTCGCTTTTCTTTCGTGGCTTATCCCAATACACTCACGGAGCATCAATTGTCCCCGCAATGTTCAACCTCGTTCTCGTTGCACCCGAGATTCCCCACAACGCCGGGGCTGCAGGAAGACTATGTTTGGCCACCGGTTCTACTCTTCACCTCGTCAGGCCCCTCGGGTTTTCGCTGGACGACAAGCAGGTGCGCCGGGCGGGCCTGGATTACTGGAAAAACGTTAAGTTAAAAGTCTGGGATTCCCTTGAAGAGCTTCTCGAAATGGCGGCCCCGGAAAAGGTATGGTTCCTCAGCACCAAAGGAACAACCGCCCATTGGGACGTTCCCTTCGCCGCAGAAGACTACCTTGTCTGCGGATGTGAGACCCGCGGACTACCCGAATCCCTTCTGGCGAGCTTCTCTGACCGTCTCATTCGCATTCCCATGACGGAAGATGGAACTCGATCTCTGAACCTCGCGACCGCGGCAGCAGTGGCCCTTTACGAGGGCATGAGGCAGGTGCGGTAAGGGGCTTATTCGGAATCTGGCTCTTCCTCCGATTCTCCCTCCGATGTGGCCTGGATGTCCTGCAGGGCGCCGATGAAATCACCGAGGATTTCGGCGGGAACCATGATTGTGTCCCTGTTACCCGATACATCCTCCGTAATCTTCACCACTTTCCCACGAGCGTTTTCCTTTAAATCCAGAAAAAACACTTTCCTGTCCGCAAGGATCTTTTCCGTGTGCAATAAGTCGCTTTCCACCGTTCCTCTTTCTTTAATTAATCCTGAGTATTTTCAGCTGAAACGCTCGTAGGGTCAAACCCAAAAGGCGGGACCTGCCCAAGCGGGTTCAAACCTCAAAACCCCAAGGCCCAGAGGCAGTTGCGCGTCCTCACGGGGCGGTGCCCCGTCCTGCCTTCAATCCAGGCCAACCGCCCTGCGCACTCGATTCAGGACAACTCGCGCCTTCTCCCGTGCCCGCTCGGCCCCTTCCGCAAGGACCCTGTCAACGTATCCCGAATCTTCAAGGAGCTCCTGCCTGCGCTCACGCATCGGGGCGAAATACGTCCAGTAGGATTCCCAGAGGCGCTTCTTGAAATCCCCGTAGCCTGTCCCCCCTGCCTTGTGGTCAGAAACCATCTCGTCGTAGTCATCCGCAGTCGCGAACAGCTTATAGAGATCAAGTATGACCGAACCCTCAACCGGCTTGGGGTCTTCCAACGCGGCAGAATCCGTGACGATCAGCATCACTTTTTTCCGAAGCGTTTTTTCCTCCCCAAAAATCGGCAGGGTGTTGTTATAGCTCTTGCTCATTTTCTGCCCGTCAAGTCCGGGGACCTTGGCAACCGCATCAGGAATTACGGCTTCAGGAAGAACCAGGGTATCCTCGCCATAGCTCTCATTGATTTTAATAACCAGATCTCTGGTCACCTCCAGATGCTGCTTCTGGTCCTCCCCAACCGGAACCCGGTCTGAGTCAAAGAGAAGAATGTCCGCAGCCATGAGAACTGGATACGCGAACAAGGCGTGGCTCGCGACAACGCCCTGCGAGACCTTGTCTTTGTAGGAGTGGCAGCGTTGCAGCAGCCCCATGGGGCATACCGTGGACAGAATCCACGCCAGCTCACAGACCTCGGGAATATCACTCTGCTTCCAGAAAACCGCCTTTTCCGGATCCAGCCCGCAGGCCAGAAAGTCCAAGGCGACTCCACGCACGTTGCCGCGCAGCTCTTCCGGATTATGCGTTGTGGTCATGGCGTGATAATCTGCGATAAAGTAAAACGCCTCGCCCTCTTCCTGCAGTTGAACAGCCGGTTGCATGGCCCCGAAGTAGTTGCCCACGTGAAGCGTTCCGCTTGGCTGCAGGCCCGTTAATGTCCGCATGGGGGGATGTTTACGCCTCCCAATGCCGGAAGCAAGAAGCGAGGAGGCTCTCTTGGCACTCTTGACAGGGATACACACGATGGCGGGGCCCTTCCCCACGGGCCCCTGCCATCGCGGAATGGGTCTCTTCCTGCTGGACTCCCCGTTCTCCGCTCTGTTCTTCTCTCTGCATGGACTCTCTGCATGGAAAAGTCGCGGTAGTGACCGGCGCTTCAAGCGGGATTGGGCATGCCATCAGCGAGGGACTTATCGAGCAGGGAGTGCGGGTCTTCGGACTTTGCCGTCACATTGGAAAAATTCCGGATGCCGCCACTCCCATCTCATGTGACCTCCGTCAGCCTGCCCGCATTTCCCACGCCTTTGGGATCCTGAAACAAGCGGTTCCGTGCATCGACATTCTCGTCAATAACGCAGGAGTCGCCTACCTCTCCAGCCTTCTTGAGGGCGAAGTAGGCGATTGGGATGAGATGTGGGAAGTGAATGTTCGGGGGCTGGCCGTATGCACCCAGGAGGCCCTCAAGATGATGAACCCAGAGGGAGGGCGCATCGTGAATGTCTCCTCGCTCAGCGGTCACCGGGTTCCTCCCACTGGGGGGTTTTACGCTCCCACCAAATTCGCCGTGAAAGGCCTCACGGAGTCCCTGCGCACCGAGCTGAAGACCGCAGGGCTCCCGCACCAGGTAGGCTCGGTCTCCCCCGGATTTGTGGATACACCCCTCGTAAACGACTACTTCCGCGGGAGGGAGGATGACCTCGCAGCCCTCAGGAAGAATACCCGAATGCTTGCCCCTCGCGATATTGCGCAGGTCGTCCTTCAGATCCTTGAGGCCCCCTCCCATGTTGAAATCGGAGACGTCATCCTCCGGTCCACCGACCAGACTGTCTAAGGGGCCTCTTCATGACTGCCTGAAGCTGCCGCGACACCCCTTGCAGGCGAACTGCTGCTTTCTAGGTCAGGGTTGTTCGCTTGGCCACTCATACGTGGCCGGACCCGGATCTCCACCCCCCAATCCGATCCGGTCTGCTACATCCTTGCTCGTGATAAAGAGGAACAG
>Ga0160422_10001736_pt1 | contig 13576 bp, 17 predicted proteins | sample Fk160mmetaG_FD_108192 | JGI IMG/M metagenome (GOLD analysis project Ga0160422, IMG submission 108192) | Marine microbial communities from the Central Pacific Ocean - Fk160115 60m metaG | ecosystem: Environmental > Aquatic > Marine > Oceanic > Photic zone | place: The Central Pacific Ocean...
ATATGTTCCGTACATTGATTAACTGCATGAGCTGTTCCCAATTGCAGATCCTGAACAACATAACTTGATTTATTATTTATATAGTTAATTAAAGTATTTTTTCTATAACCAACAACCGTTAATAAATCAATAGAACCAACATCAGTTATTGAGTTATATAGATATTGAATTAAAGGAATGTTATTGATTTTAAAAAGTGCCTTTGGTCCTTTGAATTTTAATCTACTACCCTTGCCAGCTGCAAGAATAATTGCTAAGTAGTTATCATTCATTTGATTGAGTTTTAATTATATTAATGTATGCTTTAGCTCCTTTTTTTAATGTCCTTTTCTGATTTTTAAAATCTACTTCAAATAAACCAAATCGCATATCATAGCCAAATGCCCATTCAAAATTATCCATAAGAGACCAGTAATAATATCCAACTACATTGTAACCATCTTTTATAGATTTACTGACTGCAAATAAATACTTTTTTATATATTCAGATCTAATAGAATCTTCCTTATCTGCAACTCCATTCTCAGTTATTATTATTGGTAAATTAAGCTTTGAAACCAACTTTATAGCCCTATAGATCCCCTCAGCATAAATTGTATACGGCATATCAGTCATAATATCATTTTTTTTGTACATCAAATCTGAATAATCTTTAGAAAAAGGATTAAATCTTATATGATTATGTGAATAGTAATTTAATCCAAAAAAATCTAATGACTTCACAGCATCTTTATTAATATGAGAGTTCCATATAAGTCCAGGAACTCTAAATTTTAATTTACCAGTTTTGAAAAAATTAATGGGTGCCCAATTAAATACATGATTCATAGCAAACGTAAATAACCAATCAAAAATATTATATCTATTCCATGGATCAAACTGATTTATGTTTTTAACAATTCCAATTTTTACGCTATTCCCATTTGGAAGTTTTTTTAAAGACTTGTAAATCTGAACATGAGATTCTAATAAATTTTTATACACTTCACCTGCTTTTTGTCCATTTGTTTCTCCAGGAGGAAACATTCCAGTAAAATAACCTTGAATTGCAACAACTCCAGGTTCATTTATGGTACACCAGTATTTAACTCTATTTGAATAATGACTAAATACCTTATCACAAAATGATACTAAATGAGAAATATTTTTTTCTTTTTCAAAAGCACCAAGTTTATCAAACCATATGGGATGAGAAAAATGATGTAACGTTATAACAGGTTCTATATTATTTTTTAATAATTCATCTATTACATCTGAATAATGATTTAAAGCCTCATCATTGAAAACTCCTAATTCTGGCTCAATTTTGCTCCACTCTAATGAAAATCTATAGTGCTTTACGCCTAAAGATTTAATCAACTCAATATCACTTTTATATCTTTGCCAATGATCACATGCCAAACCTGAAATCTGTGCATCTTTAATATTGGGCTTACCATTATTTTTAAAACCCTTTTCAAACTCAGACCAGTTATTTTTACAATTACCTTCAACTTGATGAGACGCAGTTGCAGTTCCCCATATAAATGATTTTGGAAATGTAATTGAATCAAGATTAATTTTATTCCAATCCCATCTCGTTTCTTTAAAAAGAAGATTAAAAATAATAATTGCAAGTATTAAAAAAATTAAAAATAACATTTTATTTTAATCCTTATATAAAATTAACTTAATCCCAAAAACTGACATAATCTTCAATTTTCAAATCTGGTATTTTCTTTTTTCTTCCAACAGGAGTACCTATGTATATATAGCCTATAATTTCTGAGTTTTGATCTTCTTTAAAATACTTAAGAATTTTACTATTAAGTGCGAAAATACCAGACCTCCAAATCGCTCCATATCCTAGAGAATCAAGAGAAATTAGCACATTTTGTATTGCTGCTGCAGTTGAGAACATTTGCTCTATTTTGGGTACTTTAGGATGCTCTTGTTTTTTTGTTATAGCAACCAATACCATTGGCGCTCTGTATGGAGCATTCTTATATTTATCAATTAAAAACTCATCTTCACATTTCATATCATTAATTGCAAATTTTTCAAAAATTGCAGATAGTTTATCAAGTCCCTTGCCTTTTATTTCAATGAATTTTGTTGGATGAAGCCACGCATGATCTGGCGCTCTCAAGGCTGCTTTATATACACTCTCCATTTCTTTGTTCGATGGGCACGGTAATTCTAAGCTTTTATTAGAAATTCGATTTACTATACTATCAATAACATTATTCATTTATACTTCCTACCAATTAAAATTTTAACAACACTTTTCCAAAATTCTTTCTTTGTTCAATGTACTCATGTGCTTTTGCTACATCAGAAAAATCAAATACTTTATCAATAACAGTTCGATAAATATTATTATCTATTTTTTTACAAACTTCTTTAAATGTATCTATACTTCCCATTGTAGAACCAATAATAGATAAGTTCTTAAAAAATATATGAGAAAGATTAATATTAACGTTACCTCCAGTTGTTGCTCCACAAGTTACCACTCTTCCGCCTTTAGCTAAAACTTTCATACTTGTCATCCATGTTTTGGCTCCAATATGTTCAAATACAACATCAATTTTTCTTTTATTGAGATCGTCTTTAAGATTTTGATATAAATTATCATCATGTAAAAAAACATGATCTGCTCCTAATGATTTAATAAAATCTATTTTGTTAATATTTCCACAAGTTGATATAACTTCACAACCAACATCTTTTGCAATTTGAATCCCAGCTGATCCAACTCCAGAAGTTCCTCCATAGATTAATACTAAATCATTTGCCTTAATTTGGGCTTTTTTTATAAGCATTTCGTAAGCAGTCATAAACGTTAGGGCAAAACTAGAAGCTTCTTTGTACGAACATGTTTTCGGCATAGGAAACACATTTATAGGATTAAGGCAAACGTATTCAGACTGAACTCCATCAAAAGTTTCGCCTAAGATGCCATATGAGGGTGAAAGATGCTCATTACCAGATTTAGCTATTTCGCAGTTACTATTAAATACACCTGGCTGTATGATAACATCATCACCTACTTTGAAACCTGAGACATTTTTTCCAATCTCAACAATAGTTCCAGATGCATCTGAACCCAAAATTCTTGGCAGATTTATATCTAAACCAGGAACACCTTTTCTGATCCAAATGTCTAAATGATTTATTGAGGAGTATTTTATTTCAACTTTAACCTGATTTGAAAAACAAGTAGGGTTGTCTATATTTACAACATTCAATTTATCAAAAGATCCATGGCTTTTGATTTGAATTGCCTTCAATCTAATTCCTCATAATCAGCATCTTTGAAATCAATTGTTTTGCCACTCTGAGTTCTTTTATGGTTCTTCGTATTGGTTGATACCATAAAAAAACGAGAAATTGCTCTATAGATAAAGAAAATAAATAATAAGTATATAATAATTTTAAAAATCATTACTTGAAAGTTTTCATAGGGTTAAAATACCTTGTTCCCTCTGAGGGTTGCTTAATAAAATCAATAATCTCAGCAAGATCTTTTGGGTTATTAACAAAATCTATATCATTGGTATTAATTATAATTAATGGTCCTTTGTCATATCTAAAAAAATATTCATTATATATTTGATTTAAATTATCTATATATGAATAATCCATATTTTTTTCAAATTCTCTACCCCTAATCTTGATATTATACATCAGCCTATCAGTTTCTGACTGTAAAAAAATAGTTAAATCCGGATAAACGATATTCTTTTGAAGTTCGTTAGCTATTCTATTGTATAAATCTAGCTCCATATCATCTAAGTTGAGGGCTGCAAATAGCCTATCTTTATCAAACATATAATCAGAAATAATGGATTTAGTAAACATATCCATCTGCTGTAGCTCTTGTTGCTGTTTATACCTTGATAGTAAGAAAAATAATTGTGTTTGCATTGCATACCTAGTTCTGTCAGAATAGAAATTTTTGAGAAATGGATTATCTTCAAATTTTTCAAGAACTGTTTTTGCATCCATCTCCTTAGCAAGTAGGTTTACTAAACTAGTTTTACCAACTCCGATGGTACCCTCAATACAAATATGATAAGACGATAGGCTCATTTAATTAACTCTTCTTAATTTCAAACTATCTGGCAGCATAGCCAAAAGCTCTTTAACTTTTCTATTTTCATTAACTATAATATAGTTAGAATCTATATCACACCAAGGTTCAAGTACAAACTTTCTTTCTTTAATATTTGGATGAGGTACAGTTAATTCATTTGATTCAATAATTTCATTTTCACAACAAAGAATATCTATGTCAATTATTCTGTTTTCATATCTTTCAACACTTTCCTTCCTACCCATTTTTAATTCAATTTTTTTAACCTTATCTAGTAGTTGAGATGGCGTATAAGAAGTTGATATTTTAATCACTCCATTCAAAAATGTATTTAAATTTAAATTATACATTGGAGGCGATTCATAAAAACTCGAAACTTGTAGAAAATTAATGTGCAAGTCATCAGATATTAAAGCAATTGATTGATTTAAATTAGATAATCTATCATCAATATTTGAACCAATTCCCAAGAAACAAATCACTATCTAATCTTCCTTAAATTAACTTCAACTGAGCTTAGTTTTGCATCTATAGGAGGAGATTCTTTTTTTATAGATATATCTAAAGATTTAATTTTTTTATTTGTCATTAAATTATCACTTATTGCAACTGCTAGGGATTCAATCAGATTATACCTTTTTTGATTGAATGTATCTTTAACTTCATTTAAAATTTTTGTGTAGTCTAAGGTATTTTCAATTTTATCATTATTATCTATGTAATCAATATCAATTGAAAGTGAAATAATGAAATTTTGACCATTTTCTTTCTCTTCTTTATAGAGACCATGATATCCAAATAGTTGAATTTCATTAATTTTTATAATCATTATATCTTCTCAAAAATTAGAACTTTTTCACTACCTTTTCGTGGCTCAATTGACTTTGATGAATAGTAATTTTTTAGAACCTTGAGCCTGTTAGATGTATATTTAAGAATTTCATCTATTGAAACACTAAATGGAGGTCCATCTTCTTCTTTTTTATCTAAAGGTAAAAATATTCCAAATAGTATACCATTGGGTTTCAATAAATTATATACTAAATCAAAATACTCTTCTCTTCTAACGGGATCTATTGCGCAATAGCAAGTGTATTCAAAAATAAAATCAAATTTATCATTATATTTTTTAGATAAATCAAATATATCCATATGAAGTGTTTTGATTTTTGATTCTTGAGGTATTTTATTTTTCAAATTATTAATCGCTTCAATGGAAAAATCTACAGCATAAACAGATAAATTATTATTAGATAACTCTATAACATCATGACCATTACCACAGCCTAAAACGCAGACATCGCCTGTTAATTTATTATGCTTTAAATGATGTTTTAATATTGGAGTGGGTCCACCTAAATCCCACCTAGCACTATTTTCTATATATAAATTATCCCAAAAATCTGGATTAGATACTTTATTCAATGTTTTTCTCCTAAGTTAGAGAAACATTTACAGCTTGGGGACCCTTAGAAGTTTCTTCTGTATCAAATTTAACTTTTGCATGTTCACGAATGCTTTGGCCTTTTCTCACACTTGAGATATTAAAGAAATAATCTTCTCCATCTTCAGCTTCTATAAAACCCCACCCTTCTAAATTTTTCCATAGTTTCACTGTGCCATAATTCATATTTACTTAAAACCTATATCTGTGTCAAATTCACTTGGAAAATCATAGCCATCTCGATTAGGATAATGCATGATTGTATCTATATTCCCCCAAGCAATTAGGAAAACTGCATCAACCTTTTCTATCTTTTGTTCGTTTTCGGGTATTGACTTTCCATTTTCATCAAGTTTGTATTTAAACGTTAATTGAGGATGCTCAACCCATAAACCCAATTGATCTTGACCCATTATTTTAAAATGATTAATATCTTCAGAAATCGCAATTTTGGATAAAAAAGATTTATCTCTCAGAGAGACAAACACAATGTCTCCAATGATATTTTCTAGAGTGAACAAATCTAATCCGAATTAATTATTTTTAGCCTGCTTTGCCGCTTCAGCCTCTTCTTGCTTCCTCAAATCTTCAAGCCAATCAATAATTTTAGGTATTCTCATCAACCTTTCAAGCTTTTCTTTGTTTTCTGAAACAACTTTTATTTCAGTTTCAAGAGGTTTAATTCTTTTATTCTCAACTTTTTTAATATCTCTGTTAACTTTTTGGATACTTTTCTTTAAATCTTTGTGATTTTGAGAAATTGTTTTGTCTAGCTCATCATTTTTCTTTGTTTGCTTCCTTATATAGTCATCTAAGTCACCACGAATTTTATCAAATCTATTATTAGTAGATTCAATCTCTTTTTCTAAGTCAGCTCTGAGTGTATCAGTTTTTATTTCAAGATTTTGTACATGTTTTGAGGTCCCAATCCACTTCTTTTCTAGACGAGCGTACACTTCTGTAGTTTGAGTAACATCTCCAGTTAGTTGCTCGTCATTAAATTCAAGTTGATTCATCGCTTTTTTATCTGCATCTCTAATAACATTCCAATAAAAAACTAGTGAGATACTAATTAAAAACAACACAAATGCAATAATTTTTTGTAGCATTACTTATTTTCCTCTTCTTTTTCAGTTTCAGTGGATTTGTCTTCTTTACTATCTTTACTATATAAAGCTAATAATTTCTGCTCCCATTCTTTTTTCTCTTTTTCAGCTTCTTGTTGATCATCTAAAGTCTTATTGCTATTCAATTTTCTAAGCAATGCTTGTCTTTTTTTCTCATTAACTTTGAGCTCATCAAAAATAGATTCCATCTCACTATTAAAATCTTTAATTGTTTTGTCAATTCTTTTTATAAGTTCATCAAATATTAAAGTTCCATATGTACTATCTACTCCATTTATAAGATCAGACAAACTATCTTGTAGATAGCTACTTCTACCTTCTGGTGTACTCAAATCTATAGCCACAGTTCCCTCGCATTATAAGTTAAATGTTAATTTCATCATCAACTACTTGCTCTCTATCTTCTAATAATACAGAAAACAAATCTGATTGATTAATTGTAATGTAATATACAAGGAATGATAAAATAATTCCTTGAAAAATATAACCTAAGCCAATAAATAATCCAATGATCAGCAATGAAAAAAATAAGATTCTATCTTTCTTTGCTATCTCATCAATGAAAATATTACAAATTATACCAAGAAAAATAAGTGACCCCGCTGAAAATATATATGGGCCTCCCGAATCCAATTGATATGATACAGAAAAAATTGAAGTTGATAAAATACCTATAAAGCTAATTTTAAAATAATTTTCAATTTTTCCTTTTTTAATAATAGTCGTAGTAAGTATGTAAGAGGTTACAGAACCTATAAGTAGCTTCATTAACATAGCAATAAAAGTCAACATCAATCTACCATCCCAAGTTTTATAATATTAAAATAAGATAATGGGTTAAATAAATCTAAATTTTTAGCAAAATTTAAATTTATAACCGAAAATATAGGTGTACCAAGAACATGATAGTCTGGTACAAATCCCCAAAATCTTGAATCGTAACTATTATCTCTATTGTCACCAACCATAAAGTAATAGTCGTGTTTTAAGGTATATGAGTCTAAATCTTTTATTTGAATACCATTAATCATAACATAATCAATCAATAAATCTTCATTTGCATATAGTGTACCTAAAAGCTGATTAAAACCAGGATGAGTTCTCCATTGCCATGGATTTATTAACATTTCATCTTTATAATCAGTAAAACTCTGAGCTATATATTGCTTAGAATCAACAGCTTGTTTGGCTCTTATATGCTGAGGATTACTATAAAAACTTTGAAGTTTATATTTAAGAAAACCTCTTGTCCTTGATATCTCTTCAGGGTCAATTGACGTAAAAGAAAATGCTTTATCTATTATTTTACCATCAGGTCCCTGTTCCTGAATTCTAATTTGAATATTCGCTTGATCTAGAACTAATAAATTGATTATTGATTCCCAATTATCTACGTTTTTCAAGTCCACCTCCATACCTTTGTAGGGTACTTGAAATGATTTTATATTATTTTGATTTTGACCTATTTCTCGAAACTGACTATACATACCATACTGCTCATCTAATGGATTTATATATCTTCGAGTTTCATTGCCACTATCAGGAAACTTCATTTTCTCATCATTAATATAAATGTCGCCTCTTTCAAGTTTTATTGAGTCTCTTGGAATTCCAATACAGCGTTTAACATATTTCTGAAATGGATCTCTAGGATACTCAAAAATGACAATATCTCCATTTTCTACCTCTTTAAATTTTGGAAACCGCATCCAGGGAATATCAAACCCAATTCTAGTATATGGAATTCCAAGCCATGTGGGTGTTTTCATACCATATATAAATTTATTACCAAATAACATATCCCCAATCATTATTGTATCTTCCATTGAACCAGTAGGCACAACATAAATTTCAGCTACTGAGGTCTTCACTGTAAACGCAACAATAATTAGTACAATAAGTACACGAATTTCTTCTTTATAATTTCTTTTCTTTTTCATTTTAATAAGCTAATGCGCAAGCTGCTCTTCTACTATCAGCTGCTGAAAATTTAATACCTGATGAGCCTATTTGTATACAATTTGCTTCACCGATAGACCTTCTTTCAGATAATTCATAGCCCTTAGAAGATAAATTACTTAATGTTTCTGATGAAAATCGATCAGATTCAAAGAAAATTAAATCAGGAAGCCACTGATGATGAAATCTAGGAGCATTAACTGCATCCTGAATATTCATTCCAAAATCAATTACATTTACTGCAATCTGGGCTACTGTGGTGATAATTGTTGACCCTCCTGGTGAACCCAAGACTAAAAAAAGATTATCTTCAGGGTCATCAACAATTGTTGGAGTCATAGAACTCAACATTCTTTTATAAGGAGCAATGGCATTAGCCTCTTTACCAACAAGCCCATACATATTAGGATGTCCTGGCTTTATAGAAAAATCATCCATTTCATTATTTAATAAAAATCCTGCTCCATCAACCACAATACCATTTCCATATTTACCATTCAAGGTTATAGTAACACTAACAGCATTACCCCATTTATCAACTACAGAGTAGTGGGTTGTTTCATCACTTTCATCATACCCTTCAATTTCACCTGGCCCCATATCACTACTCGGAATTATTTTATACTGGTCATAATCAGAAAACCTAATTTCTGCATATGATTTAGATATTAAAGTTGAAATTGGTACATCCGTGAAATCGGTATCGCCTAAAAACTCTGCTCTATCAGCATATGCTCTTCTCTCAGATTCTACAAACGGTTGAATATGATTTGTACTGTGGAAACCTACGCTATCAAAACTAATGGTTTCAAGTTGATTTAATATTTCAGCTAAACAAATTCCCCCAGAAGAGGCGGGTGGCATTGAATAGAAAGTATAATCTCTATACTTAAATGTAATAGGGTCTCTTTCAATAGGTCTATAGTTAGCTAAGTCAGCTTTTGTTATTATACCACCAGTTCTTTTCATACATTGTACAATCATGTCAGAAGTAACACCCTTATAAAATTCATCAGCACCGCCAATAGAAATTCTCCGGAGCGTTTTTGCTAAATCTTTTTGTATAAATAAATCACCAACACTATAATTATCTTGTGCTGCAAAAATTTTAGCTGATTCCTTGTCACGAAGGAAGAAAGATCTACTGGCGTTTAAATACATTGCATCTCTAAAAGAAAGTTCAAATCCATTTGTTGCTAATTGAATTGAAGGACGCAATAAATAGTTCCATGATTTAGTTCCAAATCTTTCATGAGCATACTCAAAGCCTGCTACAGTACCAGGTACACCTGAAGCATGAGCTGTATAGAGGCTCATTCCACTAATAACGTCTCCATTTTCATCTAAATACATATCTCTAAATGCATTTTCAGGAGCCACTTCCCTAAAATCAATGGTTCTAACCTCTCCACTAGAAGTTCTAATTACCATAAAACCACCACCACCAAGATTACCAGCATTAGGAAAAGTTACACTAAGAGCAAAGCCAACTGCTATTGCGGCATCAATTGCATTACCCCCATTTTTAAGAACATCAATGCCAATTTGAGAAGCATGCTTACTTGAAGAGGTCACAGCACCATTCTCACCTATAGCATCAGGAAAAACTGCGACTAAAGGGGAAATATTAAAAACTACAAATAAAAGATATTTAAGTATACTTTTCATATTTTATTTTAGGTTTTGCCTTAGAAAATTCAACAGAAATTACAGATATATTTAAATTAGAGCTAATATCTTTTTTATTTGAATCATTATCCAAAATATCATCAACTAAATCACAAATTTGATTTTTAGAAAGCTCTGTATTTAGAGAATAAAAATTATATGAATTATCTTTTGATGTTAAAATATAGTATTCAATAAAGTTAATATTTATTAAACAATGAGTATTCTTTAAAAGATCAGTTGCTGCTAATTGCAATCTAAGTTTTTTAATATCTTCTATGTCTTCAAAACCAGGCAAATAATCACTTACAGGTTTAAATGTCTTTCTATGTATAGGAGTTGAAAAATTTTCCTTTAAAGCCTGAATATGCTCCTTTGTACCATACCCCATATTCCTACTAAGTCCATAGTATGGAAAAATCATATCATACTCTTTCATAATCCTATCACGAGTGACTTTTGCGATAACTGAAGCTGCTGAAATTGAAAGAGATTTTGAGTCACCTTTTACTATACTTTCTTGAGGTATAGTAGTTAAATTTTTCATATTACCATCCACGAGCAAAAAATCCGGCTTAATTTTTAAATCTTCTATTGATAAAATCATTGCTTCTATGGTTGCATTTAAAATATTTATCTGATCTATTCGGTCTTCGTTTATAATACCAATCCCAACAGATATAGCTTTTTCAAGTATTTCATCATAAAAGCGGATTCTTTTTTTAGGGCTAATTTTTTTTGAGTCTGTTAATCCAGGGATATCAATATCATCAGGCAATATAACCGATGAAGCTACAACCGGACCACACAATGGTCCTCTTCCAACCTCATCAATTCCAGCGACTTTTGTTTTACCTAAGGATCGAAACTTTTTTTCGTACTCAAGCAATTTTATTTTACCAGTATTATTTTTTGTGATTCAGTAAAAGAATTAGTTGTCATCCTTACTATGTAAATTCCGCTCGAATGACTGTTAGCATTCCAATATATACTATGAGCCCCTGGAGATGATAATGAAGCCTGTAAGGTATCTATTTTTATACCAGTTACAGTATATACTTCAATTAAAACACTAGATAAAATAGGAACATAATAATCTATTTTTATTATAGAATTAAATGGATTAGGGTAGCAGCCTAAAAGCGCATATTTTTCCAATGATTTTTTTTCGTTAGATAAATTACTATTTTCAACTTTTACATAATTTGAAAATTCACTTTCATTTCCGTTTACATCAAAGGCAGATACCCAGTAATAAAAATCTCCAATCACATCTATATCCTCATAAAAATTGTTTGATGTCTCAGCAATAACTTCTGCATTTGTAGTTAAACTATCTGAACTCTTATATAAAGTATATGCAAACAAATCACTTGCATCGACCATATTCCATGATAATAGGTTTGAGCTTCCTCCAACTTCGATAGATAAATTTTCTGGGCTTGATGGTGCAATATTATCTAAAGAGGTTCCACTCATTGAATCTGAAGCCCAAATACCCTCATTCATACCTGAAAGTACTCTAAATTCTGTATTAACATTATTATAAATCGTAGGCACTTCATAGACATATCTATCTTGATTGTAGGCGGCTCCTGAAATAACATTAACCCATTGATTATTATCATATCTTTCAACACTATAAAATTCATTTCGCAAAGAATCTGTATCAAAAAAATGCTTCTGAAATTCAACGTATACTCTACCACCTTGATCATCTGGGATATCAATTATACTTATAATTTCTCCTCCACATTCAATACAATTTCCATCACAATCAAGATTATATTCCGCCCCACTTCCATTACAAACTCCACACTCATCTAACTCAGCAATACCACCGCACACTCCATTACAATCAATTTCTACAATGCAGTTCCCTAAACAATCATAATTAAAATCTGGATATTCACAGCAATCATCACATGAAATTGTTACATCCGGATTATAATTACATGCATAGGGATCCAAACAGCCAAATGATGAATTTTGATAACCTGGAGTTCCTCCAGGGACTACATAACTAGCTTGCCAACTTTGTGGTAGGCTATTATCAAATTGAGGAGCTATTAGCTCTAATGTCGATCCTTCTGCATCAGCTGCCTGTGGCCATTGATCCATCAATCCTTGAAAACCATCACTATATATAACAACATCAACAATCTGTAAATTACTATCAGTCAGGGTCAATCTTTCTCCATCATTATTAAGCATTACATCTCCATAGTCAAAACTCCCTGGGAATGTATCTGAATTTCTTGCAAGTAGAATATAAGAATCAGGTTCTAAAATATAAATTGGAAATGTAAAATTAATTCCTCCCTCTGACGAAAACTTCCAATTAAATAAATTGATTGAATCACTACTTGCATTATAAAATTCTATAAATTCATAATCTGCATCATCCTGAGCGAATGTAGATGCCGGGTTATAGTTAATCTCATTAATAACTACCATACCTAGAAAACTTTGATATTCACAACAATCATCGCAAAGAACTATGGCATCTGGATCATAATTCTCAGCATTTTGGTCAGTACAGCCTGAGCACGTAGAATTATCTCCTCCACATTCTCCGCATTCATCAAAAAAAGTGTTTCCTCCACATTCTCCATTACAATCAATAACATTGCCATCACAATCACACCAACCGTTGTCTTCCATGAAAATACATGAATCATCTTGAATGGTTGCATTGGGATTATAATTACAAGCACGTGAATCCATGCAACCTAAAACACTTGGTGACTCCCAGCATTGTCCTACTGTGCCTGAATAAGCTTGACCTGCACTACTAGACATGATTACGTTATCAAAACATACTGTCTGCCCTGCAAAAGAACCGCTTAAATTAATTAATGGTAGAGAATCAGCTGTAAATGTAGTTCCATCCAACGAATAGCCCATTACAACATTAGAGGAATTAGTTAAAACAAATCCGCTATCTGAAGCAATCCCTCCAAAAACACTATCTAATTCTATACCTGAAAACTCTATTTGAAAGCCGCCAATTGGTTGATTATTTGATATTAATATTTCAATTGAACCTTGACTAAATTGCTCATCAATTTCACCAAATATTATATTAAAATCACTAAAGCATAATGAAAAGACAGCAAGGATAATTATATTTTTATAAAATTTCATAGTCTGTTATAGCCCAGTATTCATATTCAAATAAAGAAATTTAAATTGAAGGATTACGTAGAATAAATATGTTATATCTGCATTCATCATTGATAGTTTATTAAAATTAAGTATTCTTAATTTTTATTTAAACTATAATTTATTTAATTTATG
>Ga0160422_10001738_pt1 | contig 13571 bp, 16 predicted proteins | sample Fk160mmetaG_FD_108192 | JGI IMG/M metagenome (GOLD analysis project Ga0160422, IMG submission 108192) | Marine microbial communities from the Central Pacific Ocean - Fk160115 60m metaG | ecosystem: Environmental > Aquatic > Marine > Oceanic > Photic zone | place: The Central Pacific Ocean...
CAGCATATCCGTCTCCGCTGTAATCGTGCCCCTGGCCTTTGCCAACAACCATACAAACACGCAGTCATGGCAGGAACTGTTCAACGGCAAAGACCTAAGCAACTGGACCGTTAAAATTACCGGCCAGCCTTTTGGTGAGGATAAACGTCAGACCTTCAGGGTTGAAGACGGGCTACTAAAAGTGCGTTATGACAACTATGAGGAGTTCGCCAATCAATTCGGCCATCTGTTTTTTCAGCGCCCCTTCAGTCGCTATGAGCTGCTGGTAGAGTACCGCTTTGTAGGCAATCAGTTGCAGGGTGGCCCGACATGGGCCAAGCGCAACAGCGGGGTGATGTTGCATGCGCAAGATCCGGCAACCATGACGGTAGGTCAGGACTTCCCCCACTCTATAGAAGCGCAGCTGTTAGGGGGTCTTAGCGACAACAAACAGCGCCCTACCGGAAACGTCTGCACGCCCGGTACCGACATCATGTTGGCGGAGCGGATGGCCAAACAACACTGCAGCTATTCATCTAGCGACACTTTTAACGGCGACCAGTGGGTGCAGATACACATTGTCGTGGATGGCCACGGCGCCATCGAGCATCGGATAAATAACGACGTCGTTATGGCCTACCACAGCCCACGACTGACAGCTGACACGGCCAATGCCTTAGACCGACCCGAGCTGGCACTGAAACAAGGCTACATTGCACTGCAGAGCGAATCGCATGCTATCGACTTCCGGCGAGTGGCTTTGCGCCCTATGGATTAATCGTGAATAACCGCGCAAACCCAACCCTAGACTTCGCAGGGCGCATGGCACTGGCTGAACCCACAACTTTGGCTACCGACACCAAACTGCGGCGCTGGTCAGAGCTCACCGAATCTATGACCGCAGCGGTGGCGCAACATTGTGGGGGTGACGTCGACATTCGGTTGCTCAGCGCAGGCCTAGGGCCCATTAATTCCTGGGAGCGAAACTGTCTAAATCTGTGCAAGGAGGCTTACGTGCGGGAGATCGAGCTGTCGGTCGGCGGGGTGCCGCGCCTTATTGCCCGTTCCCTCGCGGCCGCGGAAAGCCCAGTTGCCACGTACCTGCAGGGGCTTGGGCAACGGCCATTAGCAGAGCTGCTGTACACCGATCCCGCGTGGGAACGCGCTGTGGAAACCATTTCTTTGCGGGCCCCTAGCGATCTTCCAGGCCGTGGGGTTTTATGGTGTCATCAAGCGCACCAGCAAAAACTGCTGGTTGAAGAGTTTTTTCTGCCGGGGCTGCTACAGTCGTAGGAGCGCGAGCTGGGCACTGCAAGGGGGAATAATGTCAAAGTTCATCGATCTATCCGTCGCAATAGAGAACAACGAGCATACGGACCATCCGGGTGGAAGCCCAAAAGTAACCTACCACCACCACGGCGAAACCGCCGCAGGGCTGGCCAATTTCTTCCCTGGCCTGCAAGCCAGCGACTTACCCGATGGCGAAGGCTGGGCGGTGGAAACCATAGCGCTGTCAACGCACAACGGTACCCACATGGATGCGCCTTGGCATTTCCACTCCACCACCGATTACGGCAAAAAGCGCGCGCCCACTATCGATGAGACCCCATTAGAGTATTGCTTTAAACCCGGCGTAAAACTCGATTTTCGGCATTTTGCGGACGGCTATCTCGTTGGCGCGGCAGAAATTGAGGCCGAATTGCAACGTATCGGTCATGAGCTACAGCCGTTGGATATCGTGCTTGTAAACACGCGCGCGGGGTCGGTCTTCGGTCAACCGGGTTACGTAGATGCCGGATGCGGCATGGGTCGGGAGGCCACCATGTATCTCACCGAACGCGGGGTACGGGTTGTAGGAACCGACGGCTGGTCGTGGGATGCACCGTTTAATCACACCGCGAAACGCTGGGCTGAAAACCCCGATCCGGCGATGATCTGGGAGGGCCACAAAGCCGGGCGGGAGATTCCATACTGGCAAATGGAGAAGTTACACAAACTTGAAACGCTACCGGATCATGGTTTCACGGTCGCCTGCTTTCCCGTGAAGATCGCCGCTGCATCAGCAGGCTGGACCCGCTGCGTTGCCATTGTGGACTGACCTAAAAGCGTCGCTAAGGCCGCTCGCTATCCATTCAGTAATGTCATCACCGGCTGGTGATACTTGATCGCAACCGGCGTCGACACTCAAAGCTTCGATGGTGGAGCCGCGGTGGCAGTGCTGCCCGAGCCGTAAGCGCTCACTGCGTTTGTGGCGGTGAGTGCCACTGCGACGAACCATCCAACAATCATCAAATTTTATTGTCAGCAGACACTTTTTGGTATTCACACCGAAACTACGGTGTTGCGCTAAACATGCCCCAAATTCCGTCGCGACAGCTGCCATCAACGGCAGCCAGATTGACCAGTAATTGCGCAGCTGCCTTGATGATCCTTAGATGTATGGCACACCCTGAACGTCGACGTACAGGCTATAGAGCGACTGGCCGCCAGTGATAAACAGACGATTACGTTTAAGCCCGCCGAAACACAGATTCGACACCCCTTCCGGCAAATGAATGGCGCCAATTTTATCGCCATCCGGCGCAAAGACGTGCACCCCGTCTTGTCCGGGACCTGCCCATCCGGCACTGCTCCAAACATTGCCCAGCATGTCCACCCGAAAACCATCTGGCATAGCCTTTCCCATATCGCAAAAGACGGTTCCGGGACCGAGCGTTAGATCGTCCTTCACGCTGAATTGATGGATTTGCCGCGGATGCCCCGGCCTATGCGACGCACCGGTATCGCTGACATAAAGCGTGGTGAAATCCGGCGAAAAGGCTAAGCCATTGGGTTTCTCCAAAGACTCGTCCATCACCGTAGCGGCGCCGGTGTCGGGGTCAATACGATAGACCCGAGTGGGCAGCTCCAGCTCGCCCTTGTGGCCTTCGTAATGGCCCAAGGTGCCGTATCCGGGGTCTGTAAACCAGATGCCACCGTCCGGGTGCACCACCACATCGTTAGGTGCATTTAATAACTTACCCTCGTATCGATCGAGCAATATAGTCAAAGAGCCATCCAGCTCTGTGCGAGTCACTCTTCTTGCGCCGTGCTCGCAGGTGATCAACCGCCCCTGCCGGTCGCGCGTATTGCCATTCGCATAGTTCGAGTCAGTTCGAAATTCGGCCACTACGCCGGTGTCAGCCTGCCAACGCAACATGCGATTATTTGGAATGTCGCTCCAGAGCAGTGCATTACTATCGCCGAACCACACCGGCCCTTCATTCCATCGGCCGCCTACCCACAAACGCTCCAGCGCCGCATTCCCAACCACGCAACCGGCAAACCGCTCATCCAGCACCTCAACAGCAGGATCTGGGTATCGCAAGGGTCCGTTCCAATCTCTATCCAATAGTCTGTCCATAGCTGTCCTGCCGCTTCCACATAATAGATCTCCTTGGGAGCTAAAACTTAGCAAACTCAGCGCCGCTGCTATAGTGTTTAGAGCTCTTGCGGTAATGGTTGTGAAATGCTCAGCGACGAAGACAAGTTTCGGTTTGACTTAGAGGGCTATTTAGTTATTCCTGGTGTGCTGTCCGCTTCGGACTGTGCGCGACTGTCGCAACTCAGCGACAAGGCGTGGCCGCGGCAGCCACAGGACGGGGCCTTTCGCCGCACTGCTGCAGTCAGCCAATGGGGCGACGACTTTCGCAACCTTATGGACCATCCGCTGGTGCTGTCGTATCTAATCGAATTGATCGGCCCAAGGCTGCGGCTGGACCATGACTACGCCATCTACATGCAGAACGGCGCACCCTCGCAGCCTATTCACGGCGGTCCTATGCGCTACGAAAGCGATCATTGGTACCATTACAACGATGGCATCATACGCAACGGCCTTATGGTCGCCACTTGGGCACTTACCGATGCCGGGGCAGGAGACGGTGGCTTTGTCTGCGTACCGGGCAGCCATAAGACGAACTTTATACATTTACTGCCGAAGGCCGCTCAGTCCCAAGAAGTCATGCCTGAATACGTGCGCCAGCCAGCGGTTAAAGCAGGCGACGTGATTTTATTCACCGAAGCTCTGATGCACGGCACCCGCGCCTGGCGGGGCGACCACGAGCGTCGCGTTTTACTGTTTAAATATAGCCCGCCTCACTCAAGTTGGGCAAAACAGGGCTACGATCTAAGCGCTTATCCGAGTGCCACGGACCAGCAGCAGCGACTTATGGCGGCGCCGTCCGTAGAGGATCACGCGAAAGTCCTCGACGAGACACCAAAACAGTCATGATCGATGTTAATCGTCACAACCAAAGCATCTGGGACCAAGAGTCCGCAGCAGGGGCAAGCCCTTGGGTGCAACCTGTAAATTCAGAGGCGATCAACGCCGCGCGCAACGGCGATTGGCACATCATTTTGACACCGGTGAAGCCGGTACCGAAATCCTGGTTTGGCGATTTAAGGGACAGAGAGCTGCTTTGCCTCGCGTCTGGCGGTGGCCAGCAGGCACCGATTCTCGCCGCCGCTGGTGCCGTGGTTACGAGCTTTGATCAGTCTGCTGAACAGCTGCGTAAAGACGCAGAAGTGGCCGCGCGGAATGACCTATCCATACGTTGCCTGCAAGGAGATATGGCAGATTTATCCGTATTCGAGGATGACTGCTTCGATCTGATCGTGCACCCCGTGTCTAATTTATTTGCCGCCGAAATAACGCCGGTGTGGCAACACTGCGCACGAGTGTTGCGCCCCGGCGGCCGTTTGCTCAGCGGTTTTATGAACCCGGATTTTTTTCTGTTTGATCATTGGGACATCGAGCAGGGCGGGGCTTTGGCGGTGAAATTCCCTCTTCCTTATGCGGACCTGACTCACATAGATTCAGCAATTCTGGAAAAACGAATGGCTGACCACCAAGCGTTGGAATTCAGTCATAGCTTTGACGATCAAATCGGTGGGCAACTCGCCGCCGGCTTGCTTATCGCAGGTTTCTACGAGGACCGTTGGAGCGACGCAGCCACCCCACTTAATAGCTACATGTCTGTGTCCATGGCAACTTTAGCAATTAAGCCCGACGCTGACTTTATCCCCGCGCCTTAGTTTAGGCTGTCGGCCTGCGTGGCGGCCACAACATCAGCAAAGGGGTCGCCTTTTTATACGCCTGATAGTCTGGATCGTGGCCCCAGGTCTTGTTTGCCCGCGCCTCGAGCATGCGCGTGCCGCTAATCGCCGTCATCTGCAACAACACCCATAGCGGCGCGAACAAGGTCAATATTTGCCAGCCCGCCAACGCTGGATAAGCCATTACTGCAATGCCCGCCCACAAGACAATTTCACCAAAGTAATTCGGATGCCGAGACCACGCCCACAGACCGCTTTGGATAAACCGTTGAGCGTTTTCTGGCTCGGCGCGAAATGCGGTTTTTTGCCGATCCGCGACAACCTCAATCGCAAATCCAAATAACCAAATTCCCAGCCCAACAAAAAACAGCACATCCAGCTCAGCCGATGTAGACGAAGTTACTGCGGCCAACGCGGCACAACTGGTGAGATAGACCCAAGAACCCTGCAGAGTCCAAGTCATAAAAAAAGTTGGGAACGAATTGCGAATAGAATGAAAGCGCCTGTCACCACCCGCCTTTTTAATACGGAAATAAAGAAACGGGCCCAGTCGCAACGCCCAAACAATAATAGCCGCGGCGATAATAAGCGAACGCGGATCGTACGCGCCGCTTAACAATACAGCGGCAATAAATACCGTCATGTAGGTCAGACTGCCCGCTAGATCAAAAAATTTTTCCGTGTGCGCTAGCCACGCGTGGATAAACAATAACCACTGCACGCCAAAGGCGAAGATTCCACACCAAACGAATACCGCGACGTCCGCATATTCTTTGCCCTGATCGGCGCCCGCTATGGACACGCCCCAAGCCAGCAGCAGCACTGCGGCCGAACTAACAATTCCTATTATCCACTGCTGCATATCTCTCTCCCTCAGTTGGTAACGAACGACAGTTGTGGCGACCAGGCGACGCCCTCTGTGTCCTCCTGCCACGGTTTATATTTACCCATTATAGATGTGAACAGCTCATGCTCTAACCAAGCGTGGAGCCAGCGCTGTAAATTTTTATAAGGTGCGTTGCCAAACCAATCGCGGTCAACATGCGCGAACTGACGGACAAATGGCAACAACGCCATGTCCAGTAACTGCGGCTCGGACCCGAGTAAATACACATGCTGTACGAGCATAGTATCCAACCTACGCAGCCATTCGGCGCACTGGTCCCGGAAATAGCTGGCCGGTAGTGTGCTGTCGCTGGAATGGTATTTGTAGCGATCTAATGGCGGCTTGAAGCGCCGATCAAAATCGTTGATAAGTGCGCACTGATCCGCAACCCCGCCCCGCAATGCGCATGTATGTGGAGCATGACGAAGCAATGCCCACAACATAATGTCCAAACTTTCGTCGAGTACACCCTCTTGTTCAGAAATCAAAACCGGCACCGTGGCCTTAGGCGATACCGCAAGCATCGACGGTGGTTTGTCCCGCAAAAGCACTTCGCGCAGTTCTACCCCAACGCCACACCACGCCAGCGCCATGCGCGCGCGCATGGCGTAAGGGCAGCGTCGAAAGCTGTATAAAACCGCCATCTTTTATTGCTTAGGCTTGCCCGGCAGCGCGTTAAATTCAGTCACCCAGGGCAGCCGCGAATCGCACCATACTTGAAATTTCGGCACAAATTCAGCGGCCTCAGCAAGCACTCCGGTACGCAGTCCCAACGATCGTGCGGTGCGGCCACCGGCCTCCGAAGTCGCGTAAATGTGCGACCCGCATCGATTGCAAAATCCAAGTTCACGGCCGTTACCGCTGTCACCGACCTTGTGGTAAATCGTCAGCTCGCCGCTGAGCAATTCAAAGCTGGCTTCGTCAGACGCAACAATGCTGCGGTAGGGGCCGCCCGACATCACTTGGCAGTCACGGCAATGGCACACCACTGTGCGTTCGGGCTCAGCTTCGCTGGTAAACGTAATATGTCCACAATGGCAACTGCCGTGTACGCGCATGCGTATTCCCCATTCGTTATCTGTCTGGCGTTGACCATAGCAAGCCGCTGAGGCTTGGTCATCTCCGCCTGATCCGACATACTAAAAGTTTACGTAGGGAGCACAACATGACTGAATCTCTTCGCACTTTACCTGTGCCCACGCCTGAAACTCAGCATTTTTGGGACGGCACCCGCGATGGCGAATTACGTTTGCAGCAATGCTCGGATTGCCAAAACACCTACTTCCCGCCGCGACCGTTCTGCCCACAATGCAGCAGTCGCGACGTGCGCATTTTAGTCGCCAGTGGTCGCGGCACGCTTGAGAGCTACGTGATCAACCACCGCCCACATAAAGCCTTTGATGGCCCCTACGCTATCGCATTGGTGGCGCTGGAAGAGGGACCGCGCATGATGTCGAATATTGTCGGTTGCGAACAGACACCGGAGGCGCTGCAACTCGACATGCCCCTGCAGGTTACTTTCGAAGACACGGGTAGTGACATTCACTTGCCCATGTTTACCCCAACCGGAGCACCATCATGACGGGGGTGGCGGTCGTTGGTGCAGCCGAGACCACCCAACTCGGTAAAATTCCCGACTTAAGCCAGATTCAATTGCACGCCGACGCCGCGCTAAATGCCATGGCCGACGCTGGGTTGAAGGCCAAGGACATTGACGGCATCGCCACCGCCGGGAGTCGGCCCACAGATCTCGCGCATTATCTGGGCATAACGCCCACCTGGGTCGACGGTACTGCGGTCGGCGGTTGCTCATTTATGTTACACGTGCGGCATGCGGTTGCTGCGCTGAACAGCGGTCAGTGTTCTACTGTGCTCATCACCCACGGTGAGAGCGGTCGGTCTGGCATCGGTCGAGAGGGCTTTGCCCGCGCGCCTGCGTCCTTAAGCGGCCAGTTCGAAATGCCCTATGGCCCCATGGGCCCGCCCACGTTGTTCACATTGCCGGTGCTACGTTACATGAAAGACTACGGTATGCGCCCCGAGCAACTGGCGATGGTCGCTGTAGTTCAGCGCCAATGGGCGAGCATGAACCCTCGCGCCAGTTTCCAAGAACTCATCACCGTCGAGGATGTATTGGCCTCAAAAATGATCGCCTACCCGTTCCATCTGTTGGAATGTTGCTTGGTAACGGACGGCGGCGGGGCGCTAATTCTAACCCGAGCAGATCGCGCTGAGGATTTCCCGCAACCGCCAGTATACATCTCAGGTACAGGGGAAAGTGTGGAAACGCCGATGATCAGCCAAATGCAGGACCTGACCTCATCTCGGGCCTTTTCCGTCGCTGGACCGGCGGCGATGGCCGACGCAAAAATAACCCATAGCGACGTGGATCATCTGATGGTCTATGACGCCTTCGCGCACCTGCCTATTTACGGGCTGGAGGACTTAGGGTTCTGCAAACGCGGCGAAGCGCCCGACTTCATCTGGGCACAAAACACCGCGCCCGGCGGCAGCCTGCCAATGAACACAAACGGCGGCGGCTTGTCTTATATGCACTCCGGCATGTACGGCATGTATGCAATGCAGGAGAGTGTGCGTCAGATTCGAGGGACCGCAGCTGCGCAAGTGAACGATGTAAACATTTCATTGTGTCTTGGCGTAGGCGGCATGTTTGGTGCGGCTGGCTGTGTGGTTTTTGCCAAAGAACCGGGGTAGAAGCGGTAGCGCGCGCTTTGCCTGCCGCTATGCGCCACTTTCATGCGACGAATATTTTATGCTCGGTATGGCCAGCCCGAACGGACCTAGCGCCTTTGCACAAAGACCGCAATTATGTACCGCGCTGGCCGGCACGCCTCGAGCCTCGCTCTTGTGATCAAGCCACCCGATAGCGCTCAATCTGAATGTCTTCGACACCGTAGTCCGCAAAATTATCGGTAACTCGACCGCGAATATATTGCTGCCACGAAAACGCCTCGTAGCGTGGGGACTCGTGGTCCGCCACCCAAGGCTGGATCATCGCATCGACTTTCGGCTGAAAGAAAAATGGCACACTGTAGCGACCCGCTGCAGAGCGAACCGGTAGCACGCGATGACAACCCGCAATGCAACGGTCATTACTCCATACCTGCAACACATCGCCTATGTTGACAACAATCGTGCCCGGCTTTGGCGCCACGTCCACCCATCCGTAACGTTTCGACCGCGCCTGTAAGCCGCCGTGATCGTCTTGCAACAACAACGTAATCGCCCCGGGATCAGTGTGATGGTGCAAGGCCATGTCTCCCAGCGGCGCTAGCTCATCACGCTCCTGCAACGCCACCGGATCTTCTGCGGGGTAGTAATTTAGTCGCGCTGCACTGGTGTGACTGAGTCCAAAGTTGTCAGCGACAGTGCTGCGAGCAGCCGTTTCCGGTAACCCAAGAGCCATCAGAACCATTGCCATCACCTGCTCCGACATCTCGGTAAATGCACTGAAGAAGTTCGCGAGCACCGGGCGTAATTGCTCAGGCTTCGCTGGCCAGCGGCTGTGACGCAGCGGATTCTTCGAAATATGCCCACCGGTTTTAAAGTCGAATACTTCCTTTAAATCACGGCGCTGCTTCGTCAGCTCCCGGTCGTAGTAGCCTAACGGGTTACTTTCGTTTCTATATACGCTGCGTTTCATCGCCGACGGTTGCGCAAAGAAGCTTTCGGCCTGAGCAAACACCTGAGCGACCAGTTCATCGCGCCCATGCCCAACTAGCAGAAAAAAACCATGGTCTTCGCACGCCTGAGCTAATGCGCGCTGATCGATTGCGCTGACGCCACCAGCTAAAAAATCTGCCAAATTTATAGATGGAATTTGCTCTTGCATGGTTGTTCCTATTTCTGCCGTCGCACCCATAAGCGCGACAGCGCGGCCTGACTGCCGTCTGGTTCTTCGACAATTCCCTCGAATTCTTCGATGATTTCCAAAAACTGCCCACTTTTCAATAGTGCCTCTCTCAGCGACTTTGGCGCTACCCGAAAAGCGGGATTTGCGGGGCCACTGACTCTCTCAGGCCCCGACCATTGCAGATGCTCCTCCACCAACAATTGTCCGCCAACTGCTAAATGATCGACTAACGTCGGTAACAATGACGACGCCACAAAGCGAAACAACAAAATCAGGCCGTATTGGTGCGGGGCTTGCCACGCGACGGCGGCAGAATCTTGCACGTTCCGACAGCACCAGTTAACCGTCACGCCTTTGCGTATTGCTTCCTGTGCGGCTTGTGCAAGCGCCGCCGGCGAGACATCCACCGCATCCACGATAAATCCATGCTGCGCCGCATAAATGCTATTGCGTCCGCGCCCGCATGCAACATCGAGCGCGCGCATGGCTGTTTGCTGCACCGAAATTTTCGCCATGCAGCGCTGCAAATAAGCACTCGGCCAGTAGCGCTTCGCGTAGGCACCCTGGCGGTACCGAGCATCCCAAAGCTGTCGATCTGATAATGACACCGCGCACCCCGGTTATATCGCTAGACCAGTCTCGTCCTTGCCTTGAGGATAACGAAAGGCTAGGTTAAGCGCCCAATAATTCTGTCGAGGCCATGTCAGTAGCCAACCCACAGCCACACCACTATCTGGACCGTGCCGCTATGTGGTTATCGGGTTTCTGCTTAGCCCATTGTCTCGCTTTACCGATCGCGTTACTGCTGGCACCCACTTTAAGTCAATGGCTTGAAGCGACGGAGACCACCGTTCATTGGATCCTATTCGGTGTCGCTATACCCATTAGTGCGGTCGCTTTGCTTCGCGGCTATCGACGTTTGGGCAGCGCGTTTACCCTGGTGCTCGGGGGCATAGGTTTACTCCTGATGCTGTTAGCCGTGAGTCACCTTCTGGGTCGAGAGTTTGAAGTCGCGCTTACCGTAATCGGCGTTATCGCCGTGCTGATTGCGCATCTGCGTAACCTGCTCGGGCATCAAGCGCTGCACGACAACACCTAACAACTGTAATAACTTTATGGAGTCCTTATGAGATACGACAATATTCTGCAGACAATAGGCAATACGCCCGTCGTTAAACTGAATCGCATCGCACCCTCCCACGTTGACATGTACGTTAAGGTCGAGTCATTCAATCCTATGGCGTCGGTCAAAGACCGGCTTGCGTACGCGATTATTAAAGACGCGCGAGACAGCGGCGCTCTGCAGCCGGGGCAAACAGTTATTGAAGCCACGTCTGGCAATACCGGTATCGCATTAGCCATGGTATGCGCGGTACTAGGCCATCCCTTCGTTGCTACCATGGTCGAAACATTCTCCATAGAACGGCGCAAAGTCATGCGCGCTTTAGGCGCCAAGGTCATTCTAACGCCAGCCGCAGAGCGCGGCAGCGGCATGGTCCGCAAGGCAGAGGAGTTGGCTCAACAGCACGGTTGGTTCCTCGCTCGGCAGTTCCAGAATCCAGCAAATCCGGCCTATCACGCGAGTACGACTGGCCCGGAGATCTTGCGCGATTTTGCCGGCGACCGGCTAGACTACTGGATCACCGGATGGGGCACCGGCGGCACTCTGTCCGGCGCTGGACGGACGCTCAAAGCGGCGCGCCCGAATCTAAAAATCGTGGCGGCTGAGCCTGAACAGGCGGCTCTGTTGTCAGGCGGAGAATGGTCTCCACACAAAATCCAAGGCTGGACGCCCGACTTTATTCCGGAAGTTTTAGACCGCGAAATCGTCGACCAAATCGTACCTGTGAACGAAGACGAATCTATGCAGTGTTCACTGCGTCTGGGTCAGGAAGAGGGCATATTCGTCGGCATTTCAGCGGGCGGCACATTGAATGCAGCGCTAAAAATTGCTGAAGATGCTGAAGCCGGAAGCGTCATTTTGACCATGCTCGCCGATACCGCGGAGCGCTATATCTCCACACCGTTGTTCGCCCACATTAACGAAGGCTCGGACGACGATTGGCTTGCAAGCCTCTGAGCTGCGTCAGCGCAACAATTGCGGGTAATCGAGTTCTGCGCCCCAATGCACCTGAGCGACACTGGCGTAGCGTGATTCATTGACAAAGCCATGGTGGCGCAACGTTTCCATATCGCGCCCGATGCGTTCAAGCGTTTCACCCTTGGTGACCATTGTGGTGGCGGCAATATCCGCCGCGTGCCGCACCGCCTCGGCGCCGGCTTGCACGGCGTGCGTGCCGGCGAGGTACAGGTCCGCACGTTGCACATCATTGGCCTCATCGCCAGCCACAGCTCGCGCCCAGGTGTGCTCGAGACCCTGAAAGAACAGCAAACGCGCTGACCGGTAAAGGGCCAATGCCTTGCCATAGTGCATTTGCGCTATGTCCCGCTCGCGCAGTTTGCCCGCGCTGCCGCCCGGCGTTTTATCGCCCACCATGGCCGCAACTAAGTCCAGACTGCGAGCCGCCAGACTCAATGCAACCGGGACATAGGTTGCAAAAACAATTCTCGACGGGCAGCGATACAAGGTGCCCTGGTACAGCTCATTTACACTTGCCTGTGGATTCGGAATAACCAGCTGTAGCTTAGGTACTTTCACTTCCGGCACCACCACGTCGCTGCTGCCGGAACCGCGCATTCCTAAGGTATCCCAATTCTGCTCGATTACGCACTCAGCCAGCGGCAAAAGCACCATAGCGGGGGCGTTATCGAGCATCACCGGTGACAACAACCAAGTCGCATGGTCACAACCACTGACAAACCGTTGCCGTCCGCTGATTACATACCCGTCAGCTGCTGCCAACGCGTGCAAAGGCGAATGACCGCTGGCGGCAACCAAAGTGTCCGGATCATCGCCCCAAAGCTGCTCAACCAATGCCAGAGGCCATTGCGCAGCCATCAATCGAGCGACATTGAAGACCATGACATGCCAAGCCGCCGCGGTGTCAGCGCCGGCTAATTTTTCACAAACCAGCGCGCACGTTGTTGGATCAACCTCAAGTCCGCCGAGGCCCGCAGGCAAAAACAGTCTGGGCACCTGGGCCTCGACCAGCGCCTGAAAGGCCGCATCATGTAGACGGCAATGTTGCTCTGCCCAATCGGCATGCTGCTCAATTACTCCGCATACCGAATCTATTTGCTTCAGTATCTGACCGCGATCAAAAGTCATTGTCCCCCCTTAAAACGGATCAACCGACCAAAACGCTGATTACGAAGATGCTCAAAACCCCAACAAAGTGAAGATATTATGGATTGCGTTCATCTAACCTGCTGACACACAACAAAAAAACTTTAAGCGCCTGCATTAAAGCTTTTACCCTCTTCTTTTTGTACGGCATCTTCCGTATTCTTTGAACCCTCACTAGCCGCGACTGTATGCATATACAGTGCTAATTTCCTCGGCAGGGCGATTACACAGCGTGCAGTTCGGCTAGCTGAGGCCAACCCCCAGTCTCTCCTGATTCCGCTATCCACTCGCACGAAAAAACTGTCGCCCATCGCTAAAACCGCTGTCGTTGCGGCGTCTGCTCGCGCACTTTCCAAATCCCCAAGCAAAGTATTGGCCTGTCATGCGTCCGCCGGTGGCGGCATCGCGGGCAGTAGCTGCAGCCAAGGAAAGTCAGCATCTGCAACGGCAATAAATTCGGGATTTAAAACACTCTCTTTTGCATTATA
>Ga0160422_10001739_pt1 | contig 13563 bp, 18 predicted proteins | sample Fk160mmetaG_FD_108192 | JGI IMG/M metagenome (GOLD analysis project Ga0160422, IMG submission 108192) | Marine microbial communities from the Central Pacific Ocean - Fk160115 60m metaG | ecosystem: Environmental > Aquatic > Marine > Oceanic > Photic zone | place: The Central Pacific Ocean...
AAAGGTGCCTGTTGATACAAAACGGCTCCGGATCGATATCTACGGTCGATTTGATTTACGGGAATCGTTCCCCGCCATGGCCAAAACAGCCCAGGACGTGCTTCGTCAGATCAAGGATGAAGGGATCGAGTTGATCGACCTCAAGTTCACCGATCTGCATGGAAAGTGGCAGCATCTCACCGTTTGTGCTGACCTGATTGATCCCGACTCCTTCACTGAGGGCTTGGCGTTCGACGGCTCATCCATCCGCGGATGGAAAGCGATCAACGCCTCAGACATGGCGATGGTCCCCGACCCTGGAACGGCCTGGGTTGATCCCTTCTACCGCCACAAGACCCTGAGCCTGATCTGCTCGATTCAGGACCCACGCAACGGCGAACCCTACGAACGTTGCCCCCGTGCACTGGCGCAGAAGGCCCTGGCCTATCTCGCCGGCACCGGCCTTGCCGACACGGCGTTCTTCGGCCCTGAACCGGAGTTTTTCCTGTTTGACGACGTCCGCTACAACTCCGCAGAGGGTGGATCCTTCTACAGCGTCGACACCATTGAGGCTGGTTGGAACACCGGCCGGATCGAGGAAGGCGGCAATCTGGCCTACAAAATTCAGGAAAAAGAGGGTTATTTCCCTGTCGCTCCCAACGACACGGCCCAGGACATCCGTTCGGAAATGCTGCTGATGATGGCTCAGCTTGGGATTCCCATCGAGAAACACCACCATGAGGTCGCCGGTGCAGGCCAGCACGAACTGGGAATGAAGTTCGCTGAGCTGATTCAGGCGGCGGACAACGTCATGACGTACAAGTACGTCGTTCGCAACGTCGCCAAGAAATACGGAAAGACGGCAACCTTTATGCCCAAGCCCGTGTTCAACGACAACGGCTCCGGCATGCACGTTCACCAGAGCCTCTGGAAGGAAGGCCAGCCGTTGTTCTTCGGTGAAGGCACCTACGCGAATCTCTCCCAGACCGCACAGTGGTATATCGGCGGCATTCTCAAGCATGCACCGTCGTTCCTGGCATTCACCAACCCCACCACCAACAGCTACAAGCGTCTTGTTCCAGGTTTTGAAGCACCGGTGAACCTGGTGTATTCGGAAGGCAATCGCTCAGCCGCAGTGCGAATCCCTCTGACAGGACCAAGTCCAAAGGCCAAGCGCCTTGAATTCCGTTCAGGCGATGCGCTCGCCAACCCTTATCTGGCTTTCAGCGCCATGATGATGGCCGGTATTGACGGCATCAAAAACCAGATCGATCCCGGGGATGGTGTCGACGTTGACCTGTTCGAACTGCCTGCAGAGGAACTGAAGAAGATCGCCACTGTTCCGGCATCCCTGAACGGAGCACTCGAAGCTCTCAACAACGACCACCACTACCTGCTGGAGGGCGGTGTGTTCACCAAGGACTTCATCAACAACTGGATCGACCTGAAATACGAGGAAGTGCAACAGTTGCGCCAGCGTCCTCACCCCCACGAATTCGTGATGTACTACGACGCCTGATCCCTGGATCGCCCCCAACGCCTTATCACATTGAGCGTCTTAAAGGAGCCCAGGCTCCTTTTTTTATTGGCTGTCATATGGCCTCCCTGCTGCCGCAGGTAGGGATGATTGAGTTGACATCAGCAGCAATTGTTGATTCCATATAGGAGGTTCAATAATCAACCGAACAAATGCTTACCGGCGCTGAGCTCCTGGCCAAAGTGAAGGATCTTGGAGATGTCTCCAAAACCGATCTTGCCACTGCTTGTGGATATGTCTCGAAGAAGAAAGACGGCTCGGATCGCGTCAATTTCACCGCTTTCTACGAGGCACTTCTCAATGCCAAGGGCATTGAGCTTGGTGGTGGCTCTGCAGGCATCGGCAAAGGTGGACGAAAGCTCTCCTACAAAGCAACTGTTCAGGGCAATGGCAATCTGCTGATTGGCAAGGCCTACACGGCAATGCTTGATCTCCAGGTTGGAGACGAGTTCGAAATCAAGCTCGGTCGCAAGGCGATCCGGCTGATTCCAGTTGGCGGTGCTGACGAAGAAGGCGAGGAGTAATCCCTGCGGTTCAACACACAGGACGTGTTTTCTTCAGGGTTGTGGCAGCACCTGTCATGACCCTTTTTGATGGGAACAAACGAGCCGAGGGTCAGCGGTCAAGATCAGGTTTGAACGCAGAGGGTTCTTCCGGGAGCTGATCAATCTGCAGCCGGTTGTGCAGAACGATGCTCAGCGGTCGGTGTGATGGCGCGTTGATCCCATCTGTGCTCGCCACAAATCCACCATTTCCCGCGCACGTGTGTGGCATGAGAGATGCGAGCGACTGATGCCGGCCCGGTATCGCTGATCAAGCAGAGCATCGAGCCAATCGAGCGCAGCTTCATCCAGATGCCAATCCGTTGGGTACTGAGCCATCACGCATCGCCCAGAAGACACTCATCAATGAACACAACAACCCTCCGGCTCATCAGAATCACCACATGAGGCCTGCGAAGAGGGTCTCCTCAGGGCAGTAACAACCCCTCGAACAACGATAGCGGTCAACACCTCGCCAGAAGAACACAGGCAAGCCAGGGTCAACGAACTGGTTGACCAAACGCCTGATCAGAGTCCACGGAGATTTCGTCTAGTCCGGTGCTGCCTTGGGAATCAGCACCGGAATCGCAGCTAGACGACCAATCAACCTGTCAACGATTGGACGCTCAGCTTGGCATCGGTTCCAGTGAGGACATGGCATCACCTGCTTCAACCATCGCGTCACATGCATCAAACAGACGAATGAAATGAACCGAGTGGAGGCATTGGTCTCTGATCCGCCCCATGAACAGCCAAAACGCCAGAGCATCCCCATGCAAAACCCCGCACACGGCGGGGAATTGCATGAAAGAGATCAACAATCAACCGAAGATCGATGACTCCATTGAATAATTGACCGCGACAAGGTCAAGGCCCTCCTGATTCATAATCGAATCATGCACTTGCCTTGCACCAGCATTTTCAAATTTCATTGAAAAGCCATCGCCTGTGATCAGAACGTCATCACCGATATCAATAATATAAGCCTTGATGGAGTCGCCAAGACGATGCAGTGAAATCAAGTCACCGCCATGATTTGGCCCATTGGCATAAGTGAAATCAGTGACGACATCAAAGCCCTCAGACAGCCAGAAGATATCTGCACCTTGACCACCTGTCAGAACATCGTTGCCATTTCCTCCATCGATCACATCATCGCCATTTCCGCCCAGGAGACGATCCTGGCCATGGTCTCCATAGAGAACATCAGTGAAGTCTGAGCCAACCACAAAGTCGTCTCCACCTCCTGCATGAACTGTTGCAGTCCTGAGGAAGACATTGGATTTCACGCCTGGATTGGGAGACTGAACCAGAATTTTCTCAGCCAGATTGGTTCCGACATACACATCCCTCCATTCCTCGACATGGGTGGGATGGCTGATGACCGGCAGAGCGAAAGTCTGGTTTTCAGTGGCAACTGCACCAGTCAGGGGATCAGCGATCAGGGAACTGTCATTGATCACGAAGGATTGGTTTGTCATTGACTTAAAAGCGAAGGATCATCGATTGGTCTCGATGTTCTGAAGATGACTTCGCTTGTTGTGAACCTCCTGGGGTTTTTCGGTGCAAGTCAATGCAACCATCGGTGAATTGATGGTGAATCCCAACCCCCCCTGCAATCACACGGTTCAGGAGGGCATCGCCCGTTTCGGGTCAACGTCTGGCAAGACCGGCTGACCCGGCAGTGGATCGAGATTCACTGATCACTGATGCCGCAACTGAGCCATCGCGCTGTCGTGCAGGTGCCTGGCGTGCTGTCTGCGACGAGCGACCACCTGTTGCTGAGCCTGAGCACTGAGATGGTCAAGCCGATCCGGATGCGATCCGACCTGAACCTGAGCCGCTTCATGGCGAAGGACCTCATGGGCGTGGTGATCAGCCCATGCCAGAAATTCAGCAGCAGCACGCTGACGCCTTTCGAGCACATTGCCTGAGTATCCGACCAAGGTTGTGTCGGGAGTGACCTCAACTGCCATGGCGAGTTCCTGCGATACCTCAACCAATTCTGTATCAACGGCTACTTTTTTTGCCTTGTCTTCACAGAACTTTCACTGAGCTTCGCTCGAAATTCCACACCCACGGTCACGATCGATTGGAATGGTTCGGCTCGGATCTGACACCCCGTTCATGGCGCCCAGCTTCACAGAAATTGCCTACCGGACCCTGCAGCAGGGTCGAAGCCTCGCTGGGCTGGTTCACAAGGAACTGAGCACCAAGGTGATGGAGGTGGTGGCGCCTGACGTGGTCCCCAAGACATTGCCGGTGCCGGGCGAAATGATGGATGCCCTGCGCCAGTCCCTCGATGCTCTGCATGATCGCGACTGGCAGGACGCCCAGGCAGGGGTCTACCCCCAGTCGCTGCTGTTCGACATTCCATGGCTGGAATGGGCGGAGCGTTACCCGCGGGTCTGGCTGGATCTGCCCTCGAACTGGGCCCGGAGGCGTGCAAGGGATGTTCAGGATCTCCCCGACCTCAAGAATCGCGAGTTCTACCCGGAGTACTACCTCCAGAATTTTCACCACCAAACCGACGGATATCTCAGCGACCACTCCGCCGAGCTCTACGACCTGCAGGTTGACATTCTCTTCAACGGCGCGGCGGATGCCATGCGTCGCAGGATCCTGCCCTCACTTCACAAGGGGCTCACAAGTTTCGATGACCGTGCCCCCGGCAGCCTTCGCATCCTTGATGTCGCCACCGGAACAGGACGAACACTGCACCAGATCCGGGCTGCATTACCCCAGGCGACGCTTGTGGGGGTTGATCTCTCCGAGGCTTATCTGCGCCAGGCCAACCGCTGGCTGAATCAAGCCCGGGCACCGCTGGTGCAGCTTGTTCAGGGCAATGCTGAACGCATGCCGTTCGATGACGCAGGTTTCCAGGCCATCACCTGCGTGTTTCTGCTCCATGAGCTTCCCGGAGATGCCCGCCAGGCGGTGCTTCAGGACTGTTTCCGACTGCTCGAACCAGGGGGCGTCCTGGTGTTGGCCGATTCCGTGCAGCTCAGGGATTCACCGCAGTTCGATGTTGCCATGGACAATTTCAGGCGCGTGTTCCATGAGCCTTACTACAGAGATTTCATTGGTGATGACATCGACCAGCGACTGCTGGATGCGGGATTCAGTGCTGTCAGCGCTGAATCCCATTTCATGACCCGGGTGTGGACAGCCACCAAAGCCACCAGGGTTTGAGTGCTTCACAACCGTGATTCCCTGACAGAGTCGCTTGCACCGGTGGGGGAACCCCATATGGTGCAGGCATTGTGGTGATCCCTCCATGACGAATCCCTTTTGGATCCGCTGGTTGAAGGGATGGACCTTCCAACTTGTTCTGATGGAGGGACAGGTTCAGGTGGAGGCCCATGGGTTTGGCATCTGCCTGAGAACAGCACTTCACCCCGGAGAAAGTCCTCGTTCAGCGGCGGACCGCCTTGTTCTCGCGGAAGACCGACGCCGTCGAGCCCTCTACCAGGCATGGATCAAGGGCCAGACACTGCCCTATCAGAGCGATGGTCCGATCACGATCGATCCACACCTGCCCAATGCTCCGGATTCCCTGGTTGTGGTCGACAACGAAGCGGTGGCAGCCTGAAACGCCGGTTCACTCAGCGAGCCAGCCACCAACCCAGCAGAAGCCCCGGACCGCCCCAGCGCAGGGCCCGCCAGAACCGATGTCCACGCTCCGGCTTGATCAACCATCCCAGGGCGTCGGGATCTGCGGCAATCAGCTGCTGGAGAAGCCGTCGCTGCTGGCTTCGACGGCGGGAGCGACGGTCGTTTCCTTCCCAGTTTCTGGGCTGAACCCTGAGCAGAGATCGGAGACCATGCAGGGCTCCGCTGCTTCGACGCTGTCTGTTCACCGCCACGGGTCGAATCAGGGTCAGGATAGAAAGTAGGAGCCGATGCAACCGCCAACGTGTCAGCAAGCAAATGGCCTGAGCAGGCGATCGAACAGGCCCGAGATCTGCATCAAAGTCTCAGCATCAGCGATCGTGACTGGCACAGGCTCAAAACCAACGCGGATCGACGCGGAGCGGAACTGCTGGCCGCGGCCCTGGCGCAACTGCTCCAGAACGGTCGACATGAAGACGTTGAAGCACTGACCCAGCAGGCATTGGGCTGGTTCAGACGGGAACTGAAAGATCCGGGGTGTCCTCACCACTGATCGGTGTCTGCATCAGTCGGCGACGCCGACTGGCCAGTTGAACCCTGTTACCACGACGACTCCAGCGGATGTCGTCAAAACACTGATGCATCAGAAACAGGCCTCGTCCCTGATCGGCATCCAGCTGATCGGGCAAACAGCCGCAGCGCGCATCCGCCGGCAGTCCGTCGCCTTCATCCTGGATCTGCCAGATCATCCAGTTGGGCGTGAGAATGCGCCGGACTCGCAGACACTTGCGGGGATCTCCGTCATTGCCGTGGCGCACGGCATTGACAAGCGCTTCCTGGAGGCCGAGCTGAAGTCGACCGGACGTCTCACTGCAGTCGACGGGCTCAAGAAGCAGCTCCATCAGCGGACTGAGCTGAACGGTGGAGGGAAGGATGAAATCAGCCCAGCGGAACGAAGGCAGAAATCGGCTGAACATCAGACCCGTTTCATCCTCTTTTGACCATAACGGCCTGCGTCCGTTCTGCCAGAGCAGTGCCGGTGGCTTATGTGCGCGGCAGCAGACCGGGATGGTGCAGCAGAGCGTCCATCAGGCGCACCCCACGCAGCTGGTTCACCAGAGGCATGTGTCCCTCCGGTGCATCCATCGACCACTTGAAATCACCGGGATATCGGGTCCACACCCCATCATTTTTCCAACCGATCCTGGGCCAGAGCCTCTCGTACCGACCATCCAGTGCCTTGAGGAGTCGGGACTGAACCGTGAAACCAAAACGACCCTGGGAGTAGGCGATCCAGAGTCTGTCGAGCGTCGTGAGGTCCAAGGCCTCCATCGCAGGCACTTCGCTGAAGTACACATAACCGCGTTGCACCGCCTGATCACCGGCCAGTTCACGCAACACACAGCTCGTCAGGCGATCCGCCTCCTTGAAGTCTTCCGTGAGCAAGGCCCTCTGAAGATCGGAATACTCAATGCCGGAAGCGGATGGCGTGTTGAACCAACCCGCATCGACATCAGGAATGGTCAGCAGCACCTCGGGCCGGTGGCGCTGAAGAATCTGCAGAATCCAGCCAGCCCCCCAGTCATCACCGTCCCTGGAGTACGCCCCAAGGGCTTGCACGGCTTGATCAGCCAGGGCATCAGATGACTTTTCCAGCGCAGCGGCAGTGGAACGCTTCTGACGGGCCGTTCCCGACTCGAGCCGTTCCAGCAGCTGGTCAATGCTGATTTCAGTGGAAGGGGGTCGTCCGGAAAGCATGGCGTTGTGCCGGCACTCACAGGCTCAGCGTTGGCCCACTATGTCAGGCATGGGCAACGACAACATCGTGACCTCGATCAGCAGCTTTCGCGCCGCGATGGGGACGGTCGTGGATGTGAGAACACCAGCGGAGTTTCGCCAGGGACATTGGCCAGGTGCAGTGAATGTTCCTCTGTTCTCGGATGACCAGCGTCACGAGGTGGGTCTGACCTACAAGCAACAGGGGCGGCTGCAGGCGATCGAACTGGGACTGAAGCTCTGCGGACCGTCGCTTTCCCGGCTCTCGGTGTCCCTGAAGGAGGCTGCTGGTGGACCGTCAAAACCGCTGAGGCTCTACTGCTGGCGAGGGGGAATGCGTTCCAACAGCATGGCCTGGCTGGCCGGACTGGTCGATCATCCGACCTCGGTGCTCGAAGGCGGATACAAGCGTTACCGGCGCTGGGTGCTGGAGTGTTTCGAGCGGACCTGGCCCCTGCGCGTGCTCGGCGGCAGAACGGGAACAGGCAAGACGGATCTGCTGCTGGAGCTGGAACGCCAGGGCGTGGGGATTGTTGATCTGGAGGGACTCGCCCATCACCGGGGCAGCAGTTTTGGACATCTGGGTCTGCCTGAACAACCCAGCAGTGAACACTATGAGAACAAGCTCGCCGAACAGCTCGATGCACTGCACACCCGCGGTGCAGACGAGATCTGGCTTGAGGCCGAGAGCATCCAGGTCGGTCGCTGCCGGATCCCCAAGGGTCTGTTCAGTCAGATGCAAGCGGCTCCTGTTCTGGAAATCCGCCGCAGTGATCAGGAACGGGTGGATCGTCTTGTGGATGTGTACTCCTGCCATGGGCAGTCGCAACTGCGTGCAGCGACCGAGCGGATCAGCAGGCGCCTCGGACCCCAGCGAACCCGTCAGGCGCTCGAGGCCATTGATGTGCAGAACTGGGCTCTGGCCTGCAAAGCGATGCTCGATTACTACGACAGCTGCTACGACCGTGAACTGCAGCGGGCGTCAGCAAGAACAACGGTTGATCTGGAATGTGTCAGCACCCCTGACTGCGCAAGGCTTCTGCTGGAGAGCGGCCGCGTCATCCCCGTGATCTCCACCTAAGATCCACACCTCCCAGCGGATGAACCATGGCAGAAGGTGACAAGGCGGCGATTCAGTTCTTCCGTGGGACTGACGAGCCTGTGGTTCCTGACATCCGCATGACCCGTAGCCGGGACGGCCGCACTGGTCAGGCCAAGTTCGTGTTCGAGGAGCCTCAGGCGCTCGCTCCGGAAACCCTTGAGGCCATCGCCGGCATGTGGATGGTTGATGAGGAGGGTGAACTGGTCACCCGGGAAGTGAACGGCCGTTTCGTGAACGGCAAGCCTTTCGCACTGGAAGCGACCTACACCTGGAAGAGCGAGGCTGATTTCGAACGCTTCATGCGCTTTGCGCAACGTTATGCGGATGCCAACGGCATGGGCTATTCACAGAACTCCGGCGAGAATGAAGCCAGTGAGGACGGAAGCGAGGGGTGAAATTCCAACATTGGCTCGGACTGGCGGCACTGCTGACATCCGGGCTTCTGCTCTGGAGTCTCCGTGAGGTTCTGATTCATCTGTTCGCCGCCATCGTGCTCGCCATGGCGCTGTGCACACTCGTGGGGGCTCTGCGAAAACGCTGTGAGATGCAGCGTCCTCTGGCACTTCTCCTCTGTCTGGCCGGACTGGCGTTGCTCGTGGTGATCGCCGTCTCGGTGATCATTCCTCCCTTCTTCAGTCAGTTTCAGCAGCTCCTGCTGCAACTGCCGGATGCGGCCCGTGAACTCCAGCAGATTGTGATGCGATGGGTCACTCAGGCGTCGGCACTGGTCTATGGAGGGGGCTCCACTGATGGAGGATCCAATCTTGTCCCTGAACGTCTGACGACGCTGCCCGACAGCACAGCTCTGGCATCAGGCGTCAGTGGAGGCATCAAGGGGTTGCTGGGTCTTGCCGGCAATCTCAGCAGCGGGCTGATTCAGCTCCTGTTTGTGATCGCTGTCTCCCTGATGGTCGCCATCCAGCCGCAGTCCTACCGCAACGTGGCCATCCAGCTGGTGCCGTCGTTCTATCGCAGGCGTGCCAAAACGATTCTTCTGCTGTGCGGCGATGCTCTCAGCAGCTGGATGATCGGCGTCTTGATCAGCTCGTTGTGCGTGGCCGTTCTCGCCGGTCTTGGTCTGTCACTGCTGGGGGTGAAGCTGGTGATGGCCAATGCGATGCTCGCCGGGCTTCTCAATGTCATCCCCAATGTGGGGCCAACACTGAGCACGGTGTTCCCGATGTCTGTCGCGCTGCTGGATGCCCCGTGGAAAGCCCTGGCCGTTCTGGGGCTGTATGTGGTGGTTCAAAACCTTGAGAGCTACGTCATCACCCCCTCCGTGATGCATCACCAGGTGAATCTGCTGCCTGGCCTCACACTCACCGCGCAGTTCATCTTCACGATTCTGTTCGGACCTCTGGGGCTGCTGCTGGCCCTGCCGTTGGCCGTCGTGATGCAGGTCTTGATCAGGGAGATCGTGATTCACGATCTGCTTGATCCCTGGAAGAAACGACGGGCAGCCGCATGAGTCCAAGCAATCTGCTGGCGGCCCTCACCCTCGTGGTGCTGGCACTGTTGACCTGGCAGCTGCGCTGGGTGCTGCTGGTGCTGTTTGGGGCCATCGTTCTGGCTGTGGCCCTGGATGTGCCCGTTCACCAGCTGATCAAGCGCTTCCGATTGCCCCGGCAGATGGCCCTGCTGCTGGTGCTGATGGTGGTGCTGATCGGAGGACTGGTGGTGATGCAGCTGCTGTTACCCCAGCTGATCAACCAGTTCGACCAGCTCACGACGCTGTTGCCATCTCTGATCGAGACGGTCCGATCATTGCTGGCCAGACAACCGCTGCTGGCGGATCTGGAGAGGAGCCTTCCCGACCAATTCAGCTGGGAACGCATTCAGCCTGTTGGGTTTCAGCTGCTCGGCGTGGCCGGCGGAGCTGCCAATGGCCTGCTGCAGGTGCTGCTGATGAGTCTGCTGGCGATCCTGCTGGCACTGGATCCCTCCCCTCACAGGCGGATGGTGATTGCTGCGACCCCTCGCCCGGCGCGCGCTGAGATGGACGATCTGCTGAATCAGTGCCGCACGGCCCTCGGAGGGTGGCTGGCCGGCATGACCTTGTCAGCATCGGCGATGTTCCTGTTCACCTGGGCAGGTCTTGCGGCACTTGGGGTTCCGCTCGCCCTGCTCAGCGCACTCCTCTGCGGATTGCTGACCTTCGTGCCCACCATCGGCCCCACAGCTGCGACACTGCTGCCCCTCAGCCTTGCTCTGCTGATCTCACCTGGACTGATGCTTCAGGTTCTCGTTCTGCGCCTGGTGCTCCAGAACCTCGAAGCATTTGTGCTCACGCCTCTTCTGCTCAGGCGCACGGTCAACCTTCTCCCCACTGTGGCCCTCACCTCCCAGCTGTGCCTCGGCGCTCTGCTGGGATTACCTGGCGTTTTGCTGGCCCTCCCCCTCGTGGTTGTGCTTCAGGTGGGCATGGAGCAGGTGGTGGTCAAACAGATCATGGATCGCTGGACCTAGAGATCGCCCGCTCCTCAAGCAGGTTGTGAGATTCCAAGGATTTCGAAGTAGCCCCTTGGCAATGGCAGATCCTGCCGCTGTGCACTTGCCTGAACTGCATCTTTAAAACTGATCAAACCCTGCTTCCAAATCAGCAACTGATTGTGACGAGCCATGGTCAATCGCTCGATCCCCAAACCCAATCCAATTCCATCGAGGCCGATTTCCGCCAGTTCAAGTTCCTGACCACCTGGCAAGACATATTCGATCGAATACGTCTCCAGGGATGGTGAGCGTGGATGACCCTTAGGCTCAAAGTATCCAGAACCCTGGCCCGCCATCCGAGCCTCTTTTAAGTCAACGAAACGGATCTGCGATTTTTGAATTCCATACTTCTGTAGCAGCGGAAAATGAGCCAGGAGATGAGTTGTCCCTGTGACACGTAATCGGCTTGGGGCAAGTTTGAGTTGGTCAACAAGAAACTTCAAACTCAGATCGATACTATGGTTTGGCTCTATTCCACCTGCAGGCCGCAGCGCAATCATGTGAAAGAGAGGCAGCGTTCCCGGCTTGTTTTTTTCATTGACATCGTCCACCCTGGCAGAAGCTTGAACGACATAATTCTTAGGGCCTATTCGCGAGCTATCGTCATCAAATTGGAGACCACCATTAAAGTCGACGCCTGTCACCAGAGGCAAAGGCTTGATCGAGCTGTAGCCATGGCCATGGAAGTAATGAATCAACTCGTCACGCGTTTGAACAACCTGGCGATTGATATACCCAGTTGGAGTAGAGCTGTGATCCTCTGCAGCCTTGGAGCGGTTAACGAGTCCCAAACCTGTAAGAGTTAGGCCTGCCGTTGTCGACAATCCAAGAAATGTTCTGCGAAGCATGACATTGCATCAACCCAATTCACTATGACGCGATTGGAGGTCGTTCGAAAAATTGCGATTTATCTTCAACTCCAACATCAGTGATTGGGCTTCCACCAACAATTGGACTGACTGAGCGCCTGCCCGAGGCAGACGCACCTGAACAATGCCGTCAGAAAGCGGCATCAACCGCCGTAATGCCAACCGGTGGAACTCAGTTCGAGGGCTTCACCATCACGGTGCAGCACCGCTGATTTCACCTCGGCAACGAACACTGTGTGGTCACCATGTGCCACCTCACCAACAAGCTCACACTCCACTCCGCCGAGAGCATCCTTGAGGAGCGGCAGACCCAGGGGGCCTGGCTCGAAAGGTGCTGCCTCGAAGCGACCGCCGACCGCTTTCTGAGGCTTGAAGAATGTTGCTGCCAGATCCTTCTGATCAGCCGCAAGCACATTCAGAGAAAACCGCTTGCTGCGCTGAATCATGCCGTTGCTCGTGCTGTCGGCTCGCACAGCCATCATCACCAGCGGAGGCTCAAATGACGCCTGGGTCACCCAGCTCGCCGTGAATCCATTCACTTCATCGCCATCCGCAACACCGCAGATGAACAAGCCATGGGGAATTTTGCGCAACAGCGTCTTCTTGGCATCCAGATCCAGCGTCATGGCACTGCAGCTCATTGGTCTTGGAACGTTAGGAAAACCCTCAAACGGACACCATGACAACAGAGGGCGGACATCCGTAACAAGCTGCTAGTTTTCGATCCGAGAAGAATGGAATTCTTGGAGCGGCCCTCCTCCCTGGCTGTGTTCGCGACAGTCGCCGGAAGTGGAGTCGTGGGGCTGTTGATCTACGCCGGCCTCTTTTACGCCAACCTCCGCCAGACAAGCTCAGAGGCCGCCGTCGAGTCAGGTCCACCCTCCTTTTCATCCAAGGAGCAGGCGGAACAGGAATCCAAACGCTGGATTGAAGAGGGCGGAACCTACACAGTGACCTCCAGACAGCGGATTCGGCGATCGGTGCCGCTCACCCGGCAGGAACGCCGCAAACTCGAGCTTCTGGCCGACGAAAAGCGCAGGTCCCGAATCGAAGCGCACTACGAGGCCTGCCTCGAAGAAGCAGCAAGCGATCTGGCCAAGGAACTGTGTTCCTTTCAACAGCAACCGCTTCATGCCGGAGCCGCCGAGCAGGATGCCATTGATGACAACGACATTCCCACGACGAAGCTGGTTGAAGATGTGCGCGTGCAATCCCGCGAACGGCCGAGACGGGAATGCAATCTCGTGGCCGATTATCGACGCTTCAACTGCGTCGAATTCGATGTGGCCGAGAATGCAGATGTCAATCCTGATCAACAGTCATCGCTTGAGATCAGGACCTATCGCCAGTTCCGTTATTGATCGATCAGTGACGTGATCAATCAGTGACTTGATCAATCAGTGACGTTGGCGCTGGCGCAGTCCGTAGCGGCTCCAGAGTGAGGGCTGCAGCACAAGCACAACAACCGCAAGGGTGTGATGTCTCAGGGTGAACACCAGTGACGTGACCGTGATGTGATCCGCCAGCAGCCTCAGTTCAGTTCTGAGGTCATTGAGTGCCAGCAGCAGCAGCAGCAACGGAATCCAGCGCAGGGAGCGCCTGCTTGCGGGAACAGCGTTGTCAGGCACTGGACACGGTGCGAGCTGGTGACGGCCA
>Ga0160422_10001740_pt1 | contig 13562 bp, 12 predicted proteins | sample Fk160mmetaG_FD_108192 | JGI IMG/M metagenome (GOLD analysis project Ga0160422, IMG submission 108192) | Marine microbial communities from the Central Pacific Ocean - Fk160115 60m metaG | ecosystem: Environmental > Aquatic > Marine > Oceanic > Photic zone | place: The Central Pacific Ocean...
ACAACATATTATTTTCTCAAAAGGAGATAACTTAAATTCTTTAGTAATTTCTTCGACTTGAATCAGTAAATTGCGGAATTCATCGGCATTAATTTTTGATTTGTTTACTCTAATGCGTTCGCATATATCAATTAGATGGGGAGATGTAGTGACTCCAACATCAATTTTGGCAGAACAGATGATGCTCTCTAGAAAAGCTGTTATGGAGCCCTTCCCATTAGTTCCTATTACTTGAACAGCTGGTATCTTTAAACATGGATTGTTTAATTTTTCCAATGCTCCATTCATTCTAGACAAGTCGAAGTTAATATTCTCTCTTTCAATTTTTGGTGTTAAAAAATGAAAGTTGCTAAAATTAAATTCTTGCAAATTAACCAGTCTCTATTTCATTAAAAATAAAAGATAATTTTTGCAGAAGTTTCTTTATTTCGCGATGAGAAATTATTAGAGGAGGCACAATCCTTACAACATTCTCTCCTGCTGGAACAACAAGTAATCCTTTTTCAAAGGCCTTTAAAGTAATTGACTTTGCATTATTAGGTCCTTCTTTAAGGACGATACCTTGGAGCAATCCTAAACCTCTTGTAAGGTCAATTAAATTTGGAAACTGAAACGCTAAAGTTTTTAACCCTTCTTCTAGTTGCTTACTTCTCTGAATAACATTGTTAAGTATATTTCTTCTTTTGATTTCCTCTAAAACTGTCAGTGCTGCAGTACAAGCAAAAGGATTTCCTCCAAAAGTGCTCGCATGATCCCCTGGGTTAAAAATATTCGCTTTTTCTTTAACTAATAAAGCACCTATGGCATGCCCTCCCCCTAGTCCCTTTGCAAGAGTGAATGCATCTGGTTCTATATCTAAGTTTTCATAACCCCACATTTTTCCAGTTCTTCCTACGCCACTTTGAACTTCATCAAAAATAAGTAAAGCATTATTCAGGTTACAAATTTCTCTTAATTTTAAAAAGAAGTCTCTATTTCCAGGTATTACTCCTCCTTCTCCAAGAATTGGTTCAATAATAACTCCTGAAACTTTTTGATTATTTTGATCACATTGTTTAAAAATCTTTTTTATCGATTCAAAATCGTTATATTTAAAAAATTTAAAACCACTTAAAAGAGGCTCAAAATATTTATGATACTTTGGTTGTCCAGTGGCACTTAAAGCGGCATAAGTTCTTCCATGGAAACTTGATTCTGCTGCAAGAATTATAGATTCACGAGATTGATTATTTAGGTTCCCAAATTTTTTAATTAATTTAATTGCAGATTCATTAGCTTCTGCACCGCTGTTGCAGAAAAATACACTTTCAGCACAGCTATGTTTTATTAGCCATTTGCTTAGAGCTTCTTGCTCTTCAATTTTGTAAAGATTAGAAATATGTTGAATTTTCTTTAATTGTTTTGATAATTTACTTGCTAATTTTCCGTTGCTATGTCCCAAACTACAAGTCGCAATTCCAGCTACTGCATCAAGATATTTTTTACTTTTTGTATCCCATAACCAGCATCCTTTACCTTTTTTGAAGGTAATATCAAACCTATTATAAGTGTTCATCAAAGTGGGAGCGGTCGGACTTGAACCGACATACCCGAGGGTGCCGCATTTTGAGTGCGGTGCGTCTACCAATTTCACCACGCTCCCAGATTATATTTTACTTTTAAGATTATAATCTAATTCTCACTTAAGGGCATCAAAATAATTAACGAGTTTAAGCCGCGTGATATTTATCTGTAATATTTGAGGATTCTATTTTTTTAAATTCTTTTGGCTCGATAATGGATTCGAAAAAAAAATTTCTTGTAATATTTGCTCCTAACTTGGTTAATTTCTCTTCAAAACATTCGTAACCTCGATCTAAGTGATCTAATCCTTCCACAGAACTTTGATTATTTGCCGCTAGTGCAGCTATTATAATTGCAGCAGTTGATCTCAAATCAGATCCAATTAGATCATTACCTTTAAGTCTTTTAACGCCCTTTATAAAAGCAATATTTTTATTAACCTTTATTGAGGCCCCCATTTTTCTTAAAGCTAAGATATGACTCATCCTTTTTTCAAATATTTTCTCTGAGATTTTAGATTCTCCATCTGCAATAGTCATTAGTGCTGTGAAAGGAGCCTGCAAATCAGTGGGGAATCCAGGGAAAGGAGCTGTTTCTACATCAACAGCCTTAATCCTTTTTGTAAATATAGATATTGAATCATTCTTTACTGAGATTTGACTTCCACTCTCTATTAATTTTTCTAATACTATCTCTAAATGTTCTGGAATTACTTGAGAAATAGTAATAGATGAAAGTGTCGCAGCAGCAGCTATTAAAAAGGTTCCTGCTTCAATTCTGTCTGGGATCACTTTATGAGAGCATCCTATTAATTTATCTACACCATAAATAATTATTTCTGATGAACCTGCACCTTGAATTCTTGCGCCCATTTTAATTAACATCTTGCATAAATCTTGAATTTCTGGTTCTCTGGCAGCATTAACTAACTTAGTTTTTCCTTCTGCTAATGATGCGGCCATAATCAGTGTTTCAGTAGCTCCAACACTTGGACAACTAAGTTTGATGGTTGTTCCAACAAGTCTATTCTTTTTATTATTGATTTTTGCTTTTACAAATCCATTCTCGATAGTGATTTTTGCGCCTAACAATTCAAGACCTTTAATATGTTCTTTGATTGGTCTTTTCCCAATCTTACATCCACCAGGTAAGGCTAAAGATGCTTCTCCCAATTTCGCTAATAATGGGCCAATACAAAAGAAACTAGCCCTTAATCCTTTGACTAATTCAAAGGGTAGTTCACAATTATGTAAATTCTTGGGATTAATGATTAATTGATTCATTTTTTTAAGATCTCTAGAAACCTTAATTCCAAGAGTTTTTAATATATTCTCCATTTTCTCAATATCAGACAAATTAGGCACATTTTCCAAAAAGATTTTATTTTTAGTAAGTATCGAGGCAGCAAGAAGTACAAGTGCTGAGTTTTTTGCACCACTAATTATTACATCTCCTGATAAGGAACTCTGACCCTTGACGATTAAATTCTGAAATTTAATATTTGATTTTTTTTTGCTTTCGCAAATCATCCAGAAAGAAATTATTTTTTCAATAATGACAAATTAGTCTTTGCAAGTCCACCCCTCTTAATGGATATAGACAGTTATTTTGTTTATTAAAATAAACTTGCTAAAGAAAAGTAATTGATTGTTATTTCTAGATTCTTGTCAGATTTGGCCGGATTAGTTTACGAAATGTTCCAAATGGAATTGACTTAAAAAAGAGGTAGTTTAATTTATATTTTAATTATATTTAAAGGATCTTATCTGAAAATATCTAAAATGAGAAAGAATAGTAAATAATTAATTGAAAGGTTCTTAAAAAAAAATTAAAATCAAAATGAGCTTTAATTTTAAAATAGAAAATTTTAATCAAACAATCACCAGCAAAAATAATCATTTAATTAAAAGGTTCAGATCTTTCAAAGATAAATTACCTACAAAAGAGAAAGATTTTTTTTGTATTGAAGGAACACATTTGCTTGATGAATTACTTAAGTCAGGTATTCATCCTAGAGAAATTATTGCTACTGAAGAATGGCTTTTAAAAAATAATGGATTGACACAAAAAATTGAGAAAACTGTAATCAATAAAGTTTCAAAAGAGGCATTGAAGTCTGCAGTTTCAACAAAAACTCCTGATGGAGTTGCAGCTTTAGTTGAAAAGTCATCAATTAAAAAAGTTATTGTTAAAGAAAAAGATGACTTTATTCTGGTTCTTGATAGAGTTCAGGATCCTGGGAATTTAGGAAATCTTTTTAGAATAGCTCTGGCAGCTGGAGTAAATAAAATATTGCTTGGAGGTGGTGCAAATCCCCTGTCACAAAAAGTATTAAGATCATCTTGTGGTTCAATATTTCATCTCCCCTATAGTAGGTTCGAGGGTACAGAAGAAATTGTTATTGATGATTTATTAATTGCTTTAAAAGATTACTCTAAAAAAGGATTCCAAATTGTTTTGACAAGTGGTAAGAGTAGTAATTTAGAAAAGCCATTAAAACCTTATTGGGAATTAGATTGGACATTACCAACAGTTTTGATTTTAGGTAATGAAGGGGGAGGGATTCATTATAAAATTAAAGAAGCTTTTTTTGAAATAATTACTATTCCGCATAACGAGCTTGTAGAATCATTAAACGTGGCTTGTGTCGCTGTTCCTTTATTGCTCGAGCGCAAAAGAGTCGCCTTATCTTTATTCCCTGAAATAAAAAAGTGATTACTTCAACATTTGATTTTGACTTAATAGTAATAGGCGCAGGATATGGTGGGTTTGATGCTGCTAAACATGCAGCAGAGAAAGGTTTGAAAGTCGCTATCATTGAGAGTAATGATATGGGTGGAACATGTGTTAATAAAGGATGTGTTCCATCTAAAGCCCTTTTAGCTGCGAGCGGCAAAGTTAGAGAAATTGCAAATTATGATCATTTATCAAAGTTTGGGATACATACTTCCCCTGTTAGATTTGAAAGATCAAAAATTGCTGATCATGCAAATAATTTAGTTTCAAATATAAGATCAAATCTTACAAAAACTTTAACCAGAGTCGGAGTGGAAATAATAAGAGGTTTTGGTCGTATTGCAGCACACCAGAAAGTTGGAGTAAGAACTAAGAATGGTGTTGATCAAATTTTTACCTGTGAGAACATAATTATTGCAACTGGTTCATCACCTTTTGTTCCTCCAGGAATTACTCTTGATAATAGAACAGTCTTTACAAGTGATGATGCGGTGAAATTAGAGTGGCTTCCAAGATGGATAGCTATCATTGGCAGTGGTTATATAGGACTTGAGTTCGCAGATGTCTATACTGCTTTGGGTTGCGAAGTTACGATGATTGAAGCTTTAGAAAATATAATGCCTACATTTGACCCCGATATCACAAAGCTTGCCAAAAAAACTCTCTTAGAATCGCGTTATATTGAGACGAAATCAAATGTTTTTGCTACTAAAGTTGAACCAGGATGCCCGGTTAAAGTTGAACTTACAGATGCAAATTCAAAAGAAATTGTTGATTCTTTACATGTTGATGCGGTTTTAGTTGCAACGGGTAGAGTTCCTAATAGTAAAAATTTAAATCTTGAATCAGTTGGAATAAAAGTCAAAAAAGGTTATATCCCCATTGATGATAAGATGCGCGTAATAAACGATAAAGTTATAGTCCCGAATGTGTGGGCTGTTGGCGATGTTACGGGTAAACTCATGCTGGCTCATACAGCTGCAGCTCAAGGAACAATTGCAGTAGAGAACATATGTGGACAATCCAAGCAAATAGATTATAAAACAATTCCTGCAGCAACTTTCACGCATCCAGAGATAAGTTCTGTAGGCCTTTCTGAATCGGAATCTAAAGAATTAGCGAAAAAAGAAAGCTTTGATTTAGGCGTAGTAAAAAGTTATTTCAAGGCAAATTCCAAAGCTTTAGCAGAGTTGGAAAGTGATGGGATGCTTAAATTGCTTTTTAATAAGAATTCAGGAAAGGTTTTAGGGGCTCATATTTTTGGTTTACATGCTGCAGACTTGATACAAGAAGTTGCTAATGCAATTTCTAGAAATCAAAGTGTAATTGAACTTTCAAGTGAAATTCATACACACCCTACATTAAGCGAAGTGGTCGAAGTGGCTTATAAACAAGCTGCATTACAAATCAAATAAATTTTATCATCATATGGATATTAGAAGAAAACCCCCGAACCCTAAAGTAAGAGTAGAAAACTTAGAATATGCAATCCCTCATCAAGATTCAGAAGCTAGAAATATTCTTGAGCAAATAGTCTGGCATAAAGATTTAGAAATAGAAAATTTTAGAAAGTCAGTACCTTTAAATGAATTGATTAAAAAGATTGATAGTCTGCCTCCAACTAAGCGATTTAGAGATAATTTATCAAAATCAAACATCACACCTGGGGTAATAGCAGAAATTAAAAAAGCCAGTCCAAGCAAGGGTGTAATCAGAGAAGAATTTCACCCTAAGACAATAGCTGCTGTTTATCAAAAAGCAGGAGCTTCCTGTATTTCTGTTTTGACGGATAGAAGGTTTTTTCAAGGAAGTTTTGAGATACTTTCTGAAGTTAGAACAGAAACTGAACTGCCAATATTATGTAAAGACTTTATTATTTCTGCCTATCAAATTTATAAAGCAAGAGTTTCAGGCGCTGATGCAGTTTTAATGATCGCTGCAATATTAAATGATTCTGACTTGTTATATCTGAAGAAAATTGCTGATAAATTAAATATGGATGTTTTAGTTGAGATTCATAATGAAGTTGAACTGGATAGAGTGTTGAATCTAAAATGCTTTGATCTTATTGGAATTAACAATAGAGATTTAAAGACATTTAAGACTGATTTGGAAGTTTCTTTAAAATTAATGAGAAATTATTCTCATAAATTTGGTAAAGATAATTTACTTTTTATCAGTGAATCTGGAATTAATACAAATGAAGATTTAAAAAACCTTGAATCAGTTGGCATTAAAGGGGTATTAATTGGAGAAAAATTTATGAAGGAAAAAGATATTGAGAAAAGTTTTAAAACATTATTTAACGCTATTTAAAAAATACTTTTAAGAGGCAGGTGAGATTTTATAATATGTAATTGTTTATCATATTACGAATGCAATATATTGTTCCTACGGGTTTAATTGCAGGAATTATTCATGTTGTTGGTGGTGCTGATCACTTGATAGCTATGACTCCATCATCCATTACGAGTCCTAAACATGCTTTAAAGAATGGACTTTCTTGGGGACTTGGTCATTCTTCAGGAGTTGTAACACTATCTATATTGGCAATATTCTTCAAAGATCTATCTCATTTAACAAAATTCTCTTATTTGGCTGAGTTTCTTGTTGGAATATCATTATTAGTGATTGGTTCAATAGCAATAAAAAAATCATGCAATTTTAACATTCATTCTCATAGTCATGAGCATCCAAACGGAATTTCTCACAAGCATTTTCATTATCACGGAAATAAAGATAAAAAACATACTAGAGATTCCCATGCTTTAACAGGTTTAGGGGTTTTACATGGAATCGCAGGAGGTTCGCACCTTATCGCGGTAATACCTGCATTAGCCTTACCGATACACGATGCTTTTGCGTACCTAGCTGCTTATTTAATAGGTTCTTTAATTGTTATGAGCTTATTTACATATTTAATCTCAGTTTCAACCCTAAAAGCGGGAAAAAACTTGTTAAAAAGGTTAATTGGAATCGCAGGAGGAATTTCTTTTTCAATGGGTATCTTTTGGATTCAAAAAAGCACTTTTCTCTTTATTAATTAAATAGAGTCTTAATTTTTTCAATATCGTGTTTCCCAATATGAGAAGTTACTAATCCGATTATGTTATTTATATCTATTAATCCAAAATAGTTACTATCATTGCTGAAATATTTATTATCTCCAGAGACCGCAATTCCTCTATAACTTATCCCTGTCACTCTTTTAATTAAATTAATATCCTTTGTAGGATGTTTGAAAATAATAACGTCGCCTAATTCAACAAAATTATTTTTTTTTGAATACTGTTTATAAAAAACCACATCACCATCGAAGTATGTCGGTTCCATAGAAACACCGCATACTTCAGCTGACTTGCGTTGGTCAAATAAAAATAATATTAAATTTAAAAAGTTTTTAAAAATATTAAATTAACTAGCTTTTACAAAAGAATCACTTCTGCCTTTAGATTGCCAAAAAATGTTATGTATCTTTTCAACATGATTCATTAATTCTTCAGCTAGAGATTGATCTATATTAACTTTACAAGCGCTACAGAGTTTTGCGGCTTTCCAAATAATGTCATGTAAATCGGGATATGTTTCAAGATGAACAGGCTTAAAATAATCAGTCCATAAAATAAGTATTTCCTTTTTTGTTTCTTTAGCTTGCTCTTCTTTGATTGCTACATATCTAGAGAAAGTATTGTTATAGGCTGACCAGTCAGCTGAATTAGTATTATCAGGGGGAGTTAAATCAATAAGCTTTTTTGTCATTGATAAAACAGCTTCTGCTGCAACCCTCGCTGAAGCAGGGTCATATACTCCACAAGGACCATCACAATGTGCATGGACTCTCTCAATAGGATTTTTATTAAAAAAAGAATTGATTAGATTGCTAAACATTAGCTTAATTGTATTTAAATACATTTTAGTTAAAGAACGCCTAAATTGAAAAGTCTTAAATATTTTCTAATGATATTAAGTTACTTTTAATAATTCAATCTCGAATATCAAGGTTGCGTTCGCTGGGATTACATTTCCTGCTCCTCTCGAACCGTATCCAAGTTCAGGAGGAATAGTTAATATTCTCTTCCCACCAACTCTCATCCCTGCTACACCCTCGTCCCAACCTTTTATTACTCTTCCTGCTCCTAATGGAAAACTAAATGGTGCCCTTCCGATGCTTGTATCAAATTGATCTCCATTTTTGAGAGTTCCTGTGTAATTAACTGAGACAGTTTTGCCTGTAGCTGCCTCATCACCTTCTCCAATAACTAAGTCCTCTATGATTAAACCAGATTCAGTTTTTCTTGTTGTTTCATTGTTTGATGTGTCTGCCATAGCAAAAAGAGTAGGGTTAGGGTTACTAGGATCTAATTCAAAGAGATTAACTTTCTCTTTTAGAGTTTCATTATTTACTAAAACTTGAGAATTAATGGTTAGTTTTGTTTCAGCATTCGCAACCTTGGGTGTATTAAATTGACTATAGATAGTAACTGATACACATAGTAAAAAAACTGAAAAACTAATTAGAACTTCTTTCACTTTGAATAAATGTAGTTAATTCAATTCTTGCAGAAAAAGGTACATTTAATTAATTTTTTATAAAATTTATTAAGATTTGGAATTTTGTTGAAGTTATTAGATTTTAAAACTTACTTAAGATTTTTTATTCCAGTAGTTGGTGGTGCTTGTGGAGGGGGTGCAATAGCCAGTAATTACTGGATTTTTTTAATGCCATTATCTTTATCAATATTATGGGGTGGTTTTGAGAAGAATTATTCAAACTTTTTATGGGGATTCTCATTCATATTTATTAGTCATTCGTGGTTATTTCATCTACATCCTCTAACTTGGCTTGGATTCTCTTGGATATCAAGTTTAATTATTTCCCTCACAATATGGATTTGCTGTTCTTTTTTGGGGGGGTTTTTAGTTTTATTGTGGGGAGCTATTGGGAAAAAATATATTATAAAAAAATGTTTTTTATACAAGCCAAGTTATCAATTACTATGCAAAGTACTTTTGCAAGCCTCATTATGGGCCTTTGGGGAACAAGTACTTTCTCAAACATCTTTTTTTTGGATTGGTGTTAGTGAAAGTTTAATTCCTGGTGATTTATACCTTGCGGGTTTATCAAGATGGTTTGGCTCAATCGGTGTATGTCTTTGTCAATTAATGTTGGGTTTTTGGATATTTTTGATTTTTGAGCAGTGGAAAAGAAAGATGAATTTTAGGAATTTAATTATTAATGGAATTTTTGTAATTACACTTCTACACATCATTGGTACATTGTTAATTTTACCAAACGAGAGAAATACTCTTTCTCCTATTGCCATATGGCAAACTAATTTACCAACAAGAGAAAAATTATTAGTAAATAACTCAAGGTTAAGAAAAGATTTTATTATTGAGCAGGATAAAGCTGTTTCTAATCAAGCAAATTTTTTAGTAGCTCCAGAAGGGATACTACATGAGGGTTTCAATTTAGAGTTTAAAAGTAAGATTGATACTTTAATTGGTGGATTTAGGAAAGATAATGGGGTATTAAAAAGCTCTCTATTAGCTTTTAATCTTGGAGATACAACATATTCTGATTTTATTGATAAGTATAGGTTGGTTCCGATAGGAGAAAAGATTCCTGAGTTTATTAAGTCTTTTGCTACAGGATTATCAGCTGTTGGAGGAATAGAGTCCGGAACTCAATCAAGATTTTTCAAGTGGAATAATCATCCCCCCTTGGCAGTAGCTATTTGTTATGAAATAAGTGATGGATTAAAAATAAGAGATGCAATCAGGGAAGGGGCACAGATGATTATTTCTATAGCAAATTTAGATCCTTATCCAAAAAAAATACAGAATCAATTCCTTTCCATAGCAAGAATGAGAAGCATCGAAAATAATAAGGATACATTGTTAGTGGCAAATACTGGTCCTTCTGGTCTTCTCACTAATAATGGCAGAGTAGATGAGCTCGCTTCATCAAATCAAAAGTTACAAAAAATATTATATGCCAATTTTAATAACAGAAATACTTTTTACAATAAGTATGGTAACGCACCAATTATTCTTTTTATTTTTACCCTATTTGCAATTTCAGTTCAGAAATCTAAGTAATAATTCCTCCTCCTAAGAGGATATCCCCTTTATATAAGACTGCTGCTTGCCCCGGAGTTATAGAGGATTGCTTTTCGTTGAATAGTAATCTAAATCCTTTATTGTTTTCACATTTTGTTCCCAACGGCAATAAAGTTGCTAAAACAGGTTTGCTTCTGTATCTTACTTGAGCTTCCACCTCAATTGGGCTACTGGGTTCTTCAATTGAGACCCAATTAAGGTCTTTAATAACAGCTTTATCATTCAATAGTTCATTAATACTTGCCACATAAACAATATTAGTTTTTTGATCTAATCTCTTGACATACAGGGGTTCTGACCATGATATTCCCAGCCCTTTTCTTTGTCCAACTGTAAAATGTTGTATTCCATCATGGATACCAATAGATTGTCCATTTATATGTTTGATTTCTCCCTTTTTAGGAGCTATATGCTTATCAATGAATTTATTCATTGAGCCATAATGATCGACTAAACATAAATCTTGACTTTCAGGCTTTTTTGCTGTTCTTAAACCAAGCCTTGAGGCTTCCTTACGAGTATCATCTTTCCTTAGTTCACCTAGAGGAAGTATAAGCCTACTCAATACTTCTTGAGAAAGGCTGTATAGAAAATAACTTTGATCTTTATTCTTATCAACTCCTCGAAGCAGTAAAAACTCCTTATACCTAAAGTCGTGACTTTTAGTAAGATCAATATCATTATTTTTAATTATTCTTGCATAGTGACCAGTGGCAATGTTGGTAAAATCCTTTTGATTTTTTGCCCATTTAAGCATTTCTTCAAACTTGACACTTTTATTGCACATTGAGCAAGGAAGAGGTGTTATCCCTGCTGCATATCCAGATGTTGTTTTCTGAATAACCTCTGCTTGGAAAAGATTTCTTGAATCAATTATGTGGTGATTAATTCCTAAATCTTCGCAAAGGCCAGCAGCATCAATTAATCCCTCGGAACAGCAAGATCCTTCTCCTTTCATTAACCATAAAGTTAGTCCTTCTACCGACCAGCCACCTTCTAGTAATAATGCAGCAGTTAGAGAACTATCTACTCCACCAGAAAGTCCAACCACAATTTTTTTGTGGATTTTAGATTTATTATTAGATGAATAATTCTCTATCTTTTTTTCTTTAATAGATTTTGTCATTAATCTAATGATTTAAAAAGTTAGTTTGATTCTCTTAAGTGCTTTAACTATGAATGAAATTAATTGGCCAAAATTAGATTCTGAGCATTTAATTGTTTATTCAGAACAAATGTTGAATTTAGAAAATGATATTTTTTCTAAAGGGATGCCGATGGAAGCTCTCATGGAAAAAGTTGGAATTGAGATAAGTAATTGGTTGTTGAAAAGAAAAGAACTTTTAAAAAATGGTGTTGTGGTAGCAATTGGTCCTGGTCATAATGGGGGTGATGGAGCGATAATAGCTAGAGAATTGTTTTTAAAGGGTGTTCTAGTAACAGTATGGTGTCCTTTTCCCATAAAGAAAACAATTACTGCTAGACATTTAAATTATATTACTTCGATTGGAGTTCAAAACTCTAAAGAAATTCCAGATCCTAAAAAAAATAATTTGTGGATTGATGCAATTTTTGGCAATAATCAAAAAAGATCTTTAAATAATGAACCTATTGAAATATTTAATAAGAAATTTGAGGGTAATTTTGGGAAAATAGTGAGTATTGATATACCAACGGGTTTATGTCCTAACACTGGAGAAATATTTGGGGAAAAAGCGGTTAAGGCTAACTATACAATTGCAATTGGATTAAAGAAAGTCGGGATATTACAAGATACAGCTATGCCTTATGTAGGTAATGTTGTGCATTTAAACATTGGTCTCACATGTAATCAGATATCAAAAATAAGTAAAAAAATACTTTGTATAACGCCTAAAGATATACATGGAATTAAATTCTCAATGCCATTAAATAATGTTAGTAAACATAGCAGAGGTAGAACTTTATTAATCGCAGGCAGTAATAAATATCTTGGATCAGCATCATTAGTCATCAAAGGTGCACTCTCAAGCGGAGTAGGATTTATCAATGCCTTTCTTCCTGAAACTGTAGCTAAATCTATTTGGCAGGTAGCCCCAGAAATTGTTGTTGATTGTTGCATGAAGAATTCTCCCAAGGGTGATTCATTGATACATGATTCCTTAAAAGAAACGAACTTATCAAAATTTGATTCAATTGTATTAGGCCCTGGAATCGGAATCGATGTTGCAGATTGGGAAAACTCCTTAGAATATTTATTGGAATATAGAGGACTTTTGATTTTGGATGCTGATGCTTTAAACCGAATTGCAAGATCAGAATTAGGCTATAAATTTTTTCTCAAGAGAAAATTTAAAACATGGATTACTCCTCATAAGAAAGAATTTGAGAGGTTATTTCCTGATATGAAGGCAATAAATGATATTGAGTTAGCAACTAATACTGCAAATCAAAATAAAATTGGCGTCTTACTCAAAGGAGCTAATAGTATAATTGCTGACGAAAAAGGTTTTGCTTGGCAAATTCATGGATCCGATCCAAGTTCAGCAAGAGCAGGTTTTGGTGATCTCCTTTCTGGATTTGTTGGTGGGATGTCTGCTATTGAATTAGCTTCAGGATTAGATATTACTACTGAATCTTTTGCTAAATATGTATTTTTGCACTCATATGCTGCTTTGAAGACGAAAAAGGGTTCTAGTGCAATAACAATTGGTGATAAATTATCAAAAATAATTAGACAATTAAAACCGGGGCAAATGTCTTGAAAAAGACAATTAACTATAGTTTTTTATAGTTTTAAACACATAACTAAAGATTTGTTACTGCAAATCTGAAGGGGATATTAAATATTTGGGGTTTTTCGAAAATGTGTAGGAAAGTTTTAATACCGAAATGGTAATAACATGGTTTCTTCCATCCCAATAACAGCCGAACCTCAAAAAAGAAGAGGTAATGATCCTATTAGTTGGTATCTTTCTAATATTGGAAGAGTACCTCTTCTAACACCTGCTGAAGAAATTGAATTGGGAAATCAAGTTCAAAAAATGATGACTCTCACTGAGGACGGGCAAGTTAATGAGAAAAATAAGGAATTTACATCGCATCAAAAAAGGTTGATAAAAATTGGTCGAAGAGCTAAAGAAAGAATGATGAAGGCTAAT
>Ga0160422_10001741_pt1 | contig 13559 bp, 13 predicted proteins | sample Fk160mmetaG_FD_108192 | JGI IMG/M metagenome (GOLD analysis project Ga0160422, IMG submission 108192) | Marine microbial communities from the Central Pacific Ocean - Fk160115 60m metaG | ecosystem: Environmental > Aquatic > Marine > Oceanic > Photic zone | place: The Central Pacific Ocean...
CATAGCCCAGAGTGTGGGTGCCGGCCATTTCCCAATCAAAAACTAAAATTTTACCGTTTTCAGACATTATATTCCAAGGACAAAAGTCACCATGCGAAAAACAAGTTTGTAAATGACTTTTTGTAATTCTACGACATTCTATTTTTTGTTTAGAAAGCAAAATGAGTTTATCCATTATTTTTTTATCTATAGTTTTATTTTGTACACGATTTCCTTTTAAAACATTAGTTTTTAATAAAACCTGAGTGCTGTCAATGTAAAAATCCAATACTTTAGGAACAAAATCTAATTTTGAGAGTTGCTTTAGTATAAATTTTTCATTGGCTACATTTTTTCTTGCAATATCAGTTTGGCCATATTTTATAAAAAACTCATTATTATGTTCTATTCCTAAAGCAGTAATTTTTTGCTCTGGCCCCAAAGTTCCTTTGTTAAATGCCATTATAGGTTCCTCACCTACTATACTTCTAATTTTGGACTCAGGTATACTATTCTCAATATTTCTTGTGTAGAAAAAAAAACGATACAATGCTAAATTATTAAATAAGTACCATGAAATTTTTCCTCTTAATGTATATGCAGTAAAGAAATTTAAAAAAAGATCATATTTTTTAAATCCCTTAGGGAAGAAATACTGAGGCTTAAATGGGTGTAAATAAAAATAATTCATCAATTATTTGGTGTTATTTTTTGATTAAAACGTTTTGACATCATGTTAATAATTATATCAAGAGCATCATAACATGATGAATTTATATCTTTACCTGTATCAATCCAAACAGCTCTATTGTGAGAATCACAAAATTTTTTTAATTCCAACACTTGACGTTCAACTTCTATTAGCGTAAGTTCTGGTTTTCTTTTGTGAATAGATTCATGATTTGTGCCCAGACATAAAATCAAGTCTGGTTCCGGTATAAAAATTTGCCCTAATTGTAATAACCATCTAGGTAATTTAATTCTACCTCTTTTAGGATCTATTAGATAATCATAATAATATCGATCAAAAACCCAAACACAAGAATTAATGGCTTTTTTTGGCCAAACTTTTAAGTAAAAACCAATTGTATAATCAAGCATATAATACATCCATCGCAACAATGATCCGAGCAATCCAGAAGAACTACTTGCATGTGGATTTGTTACAGGTTTGTTAAACTCTTCTTTTTTACCAAATAATTTAGCAATACTTGGCAATTTGTTTGGGCGCATATGCTCATAAAATATAGAATTGTGAAAAGCCTGGTTTAGTATAGGTGTTATTTTGTTTATGAGTGTACTTTTACCAGAACCATCTGTTCCAATAAACGCAATGGTATATCCAGGATGTTTAAAAAGTCTTTTAATTTTAAAAGTAATATTATACAATTTCGATTTCTTATGACTTTTCTTGCTTAATTGATGTAAATTCAAGAGATGTCTTTTTTCTAGTACGTGTAGATTTTTATTTAAATATGATAAAAAATGTGGTGAAAATTGACTTAGAAACTCTTTATCAATACTCAAACTATTAAATTTATTTTGCAATTCAATTATAAATTTTTGCTCACAATTTTTGTTGTTTAACAATTCTTTTAGAAAGGCTAATAAAACAGAAACTTTATTGTTAAGTACATATATATTTTTATAATTTTCAGTATTTGCAAATAATACTGATGATGGAATAATTTCTTTGTTCCCAAAAAATACTGACTTTTTAAAAACATCAATCTGCAAACCAGAATTTTTGCTAGAAATACAGTATTTTGGACATTGTTTATCATCGATTATTGAAACAAAATTCAAATTATTTTCTCTGACAAATTCTAAAAGTAACTTATCAAAAATTTTTATACAATTAGCATGTACTAGCATGTCTAAATCACTTCCTCCTGTAGATTCCGGAAGCAATTTATAATTTCGTAAAACAGTATATTGTACCGCATTTAAATTTAGAGTTTCAAAAAATTTTGGCAAAAAATCAGTAGTCATTTTAGGTTTAAATTGTTTTAAAAATTAGTTTTACAATGAACCTCAATGTTAGTGATATGCAATTTTTAATTAAGGACAAACCTGCGTTCTTTCTTGCCATAAAACCCTCAGCTAATGATTTTGTAAATTTCAATTGACCACTAACCCCATCCAGCCTATAATTAACATAAGCTGTAGGAATATAGTGAAAAGATTCTTTATGAGTTAAGTACTGGGCTAATACAAATTCATAATCAGACATAGATGTTAAGTTAATATTATAAAGGTCTTTGTTATAGATATCTCTGTGAACAAACATTGAAGGATGATTATAGGTCATCCCGTAATAGAGAAATTTAAAGCTTGAAGGATTAAACTTTCGAATAGTTTTTGTTCCGTTATTTTTTATGTCATAACGATCACCATGAAAAATTCTCTTTTTAGGATATTTCTGATAAGCATCAACCATTAGCGCCACAGCATTAATTTCATACCAGTCATCACTATTAATCATACCAATAATTTCCCCTTTTGCCATTAAAATTCCTTTATTCATTGCGTGATACAGGCCCTTATCAGATTCGCTAACCCATAATGCAATTTGATTATCATATTTTTTAATGATATCAACAGTTGCATCATCAGACCCTCCGTCTACAATAATGTATTCAATATTATTATAAGTTTGGTTGATTACACTATGTATTGTTTGCTCTAATGTCTTAGCGCCGTTATAAACAACTGTAATGATACTAATTAATGGATAACTTATCATTTTTTAAACTTTTTGGAAAGAAGTAACGCTTTTATTTCAGGGTTCGACATGTTTCTAATCTCTTTAGACAAGCAGATGCCAATAAAAAACCAGATATAAATATTATAGCTTGATAAACTCATTGCATTTCCGACAAATAAAAGAATAAAATGAACACTTAACATTAGACCAATACCCGCTACAAAAAGATTTCTAGATTTAAATAATGAATGGTAAATAGCATTCAGTACTAGTAAAAAATATAAAATAACCCCTACTACTCCTGTTTTTAGTAAAACAGAAAGCATTCCAACTTCAACAGTAAGTCTATTGTCTGCATCATTTCCCGTTTTAAAAAAAAAATTGCTGTAATAGGTGCCGTTGGCACCTTTTCCAAATATGAGTGCATCGTTTGTTAGTAAATCTTCAAAAACCTCAATATAAAGGAATGTTCTTGTATCACTATTAAATTCCTCATTTGAAATTGATGATAGGTTTTGTTCAAAGGAACTTTCACCAGTACTAATACTATTTACTAATAAATAAATTGGAATAGATAGTGAAAGAAAAAAGATTCTTAAGCCCATTTTTGTTTTAAAATATTTTCTTGAATAAAGTAAAAGCACTAATACAAGCAACAGAACTTCTCTAATCATCATGGTACGACTAGACATAACAAAAGATATATAAAATAACATTAAAACTGAAATAAAAATTAGGGATTTACTCGACTTAGGCAAAATGATTATAGTTGTAATTAAAAATATTACAGGCAGAAATAAATCAACTAAAAGCATAAGTTGTTTAATATTTATAAATCTATTATCAACAAAGAAAATTATAAAAAATACTGTTCCAGCTTTTAGCGAGAAAATAAAATACTTGTATAATCTTGAGAGATTTGTTTTGTCAAAAGAAAAAATTATGAAAAACGGCGTAAATAATGCTAAGGAAGTATAAATATTACCAAACAATGTGGTAATAGCTCTATCGTCAAATAATAAACTTTTAACTATAGCTATTAAATTTACTCCAATAATTAATAATATAATTCTATAGGTGTATTTAGGTATGAAAAGTTTTATTTTTTTGTAGCCTCTTATAAAATAGTAAATAGAAATTATTGCGGACAACCAAAGTAAACTTGTTATTAATAATTTTGAAATGGAGAAGCCGTCAAAAGCAAACAAAACCATGTTGATTCTATAAAAAATCACTAATAACACAGAAATAATAAAACCGTTAAAAAACTTAGGCACCTATAACGTATTTTGAGTTGTTTTTAAAAATTTAGCAGGGTTACCTGCCCAAATTTCGTTTGGAGGTACATCTTTGGTCACCACAGAACAAGCGCCAATAACTGAATTCTCACCTACAGTAACTCCCTTCAAAATTGTTGAATGGGCACCAACAAAAACATTATCCTGAATGATTACGGGTGCTTTTTTGGTATGTAGTTGATCCTTTTGTAGATTCAAACGGTCTTCTGCATTAAGACTATGGAAATCTGTATCGTATATAACGACGTTTCCTCCTATTCTCACATTATCCCCAATAACTATTTTATGATGGCACACTAAACCGGTTGAACTCATGCCAACATTATTTCCTATTGTCAATTGACCTTCACCGCTCACTATTATACTACATCTATGAAAACGTCCAATTGGATTAGACAATTCTCTATTATTCATCCTAAAGTTCTCACCTATTAGACATATACCTTCACTTGAAATATTTACTTTTGGAATTCCTTTAGAAACAAATGTTGAAAATTCAGCATTATTAGAATAAAGAACAAGATATGTAGCAATATGATCAGATATGTTTAAAACCAAGTTCAACATATATTTATAAACCTTAAAAATTTTAAAGATAAATTTCCTCATTTATTGTATTATTTTGTTATATATTTTAATTTGAGTATTTACCGCTAAATCTACATTATTCCTTTGAGTTGCAAGCTTTTTAGAGTTAGTTGATAAAGTTTTACTCAAATTCTCGTTACATAAAACTCTTTTAATCTGATGCGCGCATGATACGGAATTTGAAGATTCAAAAATTAGTATCGATTCATCATGAACTCCTAGTTCGGGTAATGCACCAGCATTGGATACTACTGTTGGCAACCCCAAATATAAACTTTCGGCTGCAGCTAATGAATACGACTCTACAAACGAGGGCACGACATTAACATCTGAAGTTAACATTTCATTTACTATTGAATCTGCATCTAATGATCCTAACCATTCAATAGACTCTTCTATACCTAATTGCTTTGTTAAAGCTATTAACCACTTTGTATAACCATCCTTAAATATACTAAGCTTTTTAGGATTAACACCTCCAGCAATTTTCAGTTTTATACTAGGAAAAGTCTTAACCAAATGGCTTAAAGCATAGAACAAAACATGAAGTCCTTTATATGGAACTGCAGTAGAACTGCTTGTAAATAATACAGGCTTTTTACTATCTCTATAATTCCATTGATTTGAGATAAACTCATCTCTTAAAATAATTTTAACGTCATGGATTTTTGCATTATTATTTTTTTGTATGATTTGTGTTTTAACCCAATTAGATTGTACAGAAATATTGTCAAAGGATTTAATTATTTTGTCCTCATGTTCTGCATTCAAAATCAACTTTTCTCGTCTATGTTTTAGGTACATTTTACTAAAGACATATTCTTTTAATCCTCTACACTTTTTTATTTCACTTATAGACAACCCTCCGTAATAAACATCAATAATTGATGATAAAATTCCTTGAATCTCTAGCAAGGTTTTATTGCTGTGTAATTTATCCACAAATAACATCCCCCAAAAACTTTCTGTACCCCAAACATGAATTAGGTCTGGAACGACTTTTCTTTTTATGTCATTGATTATTTGTATTGTCTCATTTGAAGGCAAACCGTCTTTATTGAGCTTTTGAATAGGTATCACCCATTGGGTTAAATTATCAAACTCTTGTTGCTGAAAAGCTCTAACATTTGATTGTGTTATATTATAAATCTTATACAGCTTTGTTTTTATTAATTTTTTAGCCATCGCATATATCCATGTACCTGAGGTATTAATTTTACCATCAGAAAATAAACAATTAGATAGCCATAATATTTTTTTCATAGATACTCTAATAGCACTTTATTTTCAGTTAACTACCTAAAGATAATGCGCTTAATTTTTTGCAGTATTTTAAATTTTTTATATACTCGTATGATAAGGTTATATATTTTTTGTTTGAACGCTGGAGCAACTGACTTTAACCATAAGTTATCAGATAAATTATATTTATTATTGGTAAAGATCATCCTTAGAACTTCAACCTCTGCATCTCCATTTTTATTATAAAGACTTGCTGCCCTATGCTGACCATCTCTTATAAATTTTTGATTATTAAATAGCACGATATACTCATCATTGAAAGGATATCCTAATTCATAAACCATACTACTAACAGATTCGACTCTCTCTTTATTACTTTGTCTAAAGAAATTCTTCTGTAAATAATCATTGTTTTCTTTATCATCACCGTTTAAAGCCTTTAAGACTCTTGATTGACTTAGCTTACCCCAACTCGGAACACCAAGAACACCCTTTCTTGCTACAATCAACTCAGAGAGAAAAACTTTTTCAAATGAAATGCCTTCTAAATCTGGAATCATATAATAAATATCTAAAAGAAAGCTTGGATCATAATTATTTATATTAAAATCAGGATTATCGATCAATGATATGAAACAACCTTCTATTAACTCTGCAAATTCAAAAAACTCTTTGATTGTCAAATCAATTCTAAAGTTATCATAGTGTATATGTATAGCTTCACCAATATTATCCTCAATTTTAAACCTACCTCCAGATTTAGTTGAAACATCAGTTAACATAATTACAGCTGGATTACTCATCTAGTAATCTTTAAATTTTATATAATCTACAATAATGTTATTATAATCTTTACTTTTCAAGGCATTAACCATATAAGCTGTGTACTTAAAAAATACCAACTCAAATTTATCACTCAGTATCTTAAAATTCACATTATTTAATAATTCTTCAATTCTGGTAATATAGGGCTCGGTAAATCTATTTTTATCAAACACAGACCTCGTTACTAAATGTAAAACCTCATCTTCAACAGATAAAATATAGTTCCATGGGTTTTTATTATCAACAAACTGCTTATTAAGCCATAAATCCAATTGTATTTTCATATCTAAAGGAAACCATTCTCCTTTATTTAAGCTTCTACAGGCTAATTGAAAACAAACATCTAGCTTAATTTTGTTTTTTTGGTAAAACTTAAACGGCTTTAAACCATATAAATATGGAAAATGACCTAAAGGGTGTTTTACCTTTTCCCACCCATTTTTAATCATATGTTTTTCAAACTTCAGCTCATCAGATTCATTTACCAATAAATCGATATCTTTATTAACAGACAGTTTACTAGGCAATTCACAATCTAAATTTCTCAACAAAATATAATTCACCCCTGCTTCATTCAAATTATCAAATAATGATACAATTTCTTTTTCCGAACAATATTCCATTATATATCACCTTTTAGTTTCAATAACTTCTTTTTAGCATCTAGTATTCCTGTAGATAATTTTAGAAACTCTAACTCATCCATATCCATTCTAAATTCTTCATTTTGAATATGAATTGTATGTAACCCACCTTCAAAATCCGGTTTATTTAATTCTACCTCTATGTCTACATTTTTTAATTTGCCTTTTGACAAAACTTTCAATTTTTCTCCCATATTTTTTTATTTATTCCAAATACCTATAGCTCGATGATTTATTATTTTAGTGTATTGAATCACTTTAAATATAGTTGATAAGCCAACAGAAAAACATGTTGCCAAAATAACTCCTGATACTCCAAAACCTAAATAACTTGCAAAATAAATACTCATAGGAATATTTAACAAAATTGAAGCTGAGGCTGTGTACAACTGAATTTTAAACTTTCCAACACCATTTAAAAAAAACGAATATACCATATTAAATGTAGTTAATAACACAAAAAACGCCATTGATAAATTTAACTTAAAGGGTATGGTAACTTTATCTCCGACCCAAATATCGTAAAACCAATCAGCACATAAAATCATAAAAACCAAACCTATTGGTATAATTATCCAAATTTTCTGAATATTTTTCACAGATGTCCTAATCCATGTAAAGTCTTTTTTAGTAAAAGCCTCAGTAAAAGCTGTCCAAAAGGGATTCACCAATAACGTGTATCCTGTAATTACCAGTGAAAAATATTTAAGCGAGACATTGTAAGGAACTACCTCATCTGGGCTAAAAAGGTGACTAATGATAAAATTGTCAGTTGTGAATAACACCATTGCTGCAATCTGAATCACAAAAAAGTAAACTCCATCGCCCATTATACTGCTCAAATACTTTTTATCAAACAAACTCCACTTGGGTCTAAATTCATAAAACCCATTATTAAAGGCGATAATATTCATTATGACAAGTATAATAACCGGAACAGCGGAGTAAAAAGTACCAAATATTAGCAACGAACCCTCATTGGTTTGTGTTAAAAGCCAAACAACTAACAAATTTAAAAGCAGAGTGTAAAATTGGACTTTATTCTGCATTGAATGGTTTTGATCTGCTAAATATATACTTACTATTAGCTTTGTTGATAATTGTATGCAAAAAAAACCAAACACAACCACCATTAATATCGGTAAATTTTGAGCCACTTCTTGTGAAGCATTGAAAACGCTCCCCCAATCAATGAAGAAGTTAAAAGCACTGAATACGAGCAAAAGAGCCAAACTTATACATGAAATTGAGAAATAGGCTGTACTAACAAATGCCTGTGCGTCCTGGTAATTACCTCTAGTCTTTGCCTCTGCAAACTTATTTCTAAGCCCATTACCTAAACCAATATCAAAAAGTGAAAACCAACCAATAAATGAAGATATAGTTAACCAAACACCGTAATTTTCTGTGTCTAGATAATTGATGGTGATTGGTACTATTAAAAAATTACAAATAATACTTCCAACCTTATAAAACATAGACCAACCAACATGTTTTACAATGTTTTTAGTACGTTCACTTTTAATAACCAATATGTCTAATAATTTTAGAAAATTAAATTTTAATTTTTTCAAACTACTATTTGAAAACACTTTTATTTATGTTGCATTAATTTTATATCCGATTGTATCATGTCTTTTACTAACGAATTCAAATTATGTTTTGGAATCCATCCTAACTTTTCTTTTGCTTTTGTTGGGTCTCCTATCAACAAATCAACCTCTGTGGGTCTAAAGTACTGTGGATCAACAGATAGGATTTCTTTACCAATTTCTAGCTGGTAGTTATCATCACTACAAGAAACTACATAGGCCTTTTCGTTAACTCCCTCTCCTTTAAATTCTATTTCAACACCAACCTCATTAAAAGCCAACCTAACAAAGTCTCTAACAGAAGTTGTTTCTCCAGTCGCAATAACCCAATCCTCAGGCATATCGGCTTGAAGAATCATCCACATCATTCTTACATAGTCTTTGGCGTGACCCCAATCTCTTCTAGCGTCAAGATTTCCTAAGAAGAATTTATCTTTTTGTCCTAAAGCAATTCTTGCAACCGCGCGTGTAATTTTTCTGGTTACAAAGGTTTCACCTCTTCTTGGAGACTCATGGTTGAATAAAATGCCGTTACAAGCAAACATATTATAGGCTTCACGGTAATTTTTGGTAATCCAGTATCCATAAATCTTAGCAACACCATAAGGTGATCTTGGATAAAAAGGTGAGTTTTCATCATAAAAACCTTTCTCATTCTTATTCTCAGGCATACCTCCAAAGAGTTCAGAAGTTGAAGCTTGATAAATTCTAGTTTTCTTTTCAAGTCGGAGTAAACGGACAGCCTCCAAAATTCGAAGTGTTCCCAATGCATCAACTTGACCAACATATTCAGGAACGTCAAATGAGACTTTAACATGTGACATAGCCCCTAAATTATAAATCTCATCTGGCTGGCACATTTGAATAATCTTAGTGATATTCAAAGAGTCGGTTAAATCACCATAATGTAATTTAAATCTTTGATTGTCTTCGTGTGGACCTTGATAAATATGATCTATGCGCTCAGTATTTAAAGAAGATGATCTCCTTTTGATACCGTGAACCATATATCCTTTTTCAAGTAATAACTCGGCAAGATATGATCCATCTTGACCTGTTACGCCAGTTATAAGTGCTACTTTCATAGTCTAATTTCTTTAAAGTTGTTGATATTTTCTAAAAACCATTTGTAGGTTTTTTGAATTCCCTTTGCTAATTCTGTTTTATAAGTCCAGCCCATAGCTTTCATTTTAGATACATCCATTAGTTTTCTAGGTGTTCCATCAGGTTTAGAGTTGTCCCAAATAATTTTTCCTTTGTGCCCTACAATATTTTGTATAATGTTAGCTAGTTCTTTTATACTTATATCTTCACCAGAACCAACATTGTATATGTGTTCAGATAATTTATTCTTTAGCGCATAGATGATCGCTTCAGCTAAATCGTCCACAAATAAAAACTCTCGTTTAGGGTTTCCAGTTCCCCATAGATTTACGTTACTGTGGTTATTTTGTTTAGCTTCATGAAATTTTCGAATCATTGCCGGCAAGACGTGTGATGATTTTAAATCGAAGTTATCGTTATAACCATATAGATTAGTCGGCATTAAGCTTACATAATCTTTTTTAAATTGTTTTCTAATTGAATGACAAGCCTTAACTCCGGCAATTTTTGCAATTGCATACCATTCATTAGTAGGTTCTAAAGAATCTGTCAGTAGATACTCCTCTTTTAATGGTTGTGGAGCAAACTTTGGATAAATGCAGGAGCTTCCTAAAAATATAAACTTTTCAATTCCAGATTTAAATGCACCATCAATCAAATTATTTTGAATTTGCATATTTTCCATAAGGAATTGGTAAGGATAATTGTTATTGGCTAATATACCCCCAACTTTTGCAGCTGCATTTATGACAACATCAGGTTTCTCTTGTTTGTAAAATTCATCCACTGCTCTCTGGTTTTTTAAGTCTAGTTCTGAAGAGGCTTTACCTACCAAATTGCAATACCCATTTAAATTTAAAGCGCGCCATATTGAAGAGCCAACCATGCCTTTATGACCAGCTATATATATTTTAGTTTTTTTAGTTATCATAGATTTTAGATAACAATTATTATAGATTTACTAAAGTAAATTAAATAAAACATCTCAATTTTGTCTCATTTTATTAATATACAGTCAATAAGAAGACTTTACCAAATCTAATTAAAATTGATATAATTAATGATCTGTATTCAAATATTTTATGACAAATAAATGTTAAGAAATGTTAACTTGTTTTCCAAGAACTAAATCCATTTATCATGACTATAGTATTTTGTGGTCGGAATATATACTAGTTCCGTGTATATCGATTGTGATATTGACCTTAGTTAAGTATTTTTTAAAACACAATTTTTTGTATTTATTATGTTTTGTTCCTATTACTATAGCATCATATTTTGTATTTTCCAATTTTATTTTATTGCTTAAATTATGATCTGTACTATACTTTTCAATCATATAATCATAAATATCAACTGAGAATTTTTTTTCAAGTTTTTTAGCAACTTTTAGATACATACTATTATTAATCTGACCACAGTTTTCTTTGAAAGAAATCCCAAAAAATGCTAATTTTTGAATCTTAATTGATGAAATTTTTTTTAATATCTCGCTAAAAATATAGTCAGCCATCTTTTCATTAGTTTCTCTTGCCAAGCAAACTAATGGTAAATCGAAGTTAATCTTTTTTGCTGAGTGAATTAAATAATATGGATCAATAGCTATACAATCTCCACCAACTAGTCCAGGACTAAATCTTGCAAAGTTCCACTTTGTCGAAGCAGCATCTAATACCTTGTTCATATCAACATCAATTCTTTTAAAAAATCTAGTTAGTTCGTTCATTAAAGCAATGTTTAGATCTCTTTGACAGTTTTCTACCATTTTTGTAGCTTCTGCTACTTTTATACTGTCAACACTATAAGTTCCAGCTTTAATTACTGACTTGTATAAATCATCTATTTTTTTTGATGCTGTTTTATTAGAACCTGAGGTAATCTTTATTATTTCACTGGATAATTTTTGATTGTCTCCTATATTAATCCTTTCAGGTGAGTATCCAACATAGAAATCTTGATTAATTTGAAGTTTTGAACCTTTTTCTAGCATAGGTATACATAGTTCCTCCGTTAAACCTGGGTAAAAAGTGCTTTCATAAATTACAATATTGTTTCTTTTAAGATATTTAGATATTAGTTTTGTTACTTTAATTATGCTATCTAAGTTAGGAATTCTCTTTTTATCTACTGGAGTTGGTACTGTAATTATGTAGATATCACAGTTGATAATAAGTTTGTGATTATATGATACTGTTAGTTTATTTTTAGATGATTCAGAAGTATTGAAATATTTCTTGTTTTGAGACTTTATTTTTTTTATTAATTCTCTATTAATATCAAATCCAATAGTATGATATTTTTTGCTGAAATTTATTGCTAAATCAAGACCTACATTTCCAAGACCAATTATGCATATCTTATAATCGTTCATTTTTTGCCAAAAATGAATGCCAATGTTAATAAGCTAAGTAGCGAATATAAAAGTGATATTGTAAAATGAATAGTAATATTTATTTCGTGAAATAGTATGCAAAACATAATAGATGATAAGTATACTGAAAGAATAATCATTGAAGACGAAATGTGGCTTATTCCTGCATTTATCAATTTGTGGTGAATGTGGTTTTTATCCGGTTCAAAAAACCTTTTCCTATTTTTTTTCCTAATGAACATTACTCTTAGTGTGTCAATATAAGGATATGATAAGATAGAGAGAACTAGAACAGGTATGTTGTTGGAGATTTGGCTGTAATCATTTTTTGAGCTTAAATTTATCAGTACAATTACAGATATTAGAAACCCAACTACTAAAGAGCCAGTATCTCCCATAAAGATTTTTCTTTTGCCTTTACTCAAATTGAATTTTAAAAAGCCAGCTAAGCTACCAATTATAGTTACACATAATATCAGACCAACCAAATTGTTAGTTGATAAGCTTAGAAATAAAAATGCAATCATAGCAATTATGCCATAACCACTGGCCAATCCATCTATTCCATCAATAAGATTATATGAATTTATAGTAACAACAAATATGAAAATTGATAAAATAATTGAAATAAAGTAGTTGATTTCATAAATCCCAAATAAACCATAAAAGTTGTCTAGTCTGCAGTCAGTTAATATAATAAACGCTGTTGCAGTACCAATTTCAGTAAATAATTTTGCCATTGCTGATAGCCCAAGCATATCATCTTTGAATCCAATAAACAATAATACCAAAAGTGAAATAAATAGTGCAATTATAAATTTCGATTCATCATAATTCAATATAAAAAAAGATAAAGAAAGTGTAACTATGTAGATTCCAGCAATAATTCCAATTCCACCAATATTTGGGACGTCACTCGTGTGAGAGCTTCTTTCGTCAACTTTTGCTGTAAGATTCTTAACCTTACTAAAGTAAATAATGAACGGAAGTGATTGAGATGTGACCAAATATGATCCAATAATTCCAGATAAGATTATCAATAAACTATTTTCTTTTAATATGTCGCTAATGAACTCAACTAAAATCAGAAAATTATTAACGGAGTTAGGTTTACCATTTAAAATTAAAAATTAGAATTATGGCAAAAGAATCAATGAAAGCTCGAGAAGTAAAAAGAGAGAAGTGTGTCGAAAGATATGCTGAAAAAAG
>Ga0160422_10001742_pt1 | contig 13543 bp, 14 predicted proteins | sample Fk160mmetaG_FD_108192 | JGI IMG/M metagenome (GOLD analysis project Ga0160422, IMG submission 108192) | Marine microbial communities from the Central Pacific Ocean - Fk160115 60m metaG | ecosystem: Environmental > Aquatic > Marine > Oceanic > Photic zone | place: The Central Pacific Ocean...
TAATGTATAGGCATGTAATAGAATTTCTTGCATTTCAATAACATTCATCATTCTATTCTGCATGGTTGAAAATCTATCATCGGTCAATAAATCCTCTCGATCAATCGCCTTACAAACTCCTGCAAACTCGCTATCATTTATTGCAACTAGAGCTATATAACCATCTTTGGTTTTAACAGGTTCATAAAAGTCTGCAATGTTTGGAATGGGTTCCCACCCATCACCTAACCAAGTAAAATTATACATATTGTCAGACCACATAAAGTATAAAGCGGTATCTAGCATAGATAGATTAATTTTTTGCCCCTCATTTGTTTTTTCTCTTGAATAAAGAGCTGCAGTTATTGATTGGGCAGCAGTTAGAGAGGTAATCTTATCACACATTAACGTTTTAACAAATTTAGGATTACCATCTATTGATTGAGCATTTGCTATACCTGCAGTAGCTTGTATAAGGGGGTCATAAACTCGCCTTTTTGAATAAGGTCCATCAACACCATAACCCGTTATTGATAGTTGTATTATTTTTGAGTTATGTTTTTTTATATCCTCATATTCTAAATTAAGTTTTTTTAAAATACCTGGCCGGAAATTATCCATTACTACGTCAGAATTTTTAATTAATTGGTAAATAATTTCCTTTGATCCTTCCTTTTTTAGGTCTAAAGCAAGGCTTCTTTTTGATCTATTGGCTGCTGCAAATAATGCCCCGTTTTCTCCCCTTAGCGGGCCCATAAATCTAGCATTATCAGGACGTAATGGAGACTCAATTTTTATAACGTCTGCCCCTTGGTCACCTAACAATGATCCAGCTAAAGGTCCCGATACAATTGTTGATAAATCAATAATCTTCACACCATCTAGAGGTCCATTCATTTTTATTCTCCCTAAAATTAATTTATTTAATTAATTCCCATTTTTAAGTTCAAGCTTTTTTTGTATTTCTTTATGCTTCTCTGATGTTAGCTCATAGCCTATGCAAAATAAAGTAGCGCAAAAATATAAAATCATCGGAATAAACGCAAAAACAAATAATAAGATTTCTTTAATTTTATCCGATGCAATTTGATCTGGCTTAAATCCCTTAAATTCCAAATATGTATACACTAGACCAACTGCGATAGCAGCACCAACCTTTGAAAATGTTGTTAAAATTGAATAAAACAAGCCAGGTCTTTTTTTATCACTTCTTAATTCATCGGCATCAACTATGTCAGCCATCAAAGCTCTTGTTAATGTAAATGGTGCTCCATAACCTATTCCATAAAGAATTGTTAAAGTAATTAAAGTTGAAAGCGCATCATTTGTATCAATAAATAAGTAAGTGGCTAATGTAAGTGAACATAAAATTGTTGAGATGAGTAAAGTTTGAGGTTTACCTATCAAATAAGATACTTTCATCCAAATAGGCATTACCAACAAACCTGCAAAAAAATATAAAAATAATATCCTGCTCGAAATATCTTCTAAGTCAAAAACATATTTTGCGAGATAAATATAGGTAACTGCAGATATTGAAGACGCGCTACTACATAGAAATTCTATCAATAAAGTTCTAACCAGCGGTCTATTGTCTTTTAAGATAAGAGGTAAGTCTGATAATTTTGGAAAACTTGTCCCTTCAGTTTTTTGATTATCTGGAATAATTAATAAACCAAATAAAGCTGTTACAGGAAGGGCAATCATAAAAAAATAACCCATTCCACCTACCATTTCAGAAAAGCTTGAGCCAGCATTTTCTAAAATAGCAGGTAAGGCTAAAACAGACATCATTCCAAAAATTGATCCAATTTCTCTCCAACCATAGACCCTGGATCTATCATTGTAGCTCTTTGAAATATCTACTCCCCATGCTTGTTGGGTTAAACCTACAAAAGTAAAAGCCAAATATAAAATAAATAACCAAATAATAAGATAAAAAGGAGACTGATTTCCACCTGGAAAAAAAATAAACCAAGACGCAAGCATTAAAATTGGTACACCAATAGCAATCCAATGTTTACGCTTACCCCACCTACTAGGATAACGATCTACAATCATTCCCATAATAGGGTCAGTGAAAATATCCCAAAATCTGGCTATCATAAAAATTACCCCTACAGTACCAACCCCCAAACCAATAGGGCCGGCATAAAAAGGGGGAATATAAACTGCTAAAGGAAGACCAAGAGCTGCAAGGGGTATGGCAAGGCTACCATAAGCTATTAAAATAGATGTAGTTAATTTTTTCATATAAACAAACTTTGCAAAAGGTTTTCATTGCGTCAATGTTTATATTTTAATGTTGAAGAAAGCATTCAGAAATGTAATTTTAATGATCTAACAGCGAGAAAAAAATGATAGATTTATACACAGCATCTACTCCAAATGGTTGGAAAGTTTCGATTACCCTTGAGGAATTAAATATCCCTTATAATATTATCCCTATTGATTTGGTCAAAGGTGAGCAAAAAAAATCATCCTTTCTGAAGATTAATCCTAATGGAAGAATTCCTGCCATAGTTGATCGAGGTGAAAATGATTTAGCAATTTTTGAGTCTGGCGCAATAATGATTTATCTTGCTGAAAAAGAGGGTAAACTTTTACCAGAAAATCCAGCTAAGAGAGCAAAAGTTCTTCAATGGTTAATGTTTCAAATGGGGGGAATAGGACCAATGATGGGTCAAGCAAATGTTTTTTATAGATATTTCCCAGAAAAAATTCAATCGGTAATAGATCGTTATCAAAATGAAAGTAAAAGACTATTTACAGTTATTGATGATTATCTTGGTGATAATGAATATTTAGCAGGAGATTTTTCATTAGCAGATATTGCAAATTGGTCTTGGATTAGAATCCATAAATGGTCTGGGGTAGAAATAGATGACCTACCAAATCTAAAAAGGTGGATGAAAATAATTGGAGATAGACCTGCCTGTAAAAAAGGTGTTGAAGTTCCTCATCCATTAGAACTACCTGAGGATAATAATTCAGAGGAAATAAAAAAATTCGAAGAAAATGCGAATAAAATTTTACAAAAATAATTAAATTATTTTTTTTATTTCAAACGTCATTCCACCAGAGCTTCGTGAACCGGTTATACCTCTTTGAGAGGAGAAATATAATCTTGAACCATCGGGAGAAAAAGCTGGTCCTGTTATTTCTGATAGCCAATGACCATCAAGTCTTATAAGTGGTTTAGCAAACCCGGATTTATCAAGGAAACAAAGCTCCATGTTGCCACCATCTTCTGCAACAAGAGGATAGCCATCAGCGTTTAATGTGATCTGATCGGGATTTTTTAAAGTATAACCCTCATTATCTTTCTTCCATCTTTTTAACCAATTTATTGGATTAGAATTATCTATATCCCCTAAACCGTCATAGAAAATTGATAATTTATTTATTTCAGGCTCATAAACCCAAACTCTATGATCGTAAGTGGTCGTAAAAAAAATCTTTCTATCATAATAAGCAATGCCCTCTCCTCTTTGGAAAACAGTTGCCTCAGGAAGTTGATCAGAAATAGAGTCTTTTTTTGCATAAGGATCTGGAACCTTAATCCAATTTAATGTCCCATCATAGTTCACTTCTGCTGCTTGTAATTCACCCTCAAGATAAAACTCTTCTGATCCAGGTTTTTTATTTGAAATAAATCTAAAAAATAAACCGCTCATGTCATCATTTGTCATATATATATAGTTTGATATTGGATCTACTGCTGCTCCCTCGTGTTTAAAAACACCTAACATTTCTCTTTTTTTTGGATAATTGGGATTATTTTTTATTGGCGATGTCTCCCAAACAATTCCTCTATCATGTTCTTCGCATGATAACCATGTTCCCCATGGTGTTACACCACCTGAACAATTTCTGGAGGTATTTAACAATATAGAATAAGAATCTTGAATCTCACCACTTCGATTAAATTTAATAGCGCCAACTCCACCCTTATTATCCGACAACTCAGAGTTGCTGACATAAATCCAACCTCCATCATCTGTAGAAAAAATAGATGCACCATCTGGTGAACCATGCCAATTATATGTATTTGATATCTTTTTTCCTGATTTTGCAATGAGCTTGCATTCCATGCCTTCTGGGACCATAACGCCAAATTCATTTGAGTCCTGAAGAGGGCCGATGTCGTTCCAACTTATTAAGTTAGGATTTAAAAAACTATGTTTATTGAAATTTCCTCTAACTTCAGCAGAAACTTCGTTGTTAACTCCAATTAAATATGGCGCAACTGAGAGAGAAAAACATCCAAAGCTGGCATCCCTTAAAAATTCTCTACGTGATTTTTTAATCATTTCTCTAGTTCCTAGAATTTCAATATTGAAAATATACTATCAAAACAATGTGAAATTTATGTGACTGAATGTCTCATTTTTAATTTGGATTTTCCACAAATGAAATATCTGGATGATTTATTTCAAACCAATCTGGTTTGCTTTTTGTCCAGCAAACTAGATTAGGTTTAATATTTGGCTGCTCATCCAAAACTCCAGTTTTAATGGCCACCACACCTGGTGCACTCTCTATCCGACTAAAAATTTGGGAACCACAAATTTTACAAAATGATCTAGTAACTTTTGCTTCACACTGATAGCTGCTAGTTGGACCATTGATAATAAAATCATCTTCAGGAATAATAATTATTGAGGCTACAGGGCTTCCGGTAGATTTTTGACAATCTGTACAATGACACATTAGAAACATTCCTGGTTCTGATTTATAAGTAAAATTAACGTCACCACATAAACAACTACCATTTTTTGACATAAAAAATCTCCAAAAATCAAATAAACACTTAATGTAAAAAAAAGGGGTATCAAAAGATACCCCAATTAAAACTATTTTTTTAAATTAAGCACGTTGGATTAAGTAAAGAATAATTCCAATTGAAATTAAACCAACTAGACCGCCTTCTCCAAGGCTGCCAATTAGATTTGTTAAATTTCCAACAATGTCACCTCCAACAAATGGAACAGCTGAACCAAAAATAACTTGTAGAACAACACCCACAGCTATCAGTAATAGCCCTAATGACACAACTTCACTTAGAAAGTTTTTTGCAGTATTTAGCATGCTATATCCTCCCTTGCATGTTTAAATAATTTGTTTAATGACAAATTTATATTGTGATTCGATAATTTTAAGAATGATTTGTCAACTAATCTTTCCTTTTTTTTGACACAATTTTGACATAATTTTTTTTAAATTCTTTATAAATGCTGAAAATAAGCCATTTTTTTTTATAATCTAAAAAATTTTATATCTATAATTATGGCTAATATTTATTTTTTTAAAAGAAAACTGATTCTAAAATTAGCAGTTGGTTTTAATAATGAATAACTAACAAATTTTCAAATTTTAGTAAAATAATGATAATAGTATTATTGATAGAATTTAAAATGGTGCCCACGAAGAGAATTGAACTCTTGGCCTCTCCCTTACCAAGGGAGTGCTCTACCACTGAGCTACGTGGGCTTACTAAATTAAATCAACTAAAGATATAAGTATGTCAATAAATAATTATCTGTTTAAAGCAAAAGGTTTTTAAAGTTATGATTGATAAAGAAAAAAATAAAAATAAAGATCAAAAATTATATGATGCACTAAGGAAGAATCTAAGAAGAAGAAAACAACAAATAAAAAAACAAAAATTAAAAAATAAAAAAGATTAAGTATGGATTTAATTCAAATTAAAGGTGGAAATTTTTTAGAAGGTGAAATAAATATTTCTGGATCAAAAAATGCCGCTCTACCAATTATAATTGCTTCCTTATTAACTAGAGATAAAGTTAAAATTAAAAATATTCCTAATCTGTCAGATATATTTACTCTAATTAAATTAATAAAAACATTAGGGTCAGAATATGAACTAAAAAATGAAAATAACTCCTCTTATAATTTAATTGTACAAACTAAAAAAATTAAAAATAATATAGCTTCTTATGATCTCGTAAGAAAAATGAGAGCGAGTTTTTGGGTCTTAGCACCACTAATTTTAAGATACGGAGAAGCAAAAGTTTCTCTTCCGGGTGGTTGCGCTATAGGTATCAGACCAATCAATTTTTACTTATCAATTTTAGAAAAAATGGGTGCAATAATAAAAATAAAAGACGGCTATGTTCAGGCATCAATTAAAAATAATTTAAAACCCATAAATTATAAATTAGATTTTCCGTCAGTTGGAGTTACCCACTTCTTTCTAATGATTTCGTCTTTAGTTGAAGGAGAGTCAATAATTAGAAATGCGGCAATGGAACCAGAGATTATTTCACTTGCTGAAATGCTAAATAAAATGGGAGCTAAAATTAAAGGTTATGGAACAAGTAAAATTGTTATTAAAGGATGTTCAAAGTTAAAAGGCACAGATATTACAATACCCTCTGACCGAATCGAGGCAGGAACTTTTGCTCTAGCTGTAACTGCAACAGGTGGAAAATTAAAATTAAAATCTATAAATATAAAAGAAATTGAGACATTAAAAAATGTGTTACAAAATACTGATGTAGAAATAAAATCGTTAGAAAACTCTATCGAAATTATAAAAAAAAATAAAATAATCCATCCAACAGATATTGAAACAAAACCATACCCAGGTTTCCCTACAGATTTACAGGCACAATTTATGGCTCTTATGGCCTACTCAAACGGTAAAAGTAAAATAAAAGAAACTATTTTTGAAAATAGATTCATGCATGTTCAAGAACTTGTAAGATTAGGAGCTAAAATTAAACTTAATAGTGATACGGCTATTGTAAATGGTGTAAAAAAACTATATGGAGCACCTTTAATGGCAACGGATTTAAGAGCTTCAGCATCATTGATAATTGGTGCCTTGAGAGCAGAGGGAACTTCAACTATAAGACGAGTATATCATTTAGATAGAGGTTTTGATAAAATAGAACAAAAACTTAGCTCCTGTGGAGCAATAATTGAGAGAAAAAGAGATAATAATGAGTAATATTTTAAAATTGATAGCTCAAAATGACGAACAGCTGACTATTCTCTCATCCTTAGCTCAAGATTCTATTATTAAATCAAATGAGATGGGCTATGATAAAAAAAATAAAAGATTTGCACTATTGATGAATAGATATCGGCATGAGGAAGAAAATCCATCCAGAATTAGAACTGCTATTCATTTCGATTATGTTGAATCAATAAAATCAGTTGGTATCGATAAAGAATCTAAAGATGAGATTCTTGTGCTTCTGGCAATAAGATTTGAAATTAAATCAAAACCAAGTGGTTCAATTTTTTTAGAATTTTCTGATAATAAATCTATATCTTTTGATGTAGAGAGTGTTGAAGCGTTTCTAACAGATATGGGAGAGCCATGGAAAATTTCGAATAGACCTGACCATGGCGAGGGCTAGTATGATTAAAATTATTAAATATAATGAAAAAAACTTTAAATCAAATCTTGAAAGAAGAATTAATTCAAAAAGACTTCAGTCAAATAAAATTGAATTAAAAGTTAAAAAAATTCTCAGTGATATAAAGTTAAATAAAGATAAAGCGCTTTTTAAATATGTAAAAAGATTTGATAATATTCAAGACCCATTAAATAATCTTAAAGTTAAACAAAGTGAAATTAAAAAGGCTAAAAATTTTTGCAGCAATGATAGTACTAAAGCTTTAAGATTGGCAGCTAAAAGAATTGAAAAATTTTATAAAAATCAAATGCCTAAAAATACTATTTATAAAGATAAAGAGGGTATGAATATTAAAACTCGCTGGCTTCCTATAGAAAGAGCTGGTGTTTATGTCCCAGGGGGTAAGGCTTCCTATCCAAGCTCAGTTTTAATGAGTGCAATTCCTGCTAAAGTAGCTGGTGTTAAAGAAATTATAATGACAGTTCCATCATCTTCAGGTGAGATAAATCCACTTACATTATTTGCAGCTGAACTCTGTGGTATTAAAAAAATATTTCGCGTCGGTGGAGCACAAGCAATTGGAGCACTAACATATGGAACTGAAACTATTGATCCAGTTGATGTTATAGTAGGACCTGGAAATCAATGGGTTGCTGAAGCAAAAAAACAAGTAGTTAGAGATGTAAATATTGATATGTTCGCAGGTCCAAGTGAAATTTTAATTGTTGCAGATAGGTATAATAATCCTGAGTGGATAGCTTATGATATGTTAGCTCAATCAGAACATGATGAGTCTGCTCAATCTATTTTAATTACGGATAATGAAATATTTGCTAATGATGTTGTTAGGAATATTAAATCTATTTTAAAAAACTCAAGTAGGGCAGAAATTACAAGAGAGAGTATTAGTAAAAATGGATTAATCATACTTTTAAAAGATCTTAAAAAATCCTATAACTTAATAAATAAAATCGCTCCTGAGCATCTATCACTTATGTTTAAGAATGCTCAAATAATTGAGAAAAATATTATTAATGCAGGTGTTATTTTTATAGGAAAATGGACACCTGAAGCAATGGGTGACTATATTATGGGGCCAAGTCATGTATTGCCAACAAATGGTGCATCCAAAAATTCCTCTGGATTATCTGTTTATAATTTTATAAAAAAGATATCATCAATTAAAAATACTCAAAAGACTATAAAATTGCTTGGCCCATCTGCAAAAATAATTGCCGAGTGTGAAGGTTTAGATGCTCATGCTAATTCTATACAGGCAAGATTAAATGGCAAATAACAAAATTTCTAAGATTGAAATAAATAATAAAGACAAAGAAGAGTTAAATGACTTTGTTAATTATGAACGAGAAGCAGCTATATATGATTTAATTTCAGATAATTCTTTTGCAATAGTAAATTATAAAAACGATGGACCTTTTATTATGAATATTTCGATTGATGAAGGAATGCTTATAATAAAGCTTAAAAATGAAAATGATAATGATATATATCAATTTAATAGTTCAATTAGTAAATTGAAAAAAATTTTTAGGGATTACCATAATGCGTGTTCAAATTATTATGAGTCTATAAAAAATGGCTCAGTTGAAAAAATTGAAGATATTGAGAAAATAAGAAAAAAAATTCATAATGACGGTGCTGAAAATTTATTATCTATTTTAAATAAAGATTTTAAAATTGATGAAAATACTTCAAGAAGATTATTTACTTTAATGTATTCATTATATGTTTAAAATGAGAAAAATCACTACTTTAATAACTGTATTTTGTTTGCTATAAAAGATTTTTACTAAATGGAGACTCTGTGGCCAAAGAAGAATTATTAGAATTTCCTGGTACTGTTTTAGAACTTTTACCAAATGCAACCTTTAAGGTAAAATTAGACAATGACCATGAAATTATCGCTCATACAGCTGGTAAGATGAGAAAAAATAGAATTCGTGTTCTAGCTGGAGATCAAGTAACAGTTGAAATGACACCGTATGATCTTACCAAAGGGCGAATAACATACAGACATAAATGATTTAGTTATTCCTTATGATCAAATCAAAGTGTCCAACTTGTAAGAAAACCACAAATAAAGAATTCTTCCCTTTTTGTTCAAAGAGATGTTCACAAGTTGATCTCAATAGATGGTTAGGTGAATATTATCATATTGATAATAATTAGAAAAAAATTGATATTTAAATATAGCATATTTAAGCTTGTCTCTTATTGACGGAAGGTTATATTACCTCATTATAAGGTAATATTTATTTATTCGCCCAGGTAGCTCAGTTGGTAGAGCAGCGGACTGAAAATCCGCGTGTCGGTGGTTCAAATCCGCCCCTGGGCACCATTAGAGAAAGACTAATATTGAAAAAAATATTTATACTTTTAGCAATAACATTAATTTTCTCATCATGTGAGTCACCAACTACCATAACAAGTAGGGGCCTTGAGTCTGATAATGAAAAAGAAAAAGCTATTATGCAAGGAATAGCATTAGAAGCATATTATAATCGTGTTGAAAAATTGAATAATATTGCATGGCCAATACTGTCATCCTCATTAGATTTTTGTAAAGGTAATATTACTGACTCTATTGGAATTGAAGTTATATCTCTTAATGAAATTGATAAAAATTATAAAAATGCTGCTTCAGAAAAAATTGGTTTAACAAATGAACCACAAATTTTGTACATCATAAAATCTTCTCCAGCAGACTTATCCGGCTTAAATAAAAAAGATAAAATTATAGAGATAAGTTCCTCTGAGTATACTTGGAAAGGTGATGATATAGTTCAAAATACAAGAAAAAGAATTTTTGGAAAAGACAAAATAAAAATTACAGTCGAGAGAAATAGTGAAATTCAGATATTTGAAGTTAACCCAGTAAAAATTTGCAATCATAGAATTATTTTAAGACAAGATAATTCATTAAACGCATTTGCAGACGGTAAAAATATATACATAACACAGGGAATGTTGAGATTTATTGAGGAGGATAAAGAACTACAAATGGTTATAGCTCACGAATTAGCTCATAATATCGAGGGACATATTGAAAAAAAGACAAATAATTATTTACTAGGAACAATTGTAGACCTTGCAGCCGCAGGTGCTGGTGTAAATACTAGAGGAACATTTGGTAGTCTGGGAGCACAAATGTATAGTCAGGATTTTGAGAGAGAGGCTGATTATGTTGGAATGTATATTCTAGCCAACTCAGGAATTGAAAGGGAGGGTGTAGCAAACTTCTGGAGGCGAATGTCTGTGGAAAACCCTAGATCAATTTCCTATGCTTCAACACACCCTTCTTCTTCCGAAAGATGGGTAAATATAGAAGCTGTTAATAAAGAAATAGATAAAAAAATTAGAGACTCAGAACCTCTTCTTCCTGAGAGAATTCAAACAAAAGATTAAATATTTTCTAATAATCTTTTTATTTAAGATAAATTAGTTTATTTAATAATTATGAAATTTATTATTAACATTCTCTGCTATAGTCTTGGGGTTATGTGGCTCATATTTGGTTTAGTGGGTGTATATGATCCAAATATATTCGCAAAAAATGATATTGTAAGTTTGAATGTTGTTATACAAAGCGAAGCTGGCGCAAGTGAAATAAGAGCTCTTGCTGGAATGGTCTCATTTATGGGCCTTGGCATATTACTTGCAACCCATCAGCCTGATATAAGAAAAAACTGGTTTTATGTTTTTAGCCTTTTAATGCTTGGATTAGCTATCGGAAGATCAATAGGTTTTTTACCTTATTTTGAAGGTCTTGAAGAAAAAAGAATTATTTATGCCGGCATTGAGTACATTATGGCTCTTATATTTTTTATAAAAGCTAAATTATAAATTAATCTATAGCCTGATAAATTGCTGTTCTTATATCATCTGTTATTGGCCACATAGAACCGATATATTGCGTCATCATTATTCCAACAAGATCTTCGTCTGGATCCACCCAAAAATAACAGGAAGATGCACCCCCCCAACCAAACTCATTTTTACCAGTTAAAGACATTACTTGTCCTTGATCAACTACAACTCGCCCAATCAAATTAAAACCATAGCCGTAATATGTTGGTGCTCCTGGAAATAGAGGAAGTTGAGATTTTTTGAGACGATTCATTTTCATGAAGTTAATCATATTTTTTGATAAAATGACTTCACCTGTATGTGATTTACCTGTTAAAAGCATCCTTGAAAAGGATAAAAAATCTTTCATAGTAGAAAATAAACCAGTTCCACCTCTTCGGAATGTTTCTTCTTTGTCATGAGGGTTTGACATTGATACATCAGTTTCTATTAAACTATGGGGCTTTAAATCCATAATATCTTTAAAATGCTTGGCTCCATATATAGACATCAATTTTTTTAAATTATTATTTTTTACTCCAAACCCAGTATCATTCATTTCTAATGGTATAAAAATTTCTTCTCTCAAGATTTTAAGAAAATCTTTTTCCTTAATAATTTCCATTATCCTAGCTAATACATCTAAAGAAACAGAATAATTAAATTTTTGACCAGGTTGATAGGCTAATGGTAAATTAGAGAGAACGTCACAAACCTCTTCTAAGCTTCTACTCTTATCATCAGAAATATTATTTTCTGCATATAGAGGTGCAACATGGCAACCGAGTAAAAAATCATAACTTAAACCACTTCTGTGCGTCATTAAATCCTCAATAATAATTGGTCGACTTAATGGATCCATACTTCCGTCAGGATTTAATACCATTAAATCATTAAACGATGGTATAAATTTTGACACTGGGTCATATAAATGAAGATCCCCTCTTTCTATTAATTTTAATGCTAAAACAGCAGTAATAGGTTTAGTCATTGAGTAAATTCTATAAACAGCATCATCTGGTATAGGGGTTTTATTTTCAAAATTTTGATATCCTGATTTTCCCGATAGAATAATTTCTCCTGATTTTTCTGCAATCCACTCAATACCGCTAAATAAAGATCTATCAACATAACTATCAGCAACCTCTTGAATAATATTTTTTCTATCAGAATTTGTCATAGCCAACCTCTTCCTATAATTACCTTTCATTTATTGTAGCAAGATTACTTTCATGTGTATCTTGATCAATTTTATATAAACTAAAAAAATAGATCGAAAATAAATATAAAATCATATAAATAGGAACAAAAAGTAATGCTACATTTATAAGTATATTATCATCTATTGCCCCAGGTTTTGCATCAGTTGGCAATCCGGCAAGTGAAGTAACAAGTCCTGCAAGAAAAATACCAATACCTGAGACAGCTTTTGCAGAGAAACCTTGAGCCGAAAAAAATATGCCTTCAGAGCGTTTTTTGGTTGTTAACTCAGAGTCTTCAACTATATCCGATACCATAGATGAAACTAAAATTGTAACAGCAACTCCTGTCGAAACCTCTATAAAGTAATATGAACTCATCATTAGTAATAAACTATTGGAACCAAAATCTGGCGCTAATTCAAAAACTCTTAAAACATAGGGCACTGGTGTTAACGCTAAAGCTATACTTCCGCAAATTATTGCAGCTCTTTTTTTGCCTATAGTTTTTGATAGGACCCTTGCGATTATCATAGAACAAATAATACCAGGTACTACAGCTATAATAGAAACAATACCAATTTGAAAAGTACTAAAACCCCAAAAGAAAGTATTGAAATAAATATTGAGAGCCGATGAAAATCCTGCAGCCATCCCAGCAAAAATTCCGCCGATAAATAATACTAAAAAAGACTTATTTAAAAGAGTACTTTTAAGTTCATTTTTAATCTCACCAAAATTATTATTTGATGCTGGCTTTGACAAATTTGGAATTAGATGATTCAAGCCTCTTGATGAAATGATCATAGCCCCAAGCATAATTATTCCTGCTACAAATCCATATATTTGATAACCGTCTGGGTTTAGCTGGCCATTTGGATACTCAACAGTAGGTTTTAAGAATACAAAATACATTAAAATTGTCATTACTGTACCGCCCATCCATCCAAAAAAGTAACGCAAAGACATCATTTTAGTTCTCTCATGATATTCTCTTGTAATTTCTGGTCCAAGGCTTTGATTTGGTATTTCAAATAATGTTGTAAAAGTTCTTACAAGTACAGCCATAATAAGAAGATATAAAAAAAGATTAAAATCTGTATCAAA
>Ga0160422_10001743_pt1 | contig 13540 bp, 12 predicted proteins | sample Fk160mmetaG_FD_108192 | JGI IMG/M metagenome (GOLD analysis project Ga0160422, IMG submission 108192) | Marine microbial communities from the Central Pacific Ocean - Fk160115 60m metaG | ecosystem: Environmental > Aquatic > Marine > Oceanic > Photic zone | place: The Central Pacific Ocean...
GCTGAATAACCAAAGTAGTATGATATACCAAGGTCAGCAGGTAGACCGGAAATTCCAACTGATCCGTACCATTCAAGAAATTCCATACTTCTTGTACCAGAACCCCCTGTGCTATCATCACCATCTGGTGATTGCGATGAGGCTCCAGGATAATCGTAGTAAAGCATACCAATATCGTATGACAAATAGTCTTCAACCATCGGGATAGCGCCGGTAAAACCACCGTAATAATCTAGTTCCATACCGAATCCATTTGTATTAAGGTTGGCGGCCCATGTTCCAACATATGCATCAATGTAAGTTTCTATAAGATTTACAGAGTAGTCAAAACCACCTTGTATAGCCAAACCGCCGGTTTGTTCTTCACCTCTCCAAATATAGTTAGTGTAATAGCTTACGTTTGCGGATAATTCACCAAAAGGGGGTTCCTCAGGGAATTCAAAAGAGTTGGCAGTGTTTACCATTGTAAAAGGCAAAGATAGAGCACCAGCAACTATTAATTTTTTTAACATTATCAAGTCCTTTCCTATCAAACTGCCTATTCATAAAGACTATGATTAAAAATTAGGCAATATAATAAATTGTGTAAATATTAATCAACTATTTTATAATTATTACAATTTTAACTTAAAATCAAGGAAATTAACCAAAAAATGTAAAGATTTTCAAATTTGTTGTTATTTTGCAACAATTTAAAGTTATGAGTCTTGTAAAAATTTAATTTTTAATTATTCTTCAATCACTAGTTATGAGTTACATCGCTTTTATTTCATACTTAACTTTAATAATTTGGATTTATTTAACTTTTTTTCATGGAAGAAATTTCTTATCAAATGAGAAATATTTTTGGTCAAATCAGATAATATTTGAAAAAAAAATTTTTCAAAATAGTTTTTTAAATAGAGAAACAAAAATTTGTGTGATAATTCCGGCCAGAAACGAAGAGAAAACAATAATTAAAACCCTGAACGCAATAAAAAAACAAGATGTTAAGAATTTAGAAATTATTGTTGTAAATGATAATAGCACAGATAACACCGTTGAAAAAGTTCTGAGCTTTAAGAAAAAATTTAAAAAACTATTCTTGTTGAATGGTGAAAAATTACCTGATGGTTGGGTAGGTAAAACCTGGGCTTTAAAACAAGGCGTTGATCTCGCTAATAAAAAACAATTTGATTATTATAATTTTATAGATTCAGATATTATTCTAGACAAAAATCTTCTAAGAGATGCCTGCCTATTCGTAAAATCAGAGAAACTCTCAATGCTAACTCTGATGGCAAAATTAAATTGTGAATCATTTTGGGAAAAGCTACTGATTCCACCTTTTATTTTTTTTTTTCAAAAATTGTATCCTTTCAATTCAGTAATAAAAAAAAGCTCAGGAGTTGCTGCGGCTGCAGGTGGTTTTATCTTTTGCAAAGCTTCATTATTCAAAAAAAAAAACTTATATGAAAATATCAAAGATAAAATTATCGACGATTGTAACATTGCAAAAGAAATAAAACAAATCGGATCTATCTGGATTGGCCTAACCAATAGAGTTTATAGCAATAGAAAATATAATGAACTTAGTAAAATATGGAAAATGGTTTCAAGAACAGCTTTTGAACAATTAAATTATTCAATTTTGTTACTTATCTTATCATTATTAGGTCTGATTTTAACGTACTTAATCCCTTCTTCTGTAATTTTTTATTGTATAAAATCTCTAGATGTGAAAAATTTTAAATTATACATATTATTACCCAATTTTTTATCATTTATAATGATGGTTTTTATATATTCTCCAACTCTAAAATTTTACAAAATAAAAAAAATTTTTTCTATAATTCTTCCTATCTCAGCAATATTTTATTGTCTTATGACATTAAGCTCTGCTCTTAACTATTCATTCTTTCAAGGAAATATTTGGAAAGGAAGAAAATATTAAAATAGATCAAAAATACATTTTATCACTGCTATCAGGAAAGAGTTTTGATGATGAAAATTTTCCAGTAGCTTCTTTCATTATAAAAAAGAAAATAAAAAAAATAATCAGAATCTTTTATTTTTTTGCTAGAATGGCAGATGATATTGCAGACAACAAAAAATTAAAACCCTCGCAAAAGTTAAACATACTAAATTTTTTTGATTTTTCTATTTCAAAAAAAAAGGAAGGAAAAATTGATACAATTAATACATTAATTTTATTGACAAAAAAATTTCCGTTTGCAGAAACATATTCAAGAAATCTTTTGGTTGCATTTAAATTAGATGCTACCAAAAAAAGATATAAAAATTGGAAAGAACTAATCTATTATTGTAAATACTCTGCTAACCCAGTTGGAAGGTTTTTTATCGATCTTTCATATAAAGAAAAAAATAAAACATTAAAAAATAAAGATGAAATTTTGAGGTCATCAGATCTGTTATGTACTTCTTTGCAAATAATAAATCATATTCAGGATTGCAAAGAAGATTACCAAGAGCTAAATAGAGTTTACATACCAAAATCCCTATTTTATAAGTTTTCAATTGATGTAAATTCACTTAACTATAAAAATTCTTCTAATAAATTTAATAATCTTAAGTGTGAGATATTGGATAAAGTTGAAGAATTGCTTTATAAAAGTGAAAAAGGACTAAAATTGATAAAGATTTGGAGTTTAAAAAAAGAAACCCTTATTATTTTAAGTATTGCTAAAAGATTGTGTTTTCTGTTAAAAAGTAATGATCCTTTAGAAAAAAAAATAAAATTATCACGTATTGATTTGCTTTTTTGTTTTATAAAAGGAATAATAAAGTAGTAGTTTATATTTTTATTGTGAAAGTAGAAAAATTGTAATGAAATCCCATACAAAACTTTTAGATAAAGTTAAATATCCCAAAGATTTAAAGAATTTATCTGATAATCAACTAAAAACCTTATGTAAAGAGTTAAGAAACGAAGTTGTCGATGCCGTTTCAGTTACTGGCGGTCATCTTGGTGCAGGTCTTGGAGTTGTTGAGCTAACAGTTGCCATTCATAGCATTTTTAACACCCCTAAAGATAAATTAATCTGGGATGTAGGTCATCAATGTTATCCTCATAAAGTAATTACTGGAAGAAGGAATAAAATTAGAACAATTAGACAGCCGGGTGGATTATATGGATTTACAAAAAGATCTGAGAGTGAATTTGATCCATTCGGTGCAGCTCATTCATCAACTTCAATATCAGCAGGTCTTGGAATGGCAGTAGCTAGGGATTTAAAAAAAGAGGATCACAATGTTGTTTGTGTAATTGGAGATGGAGCAATAAGCGCTGGTATGGCTTATGAGGCAATGAATAATGCAGGATCAATGAATGCGCGCTTAATTGTCATTCTTAATGACAATGATATGTCAATAGCTCCTCCAGTAGGAGCAATGAGTGCTTACTTATCCAGATTGCTATCAACAAAAACATTTCAGTCTGCAAGAACTCTTGCAAAACAAATGACAAAAAAATTCCCAAAAAGCTTTCAGAATATGGCTGCTAAAGCGGATGAGTATGTTAGGGGGATGGTTACAGGTGGCACATTGTTTGAAGAGCTAGGCTTCTTTTATCTTGGACCAATAGATGGTCACAATCTAGATCATTTATTACCAGTTCTTCGAAACCTAGAGAAGTCTAAGTGGGACGGACCTGTATTTTTACACGTAGTTACAAAAAAAGGTTATGGGTATGAACCAGCTGAGAAATCTGAGGATAAATATCACGGAGTAAGTAAATTTAACGTTGTTACAGGCGAACAAGTTAAATCCTCCTCTAAGATTCCTAGTTATACAAAAGTCTTTGCTAACGCTCTAATCAAACAAGCAAAAAAAGATAAGTCAATTGTGGCAATTACAGCCGCAATGCCCTCGGGAACAGGATTGGATCATTTTCAAAAAGTTTATCCGAATAGGACTTTTGATGTTGGTATTGCAGAACAACATGCTGTTACATTTGCTGCTGGACTAGCTTCTAGAGGCATGAAACCCTACGCAGCAATATATTCAACTTTTCTTCAAAGAGCTTATGATCAAGTTGTACACGATGTTGCCATTCAATCTTTACCAGTAAGATTTGCCATTGATAGAGCTGGTCAAGTTGGTGCAGACGGTGCAACTCATGCAGGATCATTTGACCTAGCATACTTATGTGCCTTACCTAATTTTGTTGTTATGGCTCCAAGCGATGAAAATGAGCTTTGCAACAGTATCGCCACATCAACCACAATTAATGACAGACCTTCTGCCTTTAGGTATCCTAGAGGTGAAGGAATTGGTATAAAAATTAGTGAAGAACCTGAAATTTGGAAGATAGGTAAGGGTAAGATAATAGCAGAAGGTAATAAAGTATGTATTCTATCTTTAGGAACTAGATTAAAAGATGCTATCAAGGCTTCCGAAGTATTGGCCTCTTTTGGACTTCCAACAACTGTAGCCGATGCTAGGTTCGCAAAACCTATAGACCAACTTATGATTACTCAACTTGCTAGAGATCATGAAGTTTTTTTAACCGTAGAAGAGGGTTCTATAGGTGGTTTTTCAGCTCAAGTAATGTCTTTTTTAACTAAGTCTGGAGCACTAGACAAAGGCTTAAAATTCAGACCTATCTTTTTCCCTGATAAATTTATTAATCATGGAAAGCCTGAACAGCAAAATATTGAATGCGGTGTCGATTTTGACAGTATTGTAAAAACTGCACTTGGGGCATTGGGCATTGCTTATCCTACAAAAGTTTCTCTCGAAAGAGCCTAAACTGTCGATTCTTTAGATGCCAGTCGATGACCAAATCGCAGTTCAAAAAATAGTTAAAAAATCTGGTTCCTCCTTTTTTTGGGGAATGAATGTTCTAAAGTCAGAAAAAAAGCGAGCTATGTTTTCAATTTATGCTTTTTGCAGAGTTGTAGACGATATAGCTGATGAAATAAAAGATAAAAAAATAAGAAAAGCTAGACTTAAAGATTGGAAATTGAGGGTTAAAGGTATTTTCAACTCAGAAAAACCCAAATCAAGTCTAGAAAAAGAACTTAAGTTTGCAGTTGAAGAGTTTAAATTAAAGGAAAATGATTTTTTATCAATTATTGATGGAATGATGATGGACGCAAATCAGGACATTAGATTTCCATCAAAACAAACATTTGATTTATACTGTGACAGAGTTGCAGTTGCTGTAGGATATTTATCTATAAAAGTTTTCGGACTAGAGGATATTAATAAAAAATATGCATTCTATCTAGGAAGAGCATTTCAACTAACAAATATTGTAAGAGATTTTACTGAAGATTTAAAAAGAGGAAGATGCTATATTGCATCAAACTACTTATCACGATATGGTGTAAAAAAAAATATCAAAACTATAGTTAATGAACCTAAACTCCAAAATATATTCCAAGATATACTAAAAGACGCAGAAAATTATTGTAATCAAGCAACGATGGAATCAAAACAAATAGAAAAAAAAAAAATTCTAGCACCAGAAATTATGAAAACTTTTTACAAAGCTATTCATTCAAAAATGTATAATAAAAAAATAAATTTAGGAAATAAAATAAAACTTGGTTCAATTGAGAAAGTCTTAATTTTGTCGCTATTTTTTGTTAGGTATTAAAATTATTAAAAACATTTACATAATTGGTGCTGGTTTGGCAGGATTATCTGCATCAGTTCATGGAATAAAAAAAAATTACAATATTAATTTGTTTGAATCCTCTAACTTGGTTGGGGGGCGGTGTAGATCCTTTTATGAAAAAAAATTAGGATTTGAAATTGATAACGGTAATCATCTTGTATTTTCTGCTAATACAAACTTCTATGAACTTTGTAAAATTATTGGATCTACGGACAGATTAATTAAGCTACCTTCAGATCTAAAATTTTATGATCTAAAAAAAAATATTCATTGGAATTTAAATATTGGAAATATGAGTTTTATAAATTTGCTAAGAAATAAAATGAATCTTATACCTGATACAAATATGTATGATTATTTTTCAATTCTCAAATTTTTATTCGTTGGTAAAAATAAAACAGTTACAGATATTGTAGGAGAATCAAGAATTTTTAAAACACTTTGGGATCCTTTTACAATTGCTGTTATGAACACATCCAGTAAAAAAGCATCTGCAAAGGTATTATCCAATGTTTTAAAAAAAACAGTTTTCAAGGGTGAAAAATTTTGTCAAATTTATCAGCCTTTAGTAAATTGGAATGACGCAATAATTAAACCTTGTGTTAATTTTGTTAATAAAAATGGATTTAAAATAAATTTTAAAAAAATTTTAAAAAAAATTGAAATAATTAATGATTATATTACAAAATTACATTTTAATAATCAGGTTATTAATATTTCTAAAAATGATATCGTTTTATTTGCTATACCTCCTTCAAACTTGCTAAAAATACTCCCAATGTATAATCTACCTATCAAATACAATTGTATTATCAATATTCATTTCAAATTACCAATAGAGTTGAAGAAAAGTTCATATAAAATAATAGGCCTCATCAATTCATATTCCCATTGGTTGTTTATCAAAGATAACTACCTATCAATAACTATTAGTAATGCCGACTATTTGAACGATTTTAACTCTGATAAAATGGCAGAATTAATTTGGAAAGAAATTTGTAGTTGTCTTAACATCAACAAACCAATTCCTGATTATCAAGTTGTTAAAGAAAAAAAGGCCACGATTGAACAATCTCCTACAAATTTTGAATTAGTGAAAAGATTGAATGATTTACCTAGAAATTTGAGAATTTCTGGTGATTGGACACAAACATCTTTGCCTTGTACAATTGAAGGTTCTATACTCTCTGGGAAAAAAGCAGTTAATTAAGATTTATATGGATAAATTAAGTAATATTATAAAAGAATTTGAAGGAAAGTTTTCAAAGCAACTTAAAAGTCAAGAAACCAAAAAGCTTAAAGAGGGCTGTTATGTTTACGAACTTGAAGCTGACACGACAATTCCATCTGAATACATTCTTCTAATGCATTTTTTCGGTGATATAAATATAGAATTACAAGATAAGATTGTAAAATACATTTTAAGAAAACAAAATAAATATGGAGGCTGGCCATTGTTTTTTGATGGAGACAGTGATTTAAGCGCCTCAGTTAAAGCATATTATGCTTTAAAATTAGCAGGTTTAAATAAGAAATCAAAATGAATGTTAAAAGCAAAGGATTGTATTTTGAAACTAGGAGGAGTTGAAAAGACCAATGTCTTTACTAAAATATCATTAGCACTTTTTGATCAGATATCATGGGATTCAGTACCTTTTATGCCAATTGAAATTATGAAGTTTCCCAACTGGTTTCCTTTTAATATCTATAAAATCTCATATTGGTCAAGAACGGTGCTGATACCCCTTCTAATTGTTATGAATAGAAAACCTTTTGCATCCAACCCAAATAAAATATCAATAACAGAATTATATTCGTGCACTAAAAATTCTTCTAGAAAAATTGATATTATTGCGAAAGATAATGGTCTTTCAAAGTTTTTCATATATCTAGATAGGTTCGCAAGAGTTTTATTTCCTTTTTTCAGTGGAAAATTTAAAAAGGATTGTGAAAAAATTGCAATTAAATGGATTATCCAGAGAATCAATGGAGAGGATGGGTTAGGTGGTATTTTTCCTGCAATGGTGAATTCTCTTATTGCACTAAGTATAGTTGATAAACATAAATATTCTAAAGAAATTAAATTAGCACATAAAGCTATAAACAGACTCATCGTAGAAAAAAAAGAATATGCTTACTGTCAACCCTGTTTTTCACCTGTTTGGGATTCTGGTTGGATGGGTATCCTGAAACTCGAAAATAAGATTTATGATGACGACTTAGTTAACTGGCTTTTGAAAAAAGAAATTAAAATCAAAGGTGATTGGTCTCACCAAAGAAATAATATTGCACCGGGAGGGTGGGCTTTTCAGTTCAATAATGATTTTTATCCTGACGTTGACGATACAGCTTTAGTTGGAATGTTTTTAGATAGATATAATAGAAAGAAAAAAAGAATTGATGTAAGAAATGCTTTAGAAAGAACAAGAAAGTGGATAGTTTCTATGCAGTCAGACAATGGAGGATGGGGAGCATTTGATATTAACAATACTCATCATTCACTAAATTCGATTCCTTTTGCTGATCATGGTGCTTTACTCGACCCTCCGACTGCTGACGTTTCAGCAAGGTGTTTAAGTTTTTTAAAACAAATGAATAATGACAATGATAAGAATTGTATTGATAAAGCAATAAATTTTTTAATTTTAGAACAGGAAAATAATGGAAGTTGGTATGGAAGATGGGGAACTAATTATATTTACGGAACGTGGTCAGTATTATCAGCTTTAAATTATTTAATTAAAATGCAAAGAAAAGACGGAGGTTGGGGAGAAGATGGAAAGTCTTATTATAAAAATTTTGAAAATTTTTCAAAAAAAAGCACTCCCTCTCAAACTTCTTGGGCACTGATGGGCTTGCTCGCAGCAAGTCAACTAAAAACTCCAACTGTGGTTAAAGGACTCAAATTTTTGACTAATAACAAAAATAAATTTGAAGAAAACTATTATACTGCAGTAGGTTTTCCAAAAGTTTTTTACCTCAAATATCATGGATATGCAGAATATTTTCCATTACTTGCAATCTCAAAAATAAAAAATCAATTAAACAAAAACTCTTTTTCACCACTTTATGGTACCTAACAAAAAATTTAAAAAAATAGGTTTTATTTTCGGTTTAAAAAAAGAAATGAAATTAATCTCAAATAAAAAAGAGAATAATTTCTGTGTCTATGGTTATGGCAAAGCTTCTATAAATGCAACGAAAAAACTTTTGAAACACGGAGTAGATGTTGTAATAAATTTAGGATTTGCTGGTTCTATATCCAAAAAGTTCAAAAATGGTGACATTGTTCTAATTGAAAAAATTTATAATGAAAAAAAAGAAAAACTCTCAACTTTAAAGTTCGATAGAAATTTATTAAGAAATTTTAAAAAAAACTTTAACTTCCTTAAATGCGATTTACTAACTATTCAAAAAATAGTTATTGGCAAAAAAGAAAAGTTGAATCTTCTTAAAAAATTTGATTCTGCATCGGTCGTTGATATGGAGGCGTTTCATATTAAAAAGGAACTTTTAAGAACAGAAATTCCTATGATATCTATTAAGGTAATATTTGATGACCTTTCCTTTGATATTCCATTTTATATCAAGGATTGCATAAAATATGACGGGGAGCTTGAAATAATAAAATTTTTAATTCAGATAATAAAAAAACCTCAAAGAATAATTGAGCTCTATAAGTTAAATTTAAAATTTTCAAGAAGTAGAAAAATTCTCAAAGAAATAATAAATACGATTCAAACCATCGAATAAATCATTACGGTTTTTTTGCTAAATCGCTTTGAGGATTTATTGCCGCACCAGCTGATGGAATAGGAGAATTAGATGTTTGGCTACTTTTTTCTTCATGAAGTCTCTTCATCATTTCGCTTACATGAGTGTCATGAAAAAAATCTGGGTCTCTTGATTTACTCATATCAATTTCTTTGGCCATCGCTCCCTCAGTTTTTGGTCCCTTTAAAGCAACCGAAGCTGCCTTTAATGGGTTGGTGAAGACATCAGTAACTGCTGATGCTTCATAACCACAGTGTGCCATGCAGTCTGAACACTTATCATAGTTTCCAGTACCGTATTTATCCCATTCAGTTTCATTCATAAGTTCTTTAAATGACTTCACATAACCTTCTCCCAGAAGATAACAAGGTTTTTGCCAACCAAATATATTTCTTGTTGGATTTCCCCAAGGAGTGCATTTATATGATTGATTGCCAGCAAGAAAATCGAGATACAGGCCAGAATGACTGAAATCCCATTTTTTAAAATCTTTTGATTTAAAAACGTTTCTAAAAAAATTTTTGGTGTTTGCTCTTTTAATAAAATGTTCTTGATCAGGTGCTCTTTCATAAGCAAAACCAGGAGAGATTGTAATACCATCAACCTTTAAAACATCTGTGACATAATTGAGAAAGTTTTTTAATCCTTCTTCTTCAGCATTATCGAAAATCGTACAATTGACATTGCATCTAAAACCTAAAGATTTTGCCTTTTTTATAGCTGATACACATCTATCAAAAACTCCTTCTTGACAAACTGCTCTATCATGGTCTTCCTTTAAGCCATCCAAATGAACAGACCAAGTAAAGTATGGACTTGGTTTATAATCAGATAATTTTTTTTCCATCAAAACTGCATTAGTGCAAAGATAAACGAATTTTTTTCTTTTTATTAATTCTTTAACAATTTCAGGCATTTCCTTATGAATTAGTGGTTCTCCTCCGGGGATAGATACAATAGGTGCCCCACATTCTTCAACGGAATCAATACATTCCTGAACAGAAAGCCTTTGATTTAAAATCTCTTTCGGATAATCAATCTTACCGCAACCTGCACAAGCAAGGTTACATCTAAAAAGAGGTTCGAGCATGAGAACAAGAGGGTATTTAGTACGCCCGAGTATCTTTTGCTTTAGAATGTAAGATCCGACTCTTATTTGTTGTATTAAAGGAATTCCCATGATGATTTATATTATTAATTGCTTTTCAAAAGTAAAGATTAATTTCTAACCTCAATATCAGTTAATTCTCTAGGAAGTTTGAAGACTATGTTTTCTTCAATTCCAGGCCTTTTTTCTATTTTAATTTCTCTAAAAGACGAAATCCGTTTAATAACCTCTTTTACTAATTCGTCAGGGGTAGAGGCACCTGAAGATATTCCTATTGATTCAACATTATCAAACCATTTACTGTCTAGATCATCTGCTGTTTCAATTAAGTAAGTATCAACACCTGATTCCTCCCCTAAATCCCTTAATCTATTAGAATTAGAACTATTTTTGGCGCCTACAACTAAAATTAAGTTAACATGATCAACCAAATCTCTAACAGCTGATTGTCTGTTTTGTGTCGCATAACAAATGTCTTTAACATCAGGACCTTCAATAGAAGGAAATCTTTTCTTTAAGGCTTCTATAACCACTCGAGTATCATCTACTGAGAGTGTTGTTTGACTTATATAAGAGAGTTTCAAAGGGTTTTTTACTTTAAGTTTATGAACATCCTCTGTGTTCGAAACTAAATAGACATCTCCGGAAATTCTTCCCATAGTTCCTTCAACTTCCGGATGGCCTTCATGACCGATTAAAATAACTTCATAACCCTTTGAAGAATAACGTTGTCCCTCTTTGTGTACTTTTGCAACTAAAGGACATGTAGCATCTAATATAGGTAATTCTCTTTTTTTTGCGGTATCTTCAATTTTTTGCGCCACACCATGTGCACTAAAAATAGTAACTGCTCCAGCAGGGATTTGGTCAAGCTCTTGAACAAAAATAGCACCCTTTGAACTTAGATTGTTAACAACCCTTTTGTTATGAACTATTTCGTGCCTAACATAAACTGGAGGACCATAGATTTTAAGTGCTCTTTCAACAATTTCTATAGCTCTTTCTACACCAGCACAGAATCCTCGCGGCTGGGCTAGAAAAACTTTTAGAGGCTTTAGTACTTGTTTAATATCATCCATTTTTAACCCTATCAAAGCTATTAAACCAATTAATAGAATCCTTTATAGCACTTTTAACCGATCTAGGTCTATAAAGAAGTTTCTTTTTTGCTTTATTAGAAGAAAAGAACATTTTCTTTTTTGACATTTTCAAACCGTCGACAGTGAGAGATGGTGTTTTGTTGTCAAATAATCTAAAAATTAACTCATTTAAGTAAGCAAAAGGCATTAAATAATTTGGATTTAGTCTAATTTTTACTTTTGGCATATTTCCAAATTCTGAAATGCAGTCCAAAAAATCTTTAAAGTCTAAGTTTTCTCCTCCCAAGATATATTTCTCACCTACCTTTCCATATTTTAAAGCTAAAAAATGTCCTTCAGCAACATCATCAACATGTACAATATTTAAACCAGTATCTACATATGCTGGCATCTTTCCAAGAAGAACATCATAAATTATTTTTCCAGTTGGTGTAGGTTTTATGTCCCCTGGACCAATAGGAGTCGACGGATTAACAATAATACCCTTCATTTTTTTTTTATTTATAAATCGCATAACTATTTTTTCAGCTAAGTATTTTGAGATCTTATAGTCACCTACCATATCTTGAAGGCATACTTTTGTATTTTCATCAGAAGAAGAATGATCACTGTTAATTCCCAAAGTGGCAACACTTGAGGTATAGACAAGAGTTTTAGATAACTCTGCCGTTTTTATGCAAATATTTTCAGTACCTCTCACATTTGAATCATAAATTTCTTTAGGGTGTTTTGCCCATAACCTATAATCGGCTGCCACGTGAAAAACTGCATCAGAGTTAGCAATAGGATTATTTAAACTATCAATATCTCTAATATCACCGTAGAATATTTTGATCTTCGATTTAATCTTTTCAAGGTTAGAAATATCTGTTTTTTTTCTAATAAAAACACTCACATTAAATTTTTTTTTTAAAGCTAATTTAGTAATAGCTGAACCAAGAAATCCATTCGCACCGGTTATCAAAATTTTTTTATTCATTTTATATTTTTTATCAATTTATGTTATAAAACATAATCAATGACAAGATTTTTATCCAATTATATTTACAATAAATATTTCCAAATTTTTTGCTTATTAATATTTATTATACCGTGCAAAAATTCTTTAGGAGAAACCAAACTCCAAGAAAAACTTGATTTGCTTCACTCAAGTTTATCAAAAATAAGTAATGAAGAAATAAATAAAGAGAATTTATCATTTGTCCTTAAAATAATAAAAGAAACTTATGACGCAAAAAAAATGGGTAAGATGATTATCAATTATAATTGGAAAAATCTTTCTTCCTATGAGCAGAAAGAATTTGTTGAGGTTTTTGAAAAATTTATAGCAGTAAACTATTTGAGAAGATTTTCAAAAATAAAAAGAGTTGATTTTAAAACTCAAAACATAAAAAAAATTAATGAAAACTTCAGACTTGTAAATATATCAATGACACTAAACACTAGTGAAAAAATAGAGTTAGGTTATTTATTACACTACACGAAAAAAAATTGGTTAATTTTTGATGTTTTAGTAGATGGATCTATCAGTGAAATAGCAACAAGAAAGTCGGATTTTAATAACATTATTAATGATCAAGGATTCAAAAAATTTATTTCTATTTTAAAGGAAAAAAATGAAATTTAGTTATCTGAAACTATAACCTCACCTAAGCCACTAATACTTAAGTCGCCGAAAAACCTTTTAAGATCTCTTTTTTTCTTAAATCCTTTTAATCCATAATTATTCTTAAGAAAATTATTAAGAAAATCAAAAAAAGAGGAATTGGTATTTGTTGTTTGTAAAAATAAATTTTTATCTAAATTCCTTTTTTTTATAACTACTGTTCCCCTCTTAATACCATTTCCAAAGTTCTTTCCAATCTTTTTTTGAAGTATCACTGTACCAGCAGTCATATTATTACAAGAAAAATCACCTACGTCATTCTCTACATA
>Ga0160422_10001745_pt1 | contig 13533 bp, 17 predicted proteins | sample Fk160mmetaG_FD_108192 | JGI IMG/M metagenome (GOLD analysis project Ga0160422, IMG submission 108192) | Marine microbial communities from the Central Pacific Ocean - Fk160115 60m metaG | ecosystem: Environmental > Aquatic > Marine > Oceanic > Photic zone | place: The Central Pacific Ocean...
AGATAATAATAATCTTATGAGATTTTGCATCGGTGATGAATACGATAATTACCCCGACTGGTAGTTATAACAGGCTTTTATGATAAAGTTTGAGTTACAGATGGGTTATAAACCGAGTGCAACCAAACGAACCAGAAATTGCAAATTACAAATCAGTTATAGATAAATCTATAGTTTTAAATATGAAAATATTTATTAAAAGAAAATTATTTTATGGAAAATTTAATACTTTTAATTTAATTAATTACTGTTTATTTAAGAAAAAAATCTAAAAAGTTAAAGATAAAATTTGACATATAAGGTATTAAATTTGATGCTTTATATTATTATTTACTAATGGAAAAATATTAAATTAATGAGTATAAAAAAATATTTTTATTATTTTTGTTTATATTTCAGGAAAATTATTCACCAAGATAAGGGTTTAAAACTAAATAGATCAATAATTATTGATAAAGCAAGCAAATTTGTAGTAAATGAGTGTATTACTGGCGACTACTATGAGTTTGGCGTTTGGAAAGGGCAAACTTTTATTTATGCATTCCAAAGATTACTAAAGACTGCAAAATTAAGAATAATGGATAAAAATAATATTGATTCAAATCCAATAGCAGATGCTAAAAGAAAACTTATTTTAGAAAATACTTTATTTCATGCATTTGATTCTTTTGAGGGTTTACCAGAGTTAACAGAAGAGGATAAATACTCGGAGGACTTTGTCAAAGGACAGTACAAAGCAAGTCAATGCTCGTTTTTAGATTTTGTTAAAAAATCTAACCTGCCCCACGACAGAATCAGGATTCATAAAGGGTGGTTTGAGAATACTTGTAATTTTCAATATTTCAAAAAAAACAAATTGAAAAAGGCAATAATTATTTGGTTGGATTGCGATCTTTATAGTAGTGCTAATAGTTGTTTTAAAATAATTTCATATTTATTGCAAGATGGTACTGTCATAATTATTGATGATTGGTTTTCAAATAAGGGTTCCCCATTTCATGGAGTACAAAAAGCATTTTTTGAATGGTCAAAAAGTAAAGATATTTTTGAAAATTGGAATTTCACAGAATATCAGAAAGAAAGTTGGAAAAGAATATCTTTCATAGTAAATAAAAAATAAGATTGAAAAAAATTTTTTTATGGTGCATTTGATTGGTAAAGTATGTATTAAGGAGGTAAAAAGTATTATTAAATGTTAAGTAAAGTATCCATATGGAATTACAGAATAGTTACAGGTAATTTTATGATACTCCAAAACCCATGCTATGACTAAATCTACACCACGCTTCCGTATCGGTAATGGATATGATATTCATCAATTAAAAAAGGGGAGAGATCTAATAATTGGAGGTGTGAAATTAGAACATCCTAATAAGTTAGGACTAGATGGACATAGCGATGCAGATGTTCTTAGTCATTCAATTATGGATGCTCTTCTAGGTGCACTTTCGTTGGGTGATATTGGAAAATATTTTCCACCATCTGATGAAAAATGGAAAGATGCAGATAGCTTAATATTGCTATCAGAAGTAGTTGAATTGATTAAAAATAAAGGATGGTTAATTAACAATATTGATAGTGTAATCGTTGCAGAAAGGCCGAAATTTCTTCCTCATATAGATTCAATGAAAGAAAATATTTCTAAAGTAATAAAATTAGAAAAAGATTTAATAGGAATAAAAGCTACGACAAATGAGACTTTAGGACCAGAAGGCCGAGAAGAGGGCATAAGTTGTCATTCAGTAGTTTTATTAGAGAAAGAATAATGAGAGTAATGTCTTTAATGAAAAATCTAATAAAAACGATTTGTTTATTATTATTAGTAATTATAGTTTTCAATTCAAATTCTATAAATGCCCTTGAAATTCCGATGAATAAAAACAATGAGAATATTGTAGAAGAACTACGACTCAAAGTGCCCTTAGAATATAAGGAAACTTGGCTTAGAGCAGAGGGAGAGGTTTGGGAACCATGGCTTTCAAAACAAGCTGGTTTTTTAGGAAGGAAAATTTTTTATAATAATAAAACTGGAGAAGCTTTGTTACTAGTTAAATGGCAGAATAGAAACTTATGGAAGAATATTTCTGATGAAGAAGTGAATAAAATTCAAAAAATTTATGAGGAAACTGTTACAAGATCTCTAGGAATAAAAACGAATCCTTTTGTTTTTGTTTATGAAGGCGAATTATTTGAACAAAAATGATTGTAGATATAAGATTCGATTTTGATAGACAAAAACGTTTAGGATTAATTGAAGCCATTTGGGGAGAACATAAAAGTGTTGAACAATTAAAAAAAGTTGTTCAAGAGGTTTTAAAAAAAGGGGAATTTGTTTTTATTACAAGAATTAATGAAAGTAAGGCTAAATTTCTTCAAGATATATATACAAATGCAATATTTATAAGTGATGCAAATTGTTTGGTTATTGGAGAAAATACAAATAAAGTTAAATCTAATAAAACTGTCGCTATTGTTTCTGGAGGTTCAAGTGATTTGAAAGTCTCTCTGGAAGTTAAAACAGCATTAGAAATTTATGGAATTACTTGTGAAACTTTTATAGATGTAGGAGTTGCAGGACTTCATAGACTTTTAAGTCAAATAGACAAAATTAATAAACATGATCTAATAATAGTTTGTGCCGGAATGGAGGGTGCATTGACAACTGTTATTGGAGGACTATTGCCTCAACCAATAATAGGAGTACCTGTATCTGTAGGATATGGAGTTAGTAAAGATGGCATAGTCGCATTGAATAGTATGTTGGCAAGTTGTTCCCCAGGGATAATGGTAATGAATATTGATAATGGTTATGGTGCTGCAATGGCAGCACTAAGGATAATAAAAAGTTAAGAGCTAATAATTACTATTTTTTATAGTTTATTTCTAGGAGATTTTCTATCCACATATTTAATCTTTCAGACAGTACACCTTCTTCTCGCATTTTTAAGGCTTTCATAATTACATCATTGTTAACCCATTCTGGATATCTTTTTTGCATTTTATTTTTTTATTATTATTTATTTGAAACAGATATATTTATTACAATCAAGACTGAAGTAACAAATTTAATCGATAATGTCAGAATTACTACTCAATCTTGACAATTCTGTGGAATTACATTCATTCTCAACATTTTTTAATCTATCGATCAAATCTGATAGATCTTTATGAGCTAATTGTCCATTTTGCTCCCATTTTAAAGATCTAGTAGATTGCTTTAATTCCTCTTTCATTTTTACTAGTGAAGTATTACGAATATAAAATGAAAAAATTAAAATTAGTTCAAATGTTTCGTTGATTAGGTTAAAAAAATATGAAGATATTTTTAGTTACGTAACTTTTGTTTAAATTCAATGTTTAATGGCAAATTTAATCGAATTTCTTAAATTATCCTCCTCCAACTATTGATACGATTTCTAGTTTGTCACCTTCTTTTATAAAAATATTTTTCCATTCCTCTGAGTTAACAATTAGTTTATTTAATTCAACAATAACTGTATTAGCGGAATATCCAAGTAACTTCATAGTCTCATTCAAAGAAATGTTTTTATTAGATTGAATAAGTCTTTCTTCTCCATTGACTCTAATTTTCATCGGCTAACGAATTTATTATCATCATAGCTTTCTCTTTAGGATTTTTTGAATAAATAAGATCTGTAATTATTGCAACTTTATTAATATTATTCTTTTTTAATAAAGAAATATTGTCTTGCTTTATACCTCCAATAGCAAACCAAGGAATTGAAATTTCTTTTGTAAGAGAATTTAATTTATCTATTCCTAAAGGAACTTTTTCTTTCTTTGTTTCAGTGGCAAAAACTGGACCTATGCCTAAATAATCGCAACCATCTTCTATCGCTTTTTTGATATCCCACTCGTTGCTTGCTGAAATACCTATTATTTTAGAGAAACCTAAAATATTTCTTGCAGACTTTAAATCCATATCATTTTGGCCAAGATGAACTCCATCCGCTTGAGAAGCCAAAGCAATGTCTACTCTGTCATTTATTAAAAGAAGAGCACCAAATTTATCACATAATTCTCTTGTCTTTATAGCAAATTTAAGATTATCAGAATCTTTCCCTTTCTTAAATCTTAGTTGGATAATTTTTACGCCCCCCTCTAAAATATTCTTTATTTTTTCATAAAGATTTTCTGTATCATGAGTTATAAAATATAAATCATTTTCATTAAGGATTTTTAGAAGTGAATAATTTGAATGGGCTTTTAATAATACAATTTCTAGATTGTAAATCTCGTATCTTATTTTAGAAGAAATACTACTGAGATTTAGATTGTGGTCTCTTGAAAATTCTTCTATCACTCTCAATGCTTCTTGAACTCTAGCTGCATTTGAACTGATTATGGAGTTAGCATTATTTCTTTTAAATTGTTCAGGGTGGCTTAAACCCGTACATCTATCAATATTAAAATTTCTTGATTCTTTATATATTTTCAGATGATGTTTTCCTAAAGTTTGTCTGTAATCTTTAAAACTTTTAACTAAATCTTTTCTTTCTAATGCAAACCTAGCCCAGTCCTCTAATACTCTTAAACCTTCTCTAGCTCTATCTAAATTTGCATCTATAATCTGGGCTACTCTAAGATCTTCTAATAGTTTTAAGTCTAAAGTTTTCATATTAAATCTTAGGCAACATTTTTTAGAATTTCTTTGGCCATATTCTTATCTTTGGAGATTTGTATTGATAATTCATTTAAATTTGGAAATTTTATTTGAGATCTAATTTTTTTTATAGGTTGGATTGTTAGCTTTATATTATAAATATTAATAGTTTGGTCAATTAGATGAACTTCTACTGAAGAAGGGGAGAGTGGATCAATTGTTGGTTGAGGGCCTAGGTTCATGACTGAAGGAATTTTATACTTGAATTTTTCAGAAGAGGCCCAGGCAGCATAAATACCTTCTCCAGGTAAAAACTTTCTCCCATCTATTTCAAGGTTTGCAGTTGGGAATCCAAGCTTTTTCCCAAGTCCCTTACCTTTTACAACTTTACCTGAAAAATTATAAGGCCTTTTTAGCAATTTCCTTGCGTTCTCTAAGTCGCTATTCAGTAATAATTCTCTTACTCTGCTGCTGCTTATCCTCCCATATTGATCCTCTAAGAGTGAGATAATGTTTAATGAAATATTATAATTTTTAATTGATTCTTTAATGGTATTGATATCTCCTTGCCTTTTGAAACCAAATCGAAAGTTTTCTCCAACTGAAATACTTTTAGTTTGAAGTTGATTAAAAAGGATATCTTTTAGGAAATTATTAGCACTAAGTTTCGATAACTTTTTATCAAAAGGGATTAAGACTAATTGTTCGATACCAAGACTCTCCAAAAGTGGAAGCTTTTCTTCTGGGAGGTCGAGCCTTAATCTAGTTTCACCAAAGAGGACTTCTCTTGGATGCGGCCAAAAACTGGCGATGGTTGGAGTAAATTGACTATTTTTTACAACAGTTTTAATTAATCTCCTATGACCTTCATGTAAGCCATCAAAACTTCCTATAGCGATAGATGTAGGTGATTTAACTTCAGTTGGGGATATTAAAGAGATCACAATATAACGTGCAATTTTATGGATTTGATGGCAAATTTGAATAAATAATATACACAATCAAATGAATGGCTGACAAAATAGATTTTCAGTTACTTTCATTTGGAATGCGACGGATCGGTTGGATACGTTTTTGGATCCAATCCATTCTAGGTGTTGTTGTAACATCTGTTTTGCTTTTTTCAAATGTTGTAAGTAATGATAGCGAAGGACAGCTTAGTTTGGCACCTGGATTATCTTTAACGACAGTATCTTTAGTCTTACTATTTTTTAGTCTTTGGCAGGGATGGTTAATTGTAAAAACTGGTAGAGCACTCTCAAGTAATGTTAGACCTTCAAGAGGACAGACGAGCAAACTTATAAAAAGAGGTTTAGTTAATGATTTATTTGGTATATTGTTTGGTCTTATTGGATATCAAGCTCTTATGGGAGCTCTTTTTATACAAGCTTCGACTCAAACACAAGGTATTGCAATAGCTACTAGCTCAGATGTTGCTATTACTGGACTAGAAATTCTTTCTGTTTTAAGTAATACGCAGGTAATAGCAGCACATTTTGTGGGATTATGCTTCTCTTTGTGGTTGCTTAGGAGAATTTATAAAAGTTGAATATTAGGAAGCATATCTAAATTATTTCTCCAAAATAAATCAGGCTCTATAGGTGTTAATGAAAGCTTTTTCATTTCTATTTGAGAAACATCGCTTGGCCAATTTTTAGGCCCATATCCTTTGGACTTAAGATCCATGACTGCCTCTCCAGCTAGCCAAAAATAGGTATCTCCTCTAGGATCTTCTCTTTTTGAAAACTGATTTTTATATTTTCTGATTGATAATCTTGTCCAAGAACCTCCTTTGATTTCACTCTTTTGACAGGGCGGAATATTTAAATTGAGAAGTAATGAATTAGGCCAATTACTTTTTAAAGATTGCTCAGCAATTTTTAAAGAAACTTCACTAGCGAACTCAAAATCTCTCCATTTGAAATCCGCTAAACTTACCGCCATTGATGGGATATTTTCGAGAGTTCCCTCCATAGCTGCGGCTACAGTACCTGAACAAAATATATCAGTGCCTAAATTAGGACCTTGATTAATACCAGCAAGAACTAAATCAGGCTTTGCATCTACTAATTCAGATAAAGCTAACTTTACACAATCTGCTGGAGTACCTGAGCAGCCCCATGCTTTAATTCCTTTTTGAAATAGTGCATCTGCTTTTTCAATCCTTATTGGTGAGGATAAAGTTAATCCATGACCAGTTGCGGATCTCTCTTGATCAGGGCAGACTACAGTAACATTATGTCCTCTTTCGAGTGCTTTTTTTGCAAGTGATCTTATTCCATCAGCAAAAATGCCATCATCATTACTAATTAAAATATTTAATGAATTCATTTAGAAAAATAATTCTTAATATGTACTATGGTTAAGTAGTATTAACTCATACCTATTTTTACTATATCAGTGAGTGAAATTGAATTATTAGATCAAATTGAAAATCAGTTGAAATCCCTCTCTGATTCTGCTATTAGAGATATAAAAAATACTTCAGAAGAAGGAGATTTGGAAACCTTAAGAGTCTCATTGCTTGGAAAGAAAGGAAAATTATCAAATATTCTTAAGAATATGAGCAAGTTAGAAGCGGAGGATAGACCAAAGATTGGTGGGAAAGCCAATATTCTCAAAACTAATTTGCTTCAAGCTATTAATGATCAAAAGAATCATTTATTAAATAATGCTTTGGAATTTAAAATTGCAAATGAAAAATTAGATGTAACTATTCCTTCTACAGGAACTCCAAAAGGTAATTTTCATCCCTTACTCTCTACTCAAGATGAAATTATTGATATTTTTTGCGGATTGGGTTATTCAGTTGCATATGGGCCTGAAATAGAATCGGATTTTTATAATTTTGAGTCTTTAAATATTCCTAAAAATCATCCTGCAAGAGATATGCAAGATACTTTTTATTTAAATGATAATTTACTCTTGAGGACGCACACATCTCCTGTTCAAATAAGATATCTAAAAGATAATCCTCCACCTACTAGAATCATCTCTCCTGGTCGTGTTTATAGAAGAGATGCTGTAGATGCTACTCATTCTCCAGTCTTTAATCAAATAGAAGTCTTATGTATCGATGAAGGTATTAATTTTAGTCATTTGAGAGGCACCGTACTAACTTTTTTAAAAACTTTTTTTGGCGACTTACCAATAAGATTTAGAGCTAGTTATTTCCCTTTTACTGAACCATCTGCAGAAGTTGATGTCCAATGGAAAGGAAAATGGTTGGAGGTCATGGGATGTGGAATGGTTGATCCAATGGTTCTAGATAGAATGGGAATTGATTCAGAGAAATGGACAGGTTTTGCAGCAGGCTTAGGAGTTGAAAGATTTTGCATGGTAAGGCATCAAATAGATGATATTAGGCGGTTTTACACTAATGACTTAAGGTTTTTAAAACAATTTTAGTGAAGTTTGCAAATATCAAAATTAGCCTTTATAGATCAATTTGGTTTAAGGTATAGATAGTTATGTATTTCTCGATTGGTACGAAAAGCTGGACTAATCGTCAATGATGGTAAAGATTTAGCTGTCAAAACAGCTATTTCTGTCCAAAAGAAGTTGGAAAGTTCTAATTATAAAGTTGTTAGAGTTAGTAGCTCTGGCGGAATGGTGGGTTTCGCAAATCCAGATCAACATGTAAGGCCACTCGCATATACAAACTGTGTACCTGATGGATTTAATTCTTCTATTGAATTCGCAATTGTTCTTGGCGGAGATGGAACTGTATTATCTGCAGCTAGACAAACTGCGCCTGCAAAAATTCCAATACTGACAATTAATACTGGTCACTTAGGATTTTTAGCAGAAGCTTATTTAAATAATCTTGAAGATGCTCTGGATAAATTAATCCAGGGGGATTGGGAGATAGAAGAAAGGAATAGTTTAATTATCAGTGTTATGCGTAATGATCAAAGAAGGTGGGAGTCATTGTGTATTAATGAAATGGCTTTACACAGAGAACCCTTAACAAGTATGTGCCATTTTGAAATATCAATAGGAAAGCATGCACCTGTCGATATTTCTGCTGATGGTGTGATCCTCTCAACTCCGACAGGATCAACAGCCTACTCTCTAAGCGCCGGAGGCCCAGTGATAACTCCTGATTGCCCGGTAGTCCAATTAACTCCAATAGCTCCGCACTCATTAGCTTCAAGAGCTTTAGTCTTTAATGATTCGGAGCCAGTTACTGTCTTCCCAGCAACACCTGAAAGATTAATTATGGTTGTAGATGGTAATGCTGGATGTTATGTATGGCCTGAAGATAGGGTTTTAATAAGAAAAAGTAATCATCCTGTAAGGTTTATAAGATTGGATGATCATGAATTTTTTCAAGTTTTGAGAAATAAGTTAGGTTGGGGATTGCCCCATGTTGCAAAACCAGATAAATAAATTTATTTTTTTTTAGCTTTAATTATAAATACAGGATTATTTGGCTCGAATCTAGTTCCTTCAGAAATGCTTATACCTTTAAATGTTTGAATAAGATTTAAATTAGTTTCGTAATTAAGTTGTTTTAGACAAGTTGATATTTTTTGTAAAACTTCATAAGTAATTATTGGTAAAACTATAATATCTCCTCTCTGAAGAAATTCTGAAATAGTTTCAATGATTTCAATTTTTGTCTCTTTATTACAGCCTCCGATAATAATTCTATTTGAATCAGAAAGTGAATGATTCAAGTCATTTTTTAAAAATTGTTTAACGTCACTTTCAATAATTTTTTTTGGTAAAACCCCTAATTTTTTTGCATTTTCTTGAACTAATAATTTACTCCCAAATCTTTTGTCAATACATATTAATTTTAAGTTTGGTCTTAATCTAAGGGCCTCTAGACCAATTGTACCGCAACCGGATCCAATATCTAATAAAGTTCCAAATTCTGGTAATTCTAAATCTGCCAGTAATTGAATCCGGATTTCTCTTTTCGTTAGTAAATTTGGCCTATCATTAAAAGTTTTAAAATTATTATCACCTATACCAAAATGAGGTAATGTCGTTTTTAATGAAGTAATCTCTTTCTTTAAAAGAATAACAATGTTTATATCAGAAAATTCGTGTGGAAGATCTTCGTGAGGTGATATTAATCTTATTCTTTCATTTTTATAACCTATCTCCTCACAAAGCCAAAAATCATAAAAATACTCTAGATCTAATTCCTTTAGATTTTGTCTAATTAAATTTAAAGTATTACTACTAGGGTCAGTAAGTATTGCTATACCTTTTTCTTTTGACTTTAGAAACTTTATTAATTCATTTGATTCTCTGCCATGAATACTGACAGTTTTAACTTCCTGCCATGATTTCTTTAATCTGCTAAAAGCTAATTGGATACTAGTCTTTCCAGGATGAAATAATAATTCTTCTTGCGAAAAGTTTTTTAAAAGGATTCTTCCAATTCCATACCAAAGTGGATCCCCTCTTGAGAAAAGTAAAACATCATTGTTAATATATTTGAGCCATTCTATTAAATCAATATTGCTTTTACTTTTATAAAAGGTTTTCTCTTCGATAGATTTTATTGGAAACGAGTCTTTTATTTCATCAATAAATGTATTAGGTGCTGCAATATTTCTAATTTTATGAAAGAGTTCCTGTACCTCCAAGGATAAGTCTTCAAATTTAAAAGAATTTAATCCAATGACATGAATTTTTCTGTCAAATTTTTTCATGAATGAATGAGAGGCTAAAAAAGTTTGGATTTGTGTAAGTTGAAAAATTATCCTATTATTAAATGCGTCAATAATAAAGTGACTAATTGTCTGAAAGAAGAAAGCGATTACACGAATTACTATTAGCTCTTATTAACAAACAAGATTATTTAGAACTAATAGAGGATGATTCCAACCATTTAACAAAATGTTACTCTGAAAATGAATCTAGAGATTTTTCTAAATCAATAGAAAGAAATCGCAAAATTCTAAAGAAATATCACTCTCTTATTAGGACTGCTGTCACACTTGACGCTCTAATGGACTCTGAAAATGAAGAAAATTTCAAAATTAATAAATAAATACTTTGCAAAAATCATTATTTGCATAGTAATTATTCCTTTTTTAATTATTCCTCTAAAATCTTATGCAGAAGTTGCGGAAACTCAAATTAATGGAGTCTCAATAAATGCCAGCACAGAATTTCTGAGAGATTTAGATTATGAAACTTGGCAATTAGTGGCATATAAATCACAAAATAATGATGAAAAAATAATCCTTAGGGTAATTGGATATCCAGGTAATTTAAGGATTGATCACCCTCTTTCTCTTGATGTAGAGTCTGGGAGAAAGAGATGGAAGTTAGACGATATAACACTATTAAATACAGAACTAGCAGAAGATAGTAGACAAGCTGCTGCTGAATTTGATCTAGAAACTTTACTTCAAGATATTTCTCAAAACAGACCTTTGAGACTATCTTTGCAAGGAGTTTTTTCAGAACTTCCTGTTCCTCCTTTTCTTGTTAAAGAATGGAGGACATTGAGAACTCAATCTTAAAATGAAACTAGATAATTTCTTTCATAAGAAATGGATGAAGAGGGCAATTAGTTTGGCATCTCTTGGTAGAGGTTTTACTAGTCCCAACCCAATGGTTGGAGCAGTAATTCTTAATAATAAGGGAAAATTAATTTCAGAAGGTTTCCATCAAAAGGCTGGTATGCCCCACGCGGAAGTCATGGCATTTGATAATCTCAAAAATGATCCTAATGGTGGAACTCTTTACGTCAATCTAGAACCTTGTTGCCACAGAGGTAAAACACCTCCCTGCGTAGATAGAATAATTTCTTCAGGAATAAAAAAAGTATTTGTTTCTATTAAAGATCCAGATATAAGAGTTGCAGGCAAGGGAATTAGATTGCTAAAGGATGCGGGGATCGAGGTCAATTTAGGATTGTGTGAGAAAGAGGCATTGGAATTAAATAAATCTTTCATTCATAAAAATTTATGTGGTTTTTCTTACGGAGTTTTGAAGTGGGCAATGAGTATTGATGGTAGGTTAGGATTAAAGAATGGGGAAAGTAAATGGATTACTTCTGCAAAATCCCGCTCATTTGTTCATAAGCTTAGAGCCGAATTTGATGCCATAATTATTGGAGGTAATACATTAAGAAAAGACAACCCTCTTTTAACAACTCGCGGATTCAAAAAAATAGAACCTTTAAGAGTAGTTTTTACAAGAACTTTAGATATACCAATGAAAGCTAACTTGTGGGAGACTGATTTATCAAATACCTTAGTTGTTTATGATTCCTCAACAGCTAATGAGAGTTACTTAAAGAGGATTCCTAAAAATGTATCAATAGAAAAAGTTTCTTCAGATAGTCCAAAATTACTCTCAAAATTGCTGGCTGAGAAAGGTTTTAATAAAGTTTTATGGGAATGTGGTCCGGAACTGGCAACTTCAGCTGTTAAGACTGGTTGTATTCAAGAATTTATTACATTTCTTGGCCCCAAGATTATTGGAGGTGAAAATGGCATGAACCCTTTTTCTGATTTTGAATTTAAATCAATGGATGAAGTTATTAATTTAAATTTCAAAGAAGTAAAACCATTTAATGATGATATTTATTTTAAATCTTATATAAAATAAAAAATTTTTTATTCAAGTTTAAAAAATTCTCTTACGGTTCTCACCAATTAATAAAATTACAAATACGAAAATAAGTTGGTTAGTTTATAATATGAAAAACTAAGCTTATTATGCCCATTAGACAGGACGATAATCAACCTAACAGAAGATTTGGAATCATTAATATTATTCTTATTGGGGTAGGTGCATTACTTCTCTTTAGTAGTCTTTTCCCAAATCAAAATATGCAGATACCGAGGGTTCCATACTCCCTTTTTATAGATCAAGTTAATGATGGAGAAGTTAAAAGGGCTTACATAACACAAGAACAAATTAGATATGAGTTGAATGGAGCAGAAGAAGGTGCTCCTTCCGTACTAGCTACTACTCCAATTTTTGATATGGATTTACCACAAAGATTGGAAAATAAGGGAGTTGAATTTGCAGCTGCACCTCCAAAAAAACCTAATATATTTTCAACAATACTTAGCTGGGTTGTACCACCCTTGATTTTTATTCTAGTTCTTCAATTTTTCGCAAGGAGAAGCATGGGAGGTGGAGGAGCTCAAGGTGCTCTAAGTTTTACAAAAAGCAAAGCTAAAGTTTATGTTCCTGATGATGAATCAAAAATAACTTTTGATGATGTTGCAGGAGTTGATGAAGCAAAAGATGAACTTACTGAAATTGTAGACTTTTTAAAGAAACCTGAAAGATATACAGACATTGGAGCTAGAATTCCCAAGGGTGTTTTATTAGTAGGACCACCTGGTACAGGAAAAACTCTTCTATCAAAGGCAGTCGCAGGAGAAGCAGAAGTTCCATTTTTTATTATTTCAGGTTCAGAATTTGTTGAATTATTTGTTGGTGCAGGTGCTGCGAGAGTTAGAGATTTATTTGAACAAGCAAAGAAAAAAGCACCCTGTATAATTTTTATTGATGAATTAGATGCTATTGGCAAGAGTCGATCAGGTTCAATGGGTGTAGTTGGAGGTAATGATGAAAGAGAACAAACATTAAATCAATTATTAACAGAAATGGATGGTTTCACAGCATCTGATAAACCAGTTATTGTATTAGCGGCAACTAACCAACCAGAAGTACTTGATGCAGCATTATTAAGACCAGGACGATTCGATAGACAAGTGTTAGTAGATAGACCAGATTTATCCGGCAGAAAAACTATCTTAGAAATTTATACTAAAAAAGTAAAACTATCAGATTCAATAGATTTAGATTCTATTGCTCAAGCTACTTCAGGATTCGCTGGAGCTGATTTGGCCAATATGGTTAATGAGGCTGCACTTCTAGCTGCAAGAGGGAACAGAAAAAGTGTTGAACAACAAGAT
>Ga0160422_10001749_pt1 | contig 13524 bp, 5 predicted proteins | sample Fk160mmetaG_FD_108192 | JGI IMG/M metagenome (GOLD analysis project Ga0160422, IMG submission 108192) | Marine microbial communities from the Central Pacific Ocean - Fk160115 60m metaG | ecosystem: Environmental > Aquatic > Marine > Oceanic > Photic zone | place: The Central Pacific Ocean...
AGTAACCATTTTTAGAGTAGGGTTGTCACAATTTGGTAAAATTAAATCTCCACTAGATTCTGTAAAATTTTCACCACTTAGGTTTTTAGCCCAAGTTGAGGTGTCTACGGGTATATTATCTGAATCTACTAGAACAGGAGTAGCAGTGTTAGTATTAGTTCCCTTACCCTTTGAAGTAATTTGTAAGATAGTATTTGGTATATAACCACATTCTATACCTCTTCCTTCTTCTATCAAAGAGTTAGATGGTAATTGATATGTGCTTATTGCTGTGCCATGAATCTGTAATTCAGGGGTTATTCTTGGGATTTCACCAAATTCAAGATGGGCTGCTTTAATACCCATATCTCGAGACACACTTGCTGTGAAAAAGTCCGATATTGGGGTTATGTTGTTTTTAGTATTGTATGCTTTAACTTTAATTGACTCAGGAGTTATACCCCACTCTCCAAATGTTCTACCATCAGAAGCATACATTTCAGTGCAATCAAAAGACACTCCCTCCTCTATGTTTGGATTTTCTAAATTAATAGCAAAAGCAGTTACCTCCGCCATAAGTTCGTCGGTTACTAAAGTAGTCCAATTTGCTGTTGATGATATTAATGCAGAAGTTGCGAATGTCGTCTGACCAACTACAAAAGTTCCAAGAGTAATTCGTGGGCCAAAATTATCATGTGTATGAATACGATGATTAGAAATAAATGTGTCTGCTGTAACACCATGGAATGTATGTGTGGCTGAAGTTGCGTTTAATCTAGTTCTATGAGTATAACTAAACATGTTACCCCAACTACCGGGTAAAGACTCAGACAGAACAAATGTTGCGTTGCTACCACCAATACCAGTTATAGTAAATGTTTCGCCGTTAGCATAATTACTAGCACCTAATGAAGTTATAGTTACAGCAGTAACTTGACCGCTACCATCTGTGTTGATAGAAACATTTAGTTCGTTATTGTTACTATCCTTAGCAGTAGCAGCAGCACCAGTTTGATTAATGGTATATCCCGAACCACCCGATGCAATCGTCGCTACACCCATTGAATTGTATGGGTCTGATACATGTATTACCCCATTAGTTGCAGGGAAACCCATGTAACCCAATATATCAGGATGGTCAATACTTGGTGGAACACCGGAGTTGTCATAAGGGTGATAAAATGTTACAGTAAGAGTTGATGCTGATTTATTATATACAATATCACTGTTATATGCCGCATTAGGGGCGCTAGCGCCTCTCCAAAGGTTACCTTGCCAACTAGCAAGAGAAGCGTTATCAGGTGTGGCTGGGAAACGACCAGTCGGCTCACTTATTCCATGCATGTGTCTACCTATGGTAAACCCACCCTGAGCGCAATCTTTATGATTAAAATAAATAACTATTTCATTCTCAAGAGTTTTTGGAACTTTTGTGTTTTCAAGAGTGAATTTGTCACCCATGTTTTTGTAGATATATCTTATACCGTGAGATACACCTCTATGGTCGTCAAACTTAAAGCCGTAAATAGGCGTATTTCCTATTTTTTCGGAAACTATGTCTGTGCTAGGCACATGACCTGTATAAGTTGATGGTGGGTTAGTTTGACCTACTTTTGTCACTATGCCGTAATCGTTCATAAACCTAGTATCGCCTTTTCTACCAAAACCCCATTTACCAGCATCAGGTGCAAAACCGGGAATACCGGCCTCGACTATACCACCAAAGTTAATTCTACCCACAGCAGAAGTTCCCGTTCTCAATCCTTCGACAAGAGAGGCGTTAAATCCTTCAGTCTCAAAAGATTCAGTGCTCACTGTATTATGATTTTGCCCGCTACCCGTCACAGCAGAAATTGCTCTTGTTTTTGGCTCAGTGGTATCAGAAAGATTAGATGCAAAATCAGCAGTTGATGATGTTGTATCTGCATTTTCATCAGACTGTGTGAATTGTCGAAGAGATGTAATAGGAGCAAAAGGTCTACCGTGTTTATTAAGCGGCATTGGTGCTGGATGCATATTCTCTCCTGTTAATTCGTCAGGTAGACACCAAAAGGTTCTGAACCGACCACCATGCCCTATCAAAAATTCAGGTTTGTATGGTGCTTGACCTTTACTATTATCTAACCATACAGCAAAGTTACGACCTGTTGCACCGGGAACTGTGCTATGAATTATTACGGAAAAACCCTCTTCACCGTTAACATCCTTTACCACACGACCAATGTGTGCTCTTAGGTAACCCATGTGAGTTCCTTTATCATGAGAAGCAAAGGCTTTCTCTTCATCCCACCAAACTGGCGGGTCAAAAGTAGACCCTGTTACAGCAAAATCTGCTTCTCCTACTACTTTTACAGGATACTGTCTATTATTCTGAGCAGCATGTGTTTTACCTCCAGTAGCGGCTGCTTGATTTATTATTCTGACTACTTCATTTGCAGCAGCCTCTATGTTAGTTATACCTTCTTTAATGGCAATTTCACCAAGGTCTATAGACAATCTTCTAACAAAATCCATTTGAGTCCATTGAGGAAGTAAATTAATACCTCTAGTATTAGCCTCGGGATGGTTAGATAAGTCCAACGAAGTTGAGCGTATACCTTTTAGAGCAAGGAAAGCAGGTATTACTCTAGTTCCATCAGGCGTATCAAATAGGGTAGAAGTTTCTTCAAGTTTACTAGCGCCAATAAGAGTAAATGATGCAGAATCAGGATTCGCTGAGTTATTGAGATTTAAACCATAATCTACTGAGTTTAGAGTTCTTCCACCTACAAAAATAGTATCTCCATTTTTGTAATTACTATCACCAAGTCTATTTATCACTGCACTTTGAACAGCCCCACCGCTAATAACCACATCAAGGGTCATTCCCTTACCGTCTCCGTTAGTAGTAGTTATGACATTGAAAAATGTGCCATTGGTATAACCACTACCACCAGCAACTAAAGGACTTAGTGATATCCCTCCATCATCAAATTTGTGCTTAATTAGTATTTTAGTAAGTTTTCTGTCTGATGTAATTACATCTCTAGTGAGTCTGTGTCTTTTTTCTGCAAAGTAAGACAGAACCACACCGTTGTTGGTTCGTGAAACTATGCTATCTCCGATACTTCTTTCAGCAGACTTTAACCCTCCTGTATAATATCCAGTTTGAACAAAGTGACCATGGGCTTTACCATAAACCATGGCTTGTTCTATAGATGTAGTAGTGCTTATCAAGTTACCATTTGTAGTGCTTACAGCCATTACACAGTCATTGTTACCACCAATTATCCTAACTGTAGACTCAAAATCATTGGTAGTATTACGGTATTCATTACCTCGAGCAACTGGAACAGCAGACACAACTTGACCTTGGGCTGTAGTAATATTTACAGTCAAACCTGAGCCTTGACCAGTAAGAGAAGCAGTAGCCACACCACTTGCGTTACTATAACCCGTTCCCCTTTGATTGAGAGATGTGTTACCTCTCCCTAAATGAGTTAGAGCAGTAACTCTACCTTGTTCCGGTTGTAATAATTCGTTAGAAATATTATTGGCTATATTGTGTGCATAAGCACTCTCCATGAAATTAGAGTGTTGAGTGCTTCTGATATACTTGTTTTGAGAAGGATAACCATTAGCAACATCAACTTGAGTCATGAACGGGTTTTGTGCACCACCGTTATAGATAATAGAGTAATTACCTAAGTCTACTTCATCAGTTCCGTCAGCAAAGTTAGGAGTTGTAGTAAATTTTTCATACCCTATCTCTAAAGCCTTAGCGGAACTTTGAACCTGCATGTGTATATCTTGGAATGCGATAAACTCACGGTCATGTGCTACATCGTATAACAACACACGAGCGTGGCCTTCAGTAGCCAAATACGGGTCTAGGTATGCGATAGTAGGTGGGTTACTGATACCTAGATTAGCATAATTCATTTCAATTGTTTTGTTTACATGTTGCACAAAGTTGTTAGCAGTTTCTAAACAAGTATTTCCTATTAGGAAATTTTCAACAGGTATAGAATCTCTAGGTTCAAGAGCAGTGTCACCTTTTCCGCCATTGAAAGATTTGTAAACTAATGCTTCGTTAAACACACCTCTACTCTTACAGAATAAACCTTGCACAGCATGAGGATTGTTGTATGTCATGTTCATCCATATTGTATCACCATGTCTTAACCCACCTTGAGCAAATGGATAATTCCACGATTTGTTTAGACAAGCAGTATCATCATTTTTCATTATATCATGGCAACCCACTCTTAGGAATACAGTTCGTGTGCCGTCTGCCAAAGCAGCGTTAACTTCAGTTAATTGAGCCGCCGGGATTGCTGATGCTAAATGAATTCTATTACTTGTGGTAGTAGAAGCGTTTGGATTATCTTGTATCATTCCCTCTTCTATTTTACTTACTTGTCCTAAAAAGATAGAAGCAACAGCAGTGTTACTAGCAGTAATATTATTTTCTGCATACAAATAATCTCCGTCTTGGATGTTCATGTTGAGTGTATTAGATTGTAATAATTCTGTTTTAGAACAGGTAACAGTTAATATTTGATTACCACCACTAATACCTCCTATAACCCAAGGGTGAGAATAATGAACAGGTCTTGCTGTGTTAGCAAGATTGTTAAAGTGATTTAATAATACATTTTCCTTATCGGTATCAAAGTGTTGATTAAATCCATACTTCGTTAGAAGAGCAGTGTTACCAACTAAATCAGGTATGTAAGTAGGTGCGGTAGTCCCTGAAATTTCTTTGGTTCTAACTAATATATTAGAAGTTGCGGTAGTAGAAGGCCCGCCGCCTAAGGTTAAAAAATCGTTTCCATGACCAATATAAGTAAATATGTGAGTTGTTCCACTGACTGTTACTTCCAAAGTATAGTTTGCTTCACCTGAATTCCATGTTTTAGTGTTCTGCGTTAAATCTTCAGAATATGGATTTGGAAAAAGGTCTGCATCTTCTTTACTCATTACTAATTTAACATATCCAGTATATGTAGAACCGCTAAATATAGCCTCTACATGCAGTATCTTACCACTGGCTCTACCCGATTTTACCTTAGCAGCATGTGGATTAGACATCGGCCCTGCTTTAAATTCAACAGCGCTAACATATTGCCTGAGTCCATAATCTACATTACCACCCTGAGTTTTAACACTAGCAGCGTCGTGATAATACTCAGACCTGTTTTCAATTTCCGATGCTTTATTTGCAGCATCGCCCTTTAGAGGAACTAATACTTCTGACTCAATAGAGTTACCAATTAAAAGTGGTAATCCTATTGCCTCACTCATTTCACTAACAAAGTTTTCTGAATAGAAAGAAGAAGCAATTGGAATCTGAAGATAACCCTCTACTTCAGGGTTGTTGTCGTATATACACCATTCCCCTGAAGGTAAAAATGCTCTTCTATATGCTGTTACTTTGGAAGCGTGTTGAAATAGGAAAGTGTTTTGTATAGAAGGCGGGAATATTTTTAAATTACTAACAGTTATTTGATAATTATTAGGAGTTGTAGTAAAGTTTGTGATAGATGCTTGATTTGTTCTATTGTTGCTCAATGCACTTTTGGCATAAGCAGTAAATGCGCTCCTATCAGAAGGAGGGATGTCTTGAAATCGTCTACCAACTGGTGAAGGATTCCATGTGTGTGCAGTCATTGTTGGGTCTATGTGTAGTTTCAAAGAGTTATCAGGAGAAGGATAAACGCCTTTAGTCTTATCAGCGAAAAATTGTCCTCTAAATAACGGTATCTCTACAAGCGCCCTAGTTGATGCAAATTGTGTTCCTAATTGATAATCGTGCGATACATTATCTACTGATTGAAACATTCTATCATTTACAGTGCTACCATCAGTTTGTAGATTTTCTACAAAGAAATTACCATCTCCCATGATAACTTCACCTACAGGAAAAATATCAGCAGCAGTTCCTGTAAGACTAGCAGCAGCACCACTTAAACCGCTAGATGAAACCCAATCTTGAAAAGTGCCTACTACTCCGCCATTAGGTAGTAAAAAGTCACGAGTTGTTAAATTAGAATCTGTGAATATAAAACAAGTTCCGGTTTTACTAGAATACTTTGCACTAGCGCCGTTTTTCAAATATATTCGACCCTCTTTCGGGAATGGGTAAGTTCCCCAACTTTTCAAATCAGGAGAAGTGTTGTTTAACGGGGCTACTTCGATAAATTGAAGGTTGTTAGTTGGGTTTCTATCTACTCTAATTCTAGTCGCTAAACAAGAAAAACCTCTTCGAGAACTGTAAGGTAAATTGGCTAATGTGCTGCGGTCAAAAGATGGTTTAGTGTCAAAACCTCCTTGACCCACGCCACCAAGAGTTACACTTACTACTGGGGCATTAGGGTCTATTTCTTTTACTACATGAGAATCAGGACTACCCGATGCTAACTCATTAATACTCCTAGTAGCAGCCACATCTGTAAGACCTACGGCTGATATGGTAGTAAACCTGCCATCATCGTTTTCTACCTGTTCTACACTACGAAGTTTAGACCTATTCATTAGGAACAAAATTATGGCAGCGTTTGCATCTTCGCTTCTATCTCGTTTTGAAAATATATGTTGTAATTGATTAGTTCTTCTTCTGTCTGATGGTTGAATAAAGAAACGGTGAGTAATACCTTGTAAGTGTCCTATTTGTAAATTATCAATGATATCAAACATTTCGTGTATTGACGACGCTGAAGAAGTTATACCTACATCAAATTGACCTGCTGACGGGCTGCCGTGAACTGTGGTAGGTGTCTGTCTTGAGAACTCTACGGTCTTGCTAACATCACTTTGAATTTCAGTTCTTTCTAAGAATAGTTTGTGAAATACTGAATCGTGTTCGGCTTTTGTAGTATGGGAAGCAGAAATATTCTGTGGAATAGAGTTACCTATTGTTGCAGTCGCTGTAAAATTTTGAGGAGTCAACCTTTCATCTAACTCTACATCAGCCTCGAATCCTTCGCTGTTGTCACCAACTAAAGAATGGCTAAAACCAGCATTCCCTAAACTCCCTTGCTTTGTTTTACCAACATCAATATAACCACCGGGCGCAAACAATGTTGCGTTACCAGCAGCAACATCAGTCGCTATGTCGTCTACAATATATGCGCCACCAACTTGTAGATTAGAAGCGGGAACAGTTTTCTCTATCATTAACATAGGAGTTGTTTTATTCATAGATGCCCCGGAGAAATCTATAGCATTGTAATGAATCTCTACATAAGGTGCTAGACCACGACTGGCGAGAGTAGGAACACTGAGTAACGCTACTCTACTTTTACTCGAAGGATGTAAGTGAAACTTATTTAAATCAGCATCAACATTATTTACATCAATAGGAACTGGGCCTTTGAGAACAAAAGGTAGAGGGTTAAACGGAGTTGCAGCAACTTTTGTGCCCCCTATAGATATTAATTTTTTATTTGCTCCAGTCAAACCATTCGTTACTATCTCATGAACAGGACTGGAGTTAACTACATCAGCAACTTCAAAGTGAGCAATTTCTCTATAATAGTCTACTTTACTGTTTATAGGAAATAGTTTGTCTATACCTTTTGCTGTTTCATCATACATCACAGTCAGAATATCTGAATTACCTGCTTGTTGGTCTAACGCTTCGTCATTAGCACGAGGCATTGTTCTAAGATAATGATGTCCTTCAACATGGTTGAGAGTATGTCTACCTGAGTGACCTACTTGGAACAGTTCATCAATATCTGCGGGCCAAGTAACTTTGAACGGATTATCAGGGCTATTTGCTGTAGTAGCCATTCTACTAGAATATGCTAAAGCATGTTGTTCAAAATCACCTTCATCAATCAACATCTGTCCTGTTCTATCAATTAATTGAGTAGAAAGATGAGGTGGTTGATAGGGGCGACCTGTGCCGTTTTCTATGAGATAGTCTGATGCGATAACAACGAAAGAGTTAGCACCGTTAGCAGAAGTGTGAGTGCTGTGTAGTATCGGTCTTAGTCCATCTCCGTTTGTTGAGTTGACGAAATCTAAATGAATACTTGATACTAACATCTCACCTGTTGTAATATTAATTCTGTGAAGCCTTACACGCTCAGGTGGTTTTCCATTTGGTTTTTTGGTATCTTGATTAATAGAACCGGGATTGATTAAAAGATTATACGGCACATGCGGTATGCTTCTTTTGTTAGTAGTGCCGGGTGTAGTGAATCTATCAATAACTGAATAGTTACCAGTAGAATAAGGTGAGACTGTGAAGTCCACGAAGTCTGTTGCAGTTTTACCAGTCAACAAATTAGCCAAAGACTGAGCATCAGCAGTAGATATGGTGATAGCAGTAAGGTCATTTTCAGTAAGTCCTGTATCGCTGTATGTAGAATCAATGCTGTTAATGGTGTATACGGTGTCAAAAGTTGAAACAGGCTCTTCAAATCTAAATAGTGAAATTGTTTTTTCAGTTGCTAAAGCGGGGTTGCGAGTTATCATTTCATTACTGAAAGATGACGAAACATGTATACTTTCTATGACACCTCTAAATTCACCACCCTTGCCACCGATGTAAACATGAGAATCATTCTCAAGAATCTGTGCGCCTTTAGGTATTCTTTGCTGAGACATCAAAGCCCCGTTAACATATATTTCTGCTGAATCGTTATTTAAAGCAGCAACAATATGGTATAATGGTCTTTGATTAAGACTTAGAGATGTTGCTTTGTTTTTATTACTTAGGTCAAAACGGTTATACGAATCATCTAACCCACCAAAAGTGGTAACAGGATAGACATGACCATCGAAATTATTTGTTTCGGGTAATGCTGTTCTAACAAACACTTTCATTTTCCCAGTAGCAGGTGATTCTATATTGACTTCAAATTCAACAGGCCCGGGAGTATCTACGCTACCGATTGATAATCTGAACTGACCTTCTTTTGTTAATATCACTCCACCGCAGTCGGGAACAACCCATGCCTCAATAGCAAGTCCTCTACCAAAGACATCGCTTATAGCACCTTTACCAATGTGACCTTGAGAACTTGTATCAACTATATCGCTCGAACTTTTATTATCCGAGTCATAGTCTCTTCCCAATTTGCTAAAACTTCCTTGGGGAATGATAACGCTGTCGCTAACTCCATCAAAGAACAAAGCGTGATTAGACTGTAACATAATTGGCAATCTATCACCTCAAATTATCATATCAATTGGAGCAAAGACCATTTGATAAGTATAGTGTTGCTCTCCAGCGTTGTAGCCTACATCAAACTTCTGAATAGTGCCTTGAATACCTGTTGTTTCATCCATTGTAGAGAACGCTTGGTTAGCATTGTGAGTGTTACCATCTGAAACCTTACTGTTAGTTGACTGTATTAAACCAGTGCGTATCAAGAAGTTCCTAACACTATACTTCTTACCATCCTGTGCAGTTATCATTGAATTGTAAGGAATCTGTAAACCGATTGGGTAATCTCCGTTAAAGAAACCACCTAGACCAGCAACAGCACCAGCACCAGCACCTATACCCAAAGCAGCACCTGCTCCCACAGCAGCAGGGGCAGCAACAAGACCGATAAGAGCGCCCGCTACTAACGCAGCAGTGCCTCTACTTGTGTTATGTAGAATACCATACAAATCTTGCACCTTATCTCCGGCAGACTTTGGTTTGTGAGTAGCGCTGTCTCTCCCTCCAGTAAGGGGTCTATGCATTGGGGCGTATGTAGTTGCATTTTTGAACGCTATAGATTCAGCACCACTCATTTTACCCACTGTTGTTTCTTGAAGAACAACTTTTGAGTTAGCCAAATTAGTAAAATCAGAACTAGCAAGTGTAGCGTTAATCGTAGAATTTAGATGACTTGCTCCTAACGCAGTTTGTATTGATTGAGCCATCTCAGCATGCTCAAGAAAATTAGTAGGATGTATGAACACTTTTGTTCCTGCTGGTGCGTTACTATCTGTAACTACATTAGTAACACCGGGATTTGAATAGTCCTTAGAAGCATCTTGAACAAAATGTATGGTTTTTTCATCTCCGTTTTTTTGAGTTATTACTAATTTACTGTCTCCAGTTGTTAAGTGTTGGAAATTAGATTTGTTAATAATAGGAAACCCATTTGACCTATCAAATCTTTGTGCTATAGAGAAATCAATGAAACCATTAGCACCGCTACTTACGACAATTCTTCTATTTACATCATCGTCAGTAAAGATTCCCTCAATAACTATAGTAGAATTTACCATATTCAGGTCAATACCTAGTCTTTTTCCTCCTAAAAGCGGTAAAGGCATACCTCCGACCTTACGCTCTACACTGAGTGCAATAGAAAGAGCCTGAAGTTCCATAGGAGGAAAGGGGTCATCGCCAAGACCGATGAAATTTAATGCGTCACTTAGTATGCCACCGTCGAAGTGAAGGCGTATTGGTGTTCCGTATCCGTCACTCATCTACCCGACCTCATTGTTGAACCACCCGAAGCACGAGCGATTTCTTGTTGTATAGCGTTGCTTATCTTTCTAGCAAATTCACGCTTGTCAGTTCTGTCCGTCATACCACCAGCGTTGATTGTGATATTGAAAGTATTACCACCTCCACCTCCACCACCGTTAAGTTCTACAGGAATAGAACGCCCGTTAGGTAAAGGCACTATTGCTTCTGTGCCGTGAAGTGTTACATCGTATCCTGTCTTTGGCCCAGTGGCTATACCACCATCTTGGAATCCAATTTTACTCAAACCTTTCTTGACAAGACTTCCTGCTTTACCAACAACATCTTTTACAGCGTTTACAAGTTTTTCTATTGGCACTAAAACCGCTTCAATTATAGCCTTAAATGCATTAAAAATAGGTTTTAGGATATTGTTGTAAGTCCATTCTATAGCACCAACTATACCTTCCCATGCCATTTTTATTCCTTCAAAGGCCAGTAATAAACCATCAAATACTAAACTAAGAGCACCACCTAGTGTTGCATCCCAAATCTCTTTCATGAATGAAACTACTACATCCCAGTTATCTCTAATAGCAGTTATACCAGCGATAATTGGAGGGCCGATAAAATCCCAAAGTGGTTTTATGGCATAATCCCATACTAACTTCATAGCAGCGACTAATACTTCCCATGCAACTTGTATGGCTTTGATACCTAAAAGTATGACAGGGCCGACTAAATTCCATATAGGAACTATAAGATTGTTAAACGCTAAAGCCATCAATGCCATAGTGGTATCCCATATTGCACCAACCATGGTAATACCCGCAGTCATAGGACTTCCAACTGAATCCCACAAAGGAACTATTAGATTATCCCAAATAATCTTCATAGCGCCTACAAATGTATCCCACAGGACACCTATGACGGCAATACCTGCTTCTATTACTGGGCCTATTAAACTCCATAAAGGAACAACAATGTCATTCCATAACACATCCATACCTATTACTAACGCTTCCCATAATATTTTGACACCTTCAAATGCTAACCCTAGCGTGTCTTTTATTAAAGCCCCAATTAACTCAACTACTGGGGATATGAAATCAAAAAACTCTTGAAAGATAGGCATTATGTTAGCGTCAAAATAGTCTTTTACTCCGCCAAATTTTTCTTGGATAAAACTAATTGCACTTGAAAATACGCTCGTTACTACTCCTATTGCTCCGCTAAATATACTACCTAATGTTCCAAAAATACCTGAGACTGCACTTGCTCCTGCTGATAAACCACCAAGGGCTACTGTCAGGCCAGCCAGTGCTACCATCAGAAATCCTCCGTGTTTAAGAAATCATAGTCAAGCGATACAGTTTCTCTATCGCCGCTACCACTAGACTGGTTGGCTCTCTTCTGAGCCTTCTCTTCCTCTTTACGACCAACCATGGCCCAAGCGAAAGATTGTGCGAACTGTTGTGGACTCATCTCATGCACCTCTTTTATTGATATCCCATAATGCTTTGCCACAACATATACTCTCATCTCGATTGCGAGTTCTAAATCGGCAGGTGTCCTTATGACTTTACGACTGAGGAATGCCTCAATCATTTTTTCCCGCCGTTGGTAAACCCCCCTGACATCATTTCACCAAGTTCACTTGGGCTTGGTAATAATGCTGAGATTTGTTCACCAATGTAACCCTTTATGTTGAGTAGTTCGTCGCTAGATAAGTTAGGATTAGTTCGCACTATCCAGTTAGTAAATGCATATTGATAGTAACCTTCTAGGTTTAGAGACATTTGACCATCGCTTTTGATATCAAACATTGATTGTGCGGCATGCTGAATATCGAAGAAAGAAACTTCCCTAATCCAAACTTCCATTACAAGTTCGGGGTCGTCGGGGTCTACTCTCACTTCGTGTTTCTGTTCATCATTCCGTCTCATCAATAAATTCTTGTTCGCTACTACTTTCGTCATTTGTCTCACCATTGGTCACAGCCGCTTCTGCGGGGGTGTCCGACTCTACTTCAGCAGCCGCTTCTGCGGGGGCTTCCGTCTCAGTCGTGGACTCGGATATACCTTCATCGTCACGCTTCAAGCGTAAAGCGAGTTCGGCTTTTGTGCCGTAGACAGGTAGCCCACGGTCTTTGCATAATGCTTTCAGTTCTTTCACTGTCATAGCATCGTAAGTTAATTCTGCTGGGAAATCTTCAGTCTCTCCTATATCTTCAGGAGTTGCTAATTCTTCCTCTACTTCTACGAGAACTGGTAACAAAGCCTCAACAGCCTCTTCGATAAGAGCCATTGAGCGCTTCTCGCCAGCAGCAACGAGGTCGCCTGAAACTACTCCTATCTGCTGACCATACCAACTGGCATATTCAGCGTGAGATAGTTTTCCGTATTTGTGTGCTCTTTCTGATGGTGTTGGCATGATAGTCACCTCAACAATGTAGTAGGGTATCAAATGATACGATTCGGACAGCCTTTGGTAGAATCTTCAATGGCGCTCTAATAACACCTTTATCTTCCGGTATAGGTAGTGGTGCTTCTGTAATAAAGAAATCATCTATCAAAATATCTAGTTGTTCTCTTCCACTAGCAGTTCCCGGTTTAGTAAAAGATAAACGAATCATATTGGCCGTAGAAGCCTCATGGTCTATGGTTCTACGAAGTTTGTGATAGAACACTGGGTCATCAACGATAATCTCACAGTCCATTGAATATTCAGTCTTACCCTCAACTGCAAGCGAAGCATTACGAGCACCACCAAATGGAATTTGGTCAGTAGCGCTGTCAGTGACAGCAGCGCCGTTGATAGTGTAGAATTGTTGAACTCCAGTGTTACCTGATAGGGTGAACGACACAACTTGCCCGACTGTGATACCAGCGATGCTTACTGTTCCATTATAGAACATGAATGGCTTTTGTGTGCCCTTTTCGATACCGGCTTCTTTTCTACCTACTAGGTCACCAGCAGTTTCTTCAAACATACGGTGGGTTTTGTATCTGTCACCTTTTGTTCCGTTTGAATAATTAGACACAGCAGTGGTTTCAAGACGACCAGTATCTGTATAACAAAGAGCAGAATCAAAATTTACTGTTAGTCTTAAAGCAGCATCTGTATCGGCAGTCATGCTGAAA
>Ga0160422_10001751_pt1 | contig 13512 bp, 11 predicted proteins | sample Fk160mmetaG_FD_108192 | JGI IMG/M metagenome (GOLD analysis project Ga0160422, IMG submission 108192) | Marine microbial communities from the Central Pacific Ocean - Fk160115 60m metaG | ecosystem: Environmental > Aquatic > Marine > Oceanic > Photic zone | place: The Central Pacific Ocean...
ATGCAACACATGGTACATGACATGAACCTGAGCTTTTTCCCAAGGTATAATTTCTCCATTATGCCATATATATTTTGAATAATCAGTCATAATAATTATTAATAATATACATAATATTGTGATTTTCTTTAAGCTATAATTGGAATTATAATACCTATATCAAATTTGATTAAATAAATTTGGGTATAGTGATTCAACCTTCTACAACATATGCCTAATAATATAGTTTTAAAATAGTTTGATTTTACCCGAAAGAATTTCAAAAAACATTCTAAAGTCACCAACCAGGCTATAAAAGGGGTATTTAAAGGTTGCAGGTTTATTCTTTTCTATGAAAAAATGAGATATCCACGCGAAACCGTATCCAAATACGGGTAATAACAACAAATAAAAGTAATTTAGTGTAACAATAAAAAGATAAAGTAGAATGAATACAAAAATTGTTCCTATGAAATGAAAAATCTTAGTGAACGGATTCTCGTGTTCTTTTAAATAATATATATAAAAGTCACTAAATGAATTAAAATAAATCTTTTCTATTTGAGATTCCTTTTTTCCTTATCAAGTTTTGGTTCTTTACCATTTTTTTCATCATTTACTTCAGATTCTCTTGGATCAAGGTACTTACTATCTTTTTTATTTAATGGAAGAGGTCTTTTGATATCGGTGCTCACTTCCTGTTTTTTAATTTTACCAGGATATTTTTGCTCAAGGCGTTTAAGCCTATTTTTATATGCGTTTCTCAAATTATCTATTTCTTGCTTTCTTTGTTTTTTTAATGTGTTTCTTTTTTGTTCATATCTGATATCAATTTGATCTTTCTGGGCTTGGAATTCTACTTTTAGCTGATCTATTTCAAATTTGGCATTTGGATCTATGGTTTGAACTTTATCTAGGAATCTTTGAGAATTATTTTTTTTTATTTTATCTAGATGTTTTGCAGGGAGAAGTAAAGATGATACAACTAAAGTAACCACTAATAATTTCATATAAACTCCATTTTTATAATTAAACAAATTAAACTTCAATATGTTTCCATTTTCCTTGTATTACTCTAAATATAATAAAAGTGGCCTCTATAACCAAAAATATAGCAAAAGCAACCCAAGGGCCATATAATCCATAATTTAACTTTATACCTAGAACATAACTCAAAGGTATAAAGATCGTCCAGCTAGCAACAATACCCAATAATGCCGTAAATTTAGTATCACCTGCCCCAGATAATGCAAACCATAAAGTAATTGCAAAAACGTCAACAAATTGCAAAACTCCAACCCAAGGTAAAATATTTGTACCCATTCTTATTACTTCACTGTCATTTGTAAAAAAAGAAATTATATAACCTGGGAAGAATATAAATATTAATCCCATTGAGCCCATTATAATAAATGAACCTCTTAAGCCCTCAATGATTGACTGCTTTGACTTATCTATATTTTTTTTACCTAAATATTTACCAACTAAAGTTGCGCAAGCCTGCCCTACACCAACAGCTGGTAAGAATGATGCATGAGCAACAGTAAAAACAACTTGTGTAGCTGCAAGCTGCGTTGTTCCAATAATACCCATTATTTTATAAAATGTAACAAACGCTAAATTTAAAGCAATTTCACTAATTGACTGTGGATATCCAATTATTAATTGTTTTTTCATCATTTTAAGATCAATGGATTTATAAAATATTTTATATTTATTACGTATATCTTTTGCAAATAAATATAAAAAATAAACGAACATCATTGTAAATGATGATAAAAGAGTGGCTATAGCTGCACCTTGAACACCTAGCTCTGAGAATTCATACCAACTCCAAAACCATGACATCCATGATATTCCATAAAAATTAAAAAAAATAACTACTTTTTCGTAACCGTAAATGAAGCCAGCATTGAGATAAACATTTAATAAGTTTGAAATAATTGTAACGTACATTAATACTTTAGTTTTTTCAATTCCTGTGTAGAACCCTTGAAAAATAAAGGCAGATACTGAGAAATATATAGAAAATGAAACAATAGAAAAATAACTAGAGCAAATTGAAACAACTTCTGGATCATTTAAAAAAAATGATACAATGAAGTTGGAAAAAAAATAGCAAATAAAAGAAATTGGTAGCATAATAATAATACATAATATTTGAGAGTTCCTTAAAGCTGTTCCACAGTCAGGATATTTTTTCTGCCCAATCCTTCTAGAAACAACTGTCTGTGTAGCTATTCTAAAACCAATTCCAATACTTATAGCTATCCATATCAACATTCCACTCATACCAACAGCAACAAGTTCATTTTTTCCTAAATGTCCAACCATCGCAGTATCAGTAATATGCATAAAAACGCGACTAATATTACTTATTATAACTGGAAGAGCAAGAAACATAACTTCTTTGAATAAGGGTATATCCGTATTAAGGATATATCGACTTAACTTAAGAAGCATGTATATTTTGAATCAAATGGATATAAAATTCAATCATTTTCATATATGATTCAATAGATATCTTCTCATTTGCTCCATGAATCATAGATAAATCATTAAATGATAGTTGTATTGGCATAAATCTATATATGTTTTTAGAGATATTTTGATAATGCCTAGAATCTGTAGTAGCTAAAATCATTCCAGGAGATACTATAACATCTCCAAAAACTTCTTTTATAGATTTATGAATAATATGAAACTCAGGAGATTTAGTACTTGAAACCTTGGATGGTTCAGCGCTTAAATCACTTTTAAGCTGTGAAACAGAAATTAAATCATTATTAATTGTAGATGTTATGTGTTTTTTTACTCTATCTATGCTATCACCCTGACGTATTCTATAGTTAACAACAGCTTTTGCAGTTGAAGGTAAAATATTTGACTTCAAACCACCTTTTATAATCGTGGGAGCAATAGTAGTTCTAACCATTGCTGATGTAATTGGATTTGTATCAAGATTATTTAGAATACTTGTTGCGAAGAAAGACGAATTCGAAAGAAAAAATCTATCTTGAATTGTCATTTCTGGACCTAAAAAATTAAAAAAACTAATGACTGGATCTGTTAATTCTGCAGGCATTTTATTTGTTTCTAATGCAACTATAGCTTTCGCTAACATTCCAATTGTAGTTTCATTGTTTGGCATAGATGAATGTCCAGATTCATGATTGCATATAAGCTCGAATGAAGCATAGCCTTTTTCTGCTACACCAACTATTGCAACGGGTTTATCCATACCGGGTATTATTCCATCTGTGATAACTGAACCCTCATCAATAATCATGTCAAAATAAATTCCCTCAGAAGCAAGAGAATCTGCTATTACAGCATTACCTCTGATCCCACTGTTTTCCTCATCATGGCCAATTGCAAAATAAATGTCACGATTTGGTGAAAATCCTGAATCTAGTAAATATTCTATGGATTCTAGTATAGCAATAAGACTTGATTTATCATCTAATGCACCTCTTCCCCAGACATATTCATTGTCAATATTTCCAGAAAAAGGTGGATGATCCCAAAGATTATAATTTTCAATTGGGACCACATCCATATGCGCCATAAAAAGGATAGGATTGTGAGGAGTATTATTGACTCCTTCCCATTTTAATAAAAGACTATAATTTGAAAAAATTCTTTTTTCAAGCTGACTAAATACTTTAGGATATACTCTTTCTAAAAATTTGTGAAAAGAAAGAAAGTGAATAGGTTCAGAGTAATTAGAATCTTGATATGAAATAGTTTTATATTTTAATGATTCTGATAAATTCAATATAAGCTCTTCTTTTTTTGATAAATCAGATAATGTCTTTTCTTCAGATAGAAAATCTATTTTATTTGTGGTAATTAAATTAGATATATTGATTTGTTTACTATAAAATGTAGACATATTCCATAGCATCCAAACCATCAAAGTTGATAGACCTAATAAAATAAATATAATAAACTTTTTTACCATTTACTTCTAACTAAACTCATTAATAATTATAAAAACGAAACCCATAAACAAACCACACATTAAACCACCTAGGTGCGCTCCATTATCAATACCTGTAACTTGAAACCCATAAATAATATTAAATCCTATAAAAAATATCAATGAAGAATAATCATAATTAAATTGATTTTTGTTAAACTTCTTAACAAAATAGATTGATACAACAAGAAGAGTTCCAGCAATACCAAAAACAGCTCCAGATGCACCAGCTGAAACTATATTTTGACCAATATTTGAATAATATAAGCAACTAACTAAGCTACCAATAATGCCACTTAGAGTATATGTTAATAAATAGAATGGACTTCCAACTGACTCTTCTAGTTCTAAACCAATAGAGTATAAACACCACATATTAAACAATAAATGAGCAAATCCTATATGAAGGTAATTTGAAGTGAGTAATCTCCAAAATTCACCATAATCAAAAACTAATTGGCTATGACTTGCTCCAAAATTGATAAGAAGATTTGTTGAGGGATTTGTAATAACTGTAATTCCGCCTACAGAAATCATAAAGAAAAATATTATAATATTAATAAGTATTATGGATTGCGTAATCATTCAATCAATAATTTACTATAAAATTAAAAATAGATAGATATCTTATTTGGATTTAGAAATCAATAATTAATTGTCTAAAATCAATGAAACAAGACCTACGACATCTAAAATATTAATTTGAAAATCAGAATTTATATCACCTTGAGACAGATTGGGCTGTTCAAAACCTAGAACCATGTTTACTAAAATTATTACATCAAGAATATTAACTACAAAATCTAAATTCACATCTCCAAGGATTAAAGGGTCAGTTAAAGCATATTCAAGCAAGAAATTATCAATCGCAGCCTCAACCAAAGAACCTCCAGAGCCTGCATCACCATTATTGAAAATATCTTCTGCAATAAATTTAAACTGAATATTTTCAGTAAAATCAATGAAGTTTGACAAAATAAATCTACTTTTTATCCAACTAGCGTTTGAAACTGAGGTATTTTCAATGTCAATCCAGGATTGTCCATCATCATTGGATACCTGAACCTTCCAAGAATCAGTATTTCCATTATCTCCGATATCATTTGTATACCATCTTGAAAAAGTAAGAACTACCTCATCATAATTAGAAAGATTAAAATTTGGACTCAATAGTGTAGTTTGACCACCATCTACATCATCAAAGCTGGCACTATTTTCTCCAGTAGTTTCATCTATTTGAAATCCATTTCCAGTAACAAAACAGAAGGTTCCGTCCTGTGAATCATCTTGGCCAGACTGGACTAGAAAACCTTGATCGTTGTAAGATGCCAGTGGCTCAGCTAATTCCCAAATCCCAGCTGTAGCACTATCATTGATATCACCTATTTGCCAGTTATCTGTATTATTTTCAAAATCATTGAAATATATATCCGGTAAATCTCCTAGAATAAATAAAATTGAATTATCAGGGGCACTGGCAGGAAATGTTTGAACGATTCCCTCTGAATTAACAGCCATAATATAGTATTCAATAAGCATACCTTCGTATAATCCATCTAGGGATGTTGAATAAAAGTTGTTGATTCCTGGTGACATTTCTTGAGATACAAAACCTTCTCCAATATTATAATAAAGCTCAACAGCATCAATAACTCCAGTATAGGCGCTAACATCTGCTGTAAAAGTCAAATTATCATCTAAAAATGGGATGTCTTCATAGGCATCATGAATGATATTAATACCACTTATACTTATGCCATCAATAAATGTTACTCCAGAATTTGTAGGATCTAAAAAACTAGCCATTCCAAGATTCATGGCCTGATCAAACCTTCCATAACCATGATTATATTGCTGAGAACAATAGCAATCAGGTGAAGGATCACAATAATTAGTATAAATATAACTAGCAATACCTACTTGCCTCTTATTTTGATCAAAAAATGGTGATCCAGAAGATCCAGGTATTACTCTTCCATTATCATACTGGAATTCCCAATAATATCCACCAGACCCTCCAGCTGCAACATTATCATTAGTAAAAGAAATTTTCTTTATATCACCACCTGGATGATGGATTCCAACTGCTTCCTGGGGTGGCAAGGAAGATCTTGACCAACCCACATAGTAGGGATTATATGAATCTGGAATACTAGATGTTAATTCTAAAAGTGCAAAATCTGGTCCACTATTAATATCTTCACTAACTAATAGATTTGATCCACTAACACTTTGATTTAATGAGCCAGAAGTACCCGTACAGCTACTGCTTTGATAATTAAAATAAAATACATATCCACTCGCTGCTCCAGATACACAATGATCTGCAAATAAGATATAAGGAGTTCTATCATTTTGAGTATTATTTATTAATGAGGCTGAACATAACCCACCTCCCATTGAAACTCTAACCACTCCATTAATCTGGTCTCTCCAATCATCACCTTCTGAACATATGACATTTGTATTACAATCTTCTCTATTTTCATCTAATGCCCCATAATAATTCATAATATCAGTATAATCATGAATTACTGAATTGAGATATAATCTATTTTGATCAAATTCATCAATTGGAGTAGTTAACTCAATGATAATTCGATCACTTTTAATGATTGATGTGGTTAAATTGTTAGATTCTTTATTGTTAAATTTTGTTAAAGCCCCTAAATAATTTGTTCTTTCTTCATCGTAAAAGAAAAGAGATGCATTAGGACTTAAATAAAAATCACTAAAATTAAAACCTAAACCATAAGCACCATCTGAAGAAACTGATAATAATAAAGTGTATGTGTTATCTTGATTTAAAATGACCTCAGCCTCTGACATGACATCGATATCAACAAGATATTCACGACCAAATTGAAAGACCATAGGATCAAAATTTCGATCAATAATAGTATTTGGATTAATCTGAACAGAATTAATTCTTTCAAATTGTTGATTGTAAAAAATTGGAGAGCCACCGTACTGAATTTGAGCAACCAATAAATTAATATATATAGCTAAAATTGTAATTTTTTTCATGTTTAAATTTAAAAAAAAATATATAATAAACTCAAAATAGAATGTAATAATATGTAAGTATAAAGATTACTTTAATGGCATATAGAAACAGAAAACCCCAATTCTTTATAAAAAAGAACAGGGGTCTCCCTAGTGGCGGGAGCAGGATTTGAACCTGCGACCTCCGGGTTATGAGCCCGACGAGCTACCAGACTGCTCCATCCCGCGTCTGATTTTAATTGCGGTCAAACTTAGTTATACTTTTTTGATTAAACAATGGAAAATAAGATTACCCAGTTAATTTATATTTAATCTTATTCGACGATATATTTTTTGTTTTATCGATAAAACTTATCAAGCTTTTATCTTCTATGGATACTAACATTTCAATTTCATCTAAATATGTACTTGAAATTATCTTAGCATTAAAATCTTTTATAAGGGATTTAAAGATACCTTCTAATTCATAAGTTAAAGAAAACAAAACTGTTGAACTTTGTATCCATTTGTAATGTTCTATGTTATCAATTGCTGACAATGTAGCTGTGGAATAAGATTGAATAAGTCCAGGTACACCTAACAAAGATCCTCCAAAGATTCTAGCTACGTATACTCCTACATTTATTAAATTATTTCTTTTAATTTGATTTAAAATAGGAGCACCTGAACTACCTTTGGGCTCACCATCATCTGATGAATATTCATCAAGGCGATTATCTAAAAATATTCTATATGAATTGCATAAATGACATGCTTCAGGATACTGGGTTCTATAAATTGAGATTAAATGTTTGTGTTCTGAATGTGTTTGAATTGGATGAATAAATGAATAAAATTTTGATCCCCTAGAACTATAGTAGCCTTTACCTACATCATTAATAGTATTATAGCTCATTTAACATTTATAAAAGGTATAGTTATTTTATCATTAATTGATAATAAATAATATCCTGAAGATAAATCATTGGGGATATTTAAGGTTATTTGGTTTTCCCCAATACCAATATTTGAAATAAAATAATTTTGCACGATTTTTCCTTCTAAGTTATATAAAACTAAATTTGCTGGTAATTCATTAGATGAAATATATGTAAAACCTATATCATCTCGCGATGAGTTTACAGGATTTGGAAAAACATTTGATACATAATTTGAATAAATGCAGGAACCATTATCAGTGTTTGCATATTCATTATAATTATCTGCATATTGGTCAGTACAACCACCTATGATAACATTTATTTCTAAATCTATAATATCGTTATTCATATTATTGGTTATCATAAAAAACAATTTAGCTGGCTGACTATCAATTGAGTAGCTAAATTCAGTCTGATCCAATATATTTTGTGGTTGATTTTCACTATCTAATATCCCGCTCCAAAGATTATAATCTCCATTTGAAAAACTAGCATTTATAGATGAGTTTTGATATAAATTGATACCCCAAAATGATACTTTATCATCATCTATATTCATATTATATAAAAAATCTAAACTATCAAAAGAGGATTCAAATGTATAGTTTGGAGGTTCTATCTCTATTAATCCAGGGTGGTAATAAATATCATTATTCATAGAATCGTATATACCACTATACATATTTCGAGACATAAAATCACCCCAAGCATAAGAAAAAGTTGTTTCATAATTTTCAACTAAAACCTCTTTTAAAACCTGAAATATTGTTTGGTTATTTGGACTTTCTGAATATCTCTCCCAAATTTCTCTAATAATTTTACTATTTAATTGAGACTGTGAACCATCAAGGTCTACAATTGTTGAAAGGTAATGTGCAAATAATGATAAACTATATCCATATGTTCCTGAAGTATTATAATCAAAGGATCTGTCTGGGTTATTAAATAATGAATTTGAGCTCATATCAACAAAGTCAAGAAAATCAAAACAATTTGGTACAAATATATTTTCAAACCACATAGAGCTAAGTTCTCTAAAATAAGAATCATTAAAGTTAGGTTTGTAGCTATATTGAATTGCATGGAAAAATTCATGTGCTACAGTTAACCATAACAGTTGATTTGAATCTTCACAAAAATTGGACATACCTTGATAGCTATTTCTGATCTTTATAAATGTACTACCACCTGATTCATATTGTGTTTGTCCCCATAAATTTGTACTTAAATCCAAAACATAAATATCATAGACACCATCATCATCATTCGTCTCTTGTATAAAGCCCATCTGTTCGGTAAGTACATATCTTGAAGAATCAGCAGCTATACCAACCTGTTCAATATAATCTGGTATATCATTTTGATTTAAATCTAATAGACTAGGGGAATTTTCAGTATTGGTGTCATAATGAATTAAAAAATGTCCTGATGGTGATTGATAAGCATTCTCTAAGATAGGTCTTTCATCTCTTGTGATTTCATTTGGACATCTCATTTTATCATGTGAATGAAGAAATGAAAATATAAATATTATATAAATGACTTTCATTTATTTCTTTCGAAAGGAAATTTTAACTGGCACACCTTCCAAATCAAGTTCATTTCGTAATTGATTTTCTATATATCTTTTATAGCTTATGGGTACTAAATCAGGATAATTCATGAAAATTGCAAATATTGGAGGAGAATGTCTCGTTTGTGCACTATATTTGATTTTTAAATGTTTTCCCTTTACAGCAGGTGGTGGATTATTATTTACTATCTTTTGCATTATTTCATTTAATAACGGAGTGGAAACCTTTGCTGTTAATCTTTTATATACATTCAATGCGCTCTCTAATATCTGTTGTAGTCTTAAATTATTTTTCACTGATGTAAATAAAATAGGATAATGTCTTGTTGCGCTGAACTCATAATGGATGTCTTCCTTCATTCGCTTCATTGTAGAGTCATCTTTATGAATTAAATCCCATTTATTGACAACTATAATTAAACCTTTTCCTAAATTAATAACTGATCTAACAATATCTTTATCCTGTTTATCAAAACCTTTATTTGCATCTATCATTAGAGCTGTAACATTGCAATCTGCAACAACTTTATTTGTTCTAATTGCACTGTAATATTCAATGTCATCATTAACTTTTGAACGTTTTCTTAAGCCAGCTGTATCTATAACTTTTATAACTTTTCCGAAATATGTTATATATGAATCGATAGAATCTCTTGTAGTGCCTGCTATGTCAGTAACTATGGACTTATCTTCTTTTAATAAAGCATTCATTAATGAAGATTTGCCTACATTAGGCATTCCAATAAGAGCGAGGTCTACATCACTTTTTTTGATATCAATTTGTTTATCAGTATTAGGAATTTTTTCGACCACAACATCAAGCATATCACCTAAACTTCTTCCATGAGCTGCTGATATAGGAACAGGGTCTCCTAGTCCCAATTGAAAAAAATTATTTGCTTGTTGAATTTGATCTATAGAATCAATTTTATTAACCACTAAGAGTGACTCTTTTTGAGAACGAATAACCATATCAGCTAATATTCTGTCACTTGAAGTAATTTCATCTTTACCATCAACTAATAAAATTATTAAATCTGCTTCTTTGATAGCAATTTTTGCCTGCTGTTGAATATGTTTATTCATTATATCTTTTTCTTTAGGCAGGAAACCACCGGTATCAATTATATCAAAATCACGCCCAACCCAATCAAATGTACTGTACACTCTATCTCTTGTAACTCCCTCAACTGGAGATACAATGGATTTTCTTGAACCCACCAATCTATTAAATAATGTGGATTTCCCTACATTTGGCCTACCTAAAATTGCTAGAACCTTATTAGCCAACTATATTCCTTTCAAAAATTTCAAAAATATTATCTCTAGATACATTAAATGGAACTCCAAGTCTATCAGAAATTTGTTCTAAGGTCATATCATCTAATGTAAGAGTTCCCTCATCATTTAAAATTCTATAACTAGTCCATACTGCTTCACCTAAAGGCTTACCTTTTAACGTAGAGATTATATCTTTTGCAGTAAGTAGTCCTGTCGTCGTCACCATAGAACCATAAAAATCATTTTCAATAACATAGAAATTGATTTTAAGGTTTTTTATTTTTGATAAAAATGGTAGAATTTGATTCTTAAATGTTTTTTCCATCAACTTTCCAGTTACTATACTAAATTCTCTAGGGCTACTAAAAGATTTTGGGAAATCTTTTTTCTGAATCTCAAAATCATCTAATAATTTAGGAACCTGTCCAACACCATTTTCAATTAGATCATGAGGCTCATAATAATCTATATTTGGGAAATTCATATTTGATAGTATATACCACTCGTCGGAAAAATATATAAATGGTCTATTAGTATCAGCTCTAAATTTAGAGTTTAAATACTCTAATTGGGCCATCATTGATATTGCATAATCTGGTGTAACAACATCTATATCTCGAAGTCCCTCACGATGCTTAGTTAATCCTACCGGCACAATAGTTAATGAATTGAGTCCTGGATAAAATGAATGTAAATCATCAATGGTTTTCATAAGATGAGCACCATCATTGATACCAGGCATTAATACAACTTGAGCATGTAATTCTATATTATTATCAACTAAAAATTTTAATTTTGAAAGAATATGATCATCTTTATTATTCCGATATAATAAAACTTTCTGTCGAAGTTCTGTATCAGTTGTATGAACAGAAATAAATAAAGGGGATAATCGTTGTTCAACTATTCGATTTAATTCTCTTTGACTCATATTAGTCATGGTAACATAATGTCCATGTAAATAACTAAGGCGAAAGTCTCCGTCTCTAAAATACATTCCATCTCTCATTCCAGGAGGATTTTGGTCAACAAAGCAGAATATACAATCGTTCGCACAGCTTAATATTTTAAATTCTTCAAGCTCTATGCCAAGATCGTCATCAAAATCTTTTTCAATTTGAAAATCTTGTAAGATACCACCTATCCTAAATTGAACAGATAAATCTTCCTCAGTTACTTTAAATCTAAAATCAATATCATCACGAACTATTTCAGAATTTATTTTTAATAGCTGATCACCTACCTTAACTCCAAGGTTTTCCGCGATACTTCCTTTCTTTACTGATGTTATCTTCATATTTTCTATATATTTTTTATTTATACCTAAAAATACATCTTTCTTATTTTTTTACATATTAATTATTAAATTGATATATGTTTAAATCAAAAGCTAAAAAAGATCAATCTAAAGTTATTCTAAATGCAACCTCTTTACTATTAAAAGTTGCTGAAGCAGATCAGATTGTTACAATCGATGAAATAAAATTAACAAAAGAGATCATATGTGATTTTTTCGATGTTGAGCCTGATGAAATGGATATAATTATAAAAAAGGCCAAAGAGGCTAACAAAGCATCTATTGATTTATTTGAATCTGGTTCTATTTTAAATGAGTATTTCTCAATTCAGGACAAAATTGATTTTATATTATCTATATATGAAGTTGCCTACATAGATAATAATTATGATTTTTTGGAGCGACACGTGATCACACAGATTTTAAATATATTCAATTTAGATAAAAGCAAAATTAAAGAAATAAATAAACGATTTAGAAATAAATTATTGTAGGATTTCTTTTTCTTTATTCTCTTGAATTTTATTCAATTTATCAACATACTCATTAGTTAAATCTTGAATATTATCTAATTCGATTTTCAAATTATCTTCAGAAAGCTCATTGTTTTTTTGGAGGGATTTTAATTGTTCATTAAAATCTCTTCTTATATTCCTTATTGATATGCGCCCTTCTTCAATAACTTTATGAACAACTTTTACAAGTTCTTTTCTTCTTTCTTCTGTTAATGGTGGAATCGAAAGTCTAATTATAGAACCATCATTGTTTGGTGTTAAATCAATATCAGAATCTATGATTGCTTTCTCAATTGCTTCTAAAGCGTTTGGGTCATAAGGTTGAATGGTTATTAAATGAGCATCAGGAGTTGAAATTAACGCAATGTTACTCAAAGGGCTTTGTGTACCATAAAATTCAACTTTTATCGAATCTAAAAGGGCAGTAGAAGCTCTTCCTGTTCTAATTGAACCGACCTCAGAAAGATAATGTGCTACACTTTTTTCCATCCTTTCCTGACAATCATTGTAAATTTGTTCTGACATAGTAAATCTCCCTAGCTTATTATTGTTGAATATTTAGTTGAGCTTAGTGCTTTATTAATTGAATTATCTTTTTCTAAATCAAAAACTAATATAGGAAAATTATTTTCCTTACATAAAGTCACAGCAGTTAAGTCCATAACTTTAAGTTCTTGTTCAACAACTTCCTTATAAGAAAGCTTTTCATATTTAATTGCATCATTGAATTTCATTGGATCCTTATCATAAACCCCATCAACTTTTGTTCCTTTCATTATCACATCAGCATTGATTTCTATTCCTCTAAGAACAGCAGCGGTATCAGTTGTAAAATAAGGATTTCCTGTTCCTCCAGCCATAATAACTATTCTACCCTTTTCAAGGTGTCTTGCAGCTTTTCTTCTTATATAAGGCTCAGCTAGCTGTGTTATAGTAATTGCTGACATTACTCTAGTATC
>Ga0160422_10001752_pt1 | contig 13511 bp, 8 predicted proteins | sample Fk160mmetaG_FD_108192 | JGI IMG/M metagenome (GOLD analysis project Ga0160422, IMG submission 108192) | Marine microbial communities from the Central Pacific Ocean - Fk160115 60m metaG | ecosystem: Environmental > Aquatic > Marine > Oceanic > Photic zone | place: The Central Pacific Ocean...
CATTCTCCGGTGGTCAGATTACTTTTGGATCAGCACCGCCTGCCAACGATGGCAATACGAACGGACATATTATAACAATAATCCATAATCTACACAAATTAGGTGAGTAATTAATATATTTTTCCAAATGGTCGCCAACTGCCTGGCTTACCACCTTTGACACATATCCAACCAACCGGTTGATTTATCTCAGGCCTTTCATGCCATACCACAGACCCTGTAGTCCAACTACCCTCTTTAGGTTCTGCCATACCTGATGTAAAAGTTCTTTCAGAAAATTTAATATTTCCATCTACATGTAAGCTTTCTTGAGGATACTTAACTCCAACTCCAACTCGGCCCCAGACATTCAACTTCACTGGCTTACTGTTTTCGTTTCCTATTACGATATCCCCATTGGCTCTACACATCAATCTTGGTGTGTCATCTGTGCCAATTGCAAAGGCAACATGTGAATGTGTTCCTACGTACCCGTTATGTTCATGCATTCTTGTGATTATTTCATAGCCGCCTGAATTGACTGAGAAGTCGGCCGACGGAGAGGTTGTGTTGATCCCTACTCTGCCATCAGCTACATAAAAAGTATTGCGTACTTGTAAATTTTTAAGAACTCCTAGCTCGTTCAATGAACTTTTTGTCACAGATTTTCCTAATCTGTCCTTCCAAATTACTTCGTTGTGATCTATCTTTATTGCTTCTTTGACATTTAATTTAGGAACTTGAGCTTCAACATATTCTAAATTTTCAACTCGGACTGTGCCTTTAATATTCAAATCAGTTTCGACATCAATTGCATCATTTTTGATCACAAGACGCACAAAATCTGCTTGATCCTTAATACCTGTACTATTAAAATGCGTTATTGTGCCACCGTCAATCGCATCACCACTTATAGAATTTTTATATACATCTAGCTGTTGAATTTGAATTCTTTTCTCAGCTACTTTTTCAATCTTGTTAATAGGTAATAGTGCCATATAATGACTATTTAGTGTGTGTTTCCAACCGTATGACTAATTGGTAAATACCTACTGTAGTATTATGGCATTGACAAAGATAGCAGGTGAAATATTAGAATCGAACCTTATCCGAAGTACGGATTTAGCATTCAATGAAGATTCTGGCAACAACACAGCCTTATTATATCTAGACGTAAGTAACAACAGATTAGGTGTGCGAACCAACGCACCTGGCGATTTTGCCTTAGATGTCAATGGAAACACAAGAATTCAAGGGAATCAAACAATTACAGGTGACTTAATAGTCCAAGGTACTACAACCACTATTGATTCTCAAAATTTAGTTGTAGAAGATAACATTATTTCAATTAATGAAAATGCATCAACGGCGACTGATGCAGGCCTTATGATATCAAGAGCAGGTTCAAATAACGCTGTTCTTTTCTGGGATGAAACAGCAGACAAATTTAAAGTTGGAACAACACCCGAAGATGGATCTACAAGGACAGACTTTACAAATGTAACTTTGGCAACATTACAAGTTGCAAATAATCCAAGTGCGGATGAAGATGCGGCCAATAAAAAATATGTAGATGATCAGATTGCCACGGTGTCTGGAGCTGGTGGAGTGACAGGAACAAACGTAACTTTAGGACTACCAACCGACTCATCATTTGGTGATGGTGCATTAACTACTATTAATGATTCAGGTTCGGTCACGGACGCCATAGATGACCTAAATGAAACAATTGAAAATATCAGAGAAGGCACATACGTTCAAAGTGTAGACTTTACAGCAAGTTCAACTTCTATATCATTGGGCGATACAGTAAATTTAGCTATTACAACAGTCCCTGCCGCTGGAGCTAATACCAGATACACTATCACATGGGGAGATGGTGTAACAGAGACAGTCGGTGATGGATCAACGACAACCTATTCTCACGTTTATAATGAGGCTTCTGGATCTCCAATGACCGTAACTGTAAAAGCATTTGACAACACAGCCACTACAGATTCGGCTGGCTCATTTGCCACTCTTACAAAATCAAATCATATCACGGTTGCCACTGCGGCACCGGCAGTCGCTTTCGCAATAAGAAACAACGCAACGAGAAATGGTGGTAGTGCGATCACTACAGCAGACAACGGAAGCACAGTTTTCTTACAAAACAATACAACAAATACAGTGGCTTCTTGCACATTTTCAGTGGATTGGGGTGATGGAGTCACTGAAACAATTGCAAACGATACCGCGGCTGGTGGAGCATCTGGGAATAACTTATCACACACATATAATAACAGTGGAACCGATGACGCATCAACGGTTGCTGGAACAGGATCAGGTGATACCAAATATAGGATTCGACTAACATTGTTATCACATCCAACGGCCAACCCTGCTGTCATACCGCAGAGCACAGATTCAAACTTTGAAGTTTATTCGACACACACACCTTTATACTCAGTGGCAGATTCAACTATACGTGGTGTCAATGAAGAAGCCACTAGCGGATTTCCTGTGACATTTACAAACAATACAGCCACAAATCCTGGAGCAAATTCTGCCTTTTCTGCAACACAACAGTACACTTACAACTTTGGCGAAGGAGATTCAGCGGTGACTACACCAATCGGTGGTGGTGGCACAGGTGACACAGGTCAAACAATTGCTAACACATTTAATTTAACCAGCTCCAACCAAAACAACGGAGTAACATCAACATTTACAACCAGCCTAAATCTCTCCAATGGACATTCGAGCTCACCTTTTAGTTCTAACATCAATATTATTGTAGAGCCAGATGTGAGAGCAAACATCGCCGGGACGTCTGTAACAGTCAGCACAGGATCCGGTGATAACAGTTTGTCATTATATGATGTTACTGACCTTGATGGTACAGATAGAGCAATCGCAAGATTTACAAATACTTCACAAAATGCAGACAATTATGAGTATGATTTCTTTGGTGATTCAAGTTCAGTTACTAATTTGGCTGAAGATGGATCCACAGCAGGAACAATTGGTGCCACTTTGGACAAGGACTATGGAGGCACTTCTGCAGGAAATATAAACTTCAGGTTTAGAGCATCAGGCACACCAGACACAATTGCACAGGATGACGAAGAAACTATTACATTTGCAATGAAATCAACACCAAGTGCTCCTGCAAATTTGTCAAGTAAGAGCCTTACTCTAGATGATGCCGCTCAAGGTACTTCACCTAAGTTGTGTGCAAACTTTGATGATGCAAGTGGATCATTAACAAGTCAATCAGCAGGTGATTCCTTGGACACAACCACTGCAAGACGTTACACATCAGGAACAATTGACACAAATACCGTTACAAATTTTCTTACAAACGATTCCAATGGCACAGGAGCAACAGTAAACCAAACTCTTACTGCAAAAGTCAACAATGATGATAAAGGCAACAGAACATTTACGACATCAGAGGGTGGGGCAAACAATGACACATTTACAAGTTTGGTAACAACAAATCACAGAGATTTTGATGAAGTGGATGGTACCTATCCACAGAGATTATATTTGGTGGCCACTGCAAAGATAAGCCAGGCACTGACAAGTTATACAAACGGTTCAAACGCACAGCGTCTTGAAAGCAGTGCAGGTGGTAACACCAACATAGTTTACGTAGTAAGAGATTTGCTAACTGGTACACCAACAACAACTATTGGTACTGTTTCTCAGTCATCGGCAGGAAACCTAAGATACGTTTCTGGAGTGCCATATTATAATGATGGTTCTCCTACATTACAGGTTTCAGGAACGACCGTGGCCAATTTCACAGGACAAGCATTCCAAGATACCAGTTCCGCACACCAAGTACACAATGATACTAACCAAGAATCCACATCAGGTGATGTAATTAATGGACAGGCATATACCTACGCTCAGATAGATGGTGCAAGTACAATGTTAAGTGGAGGTGTGCCTGTTAAAAACACTGGAGTGGGCAGTCCATACACCTTGGGAAATTTAAGTGTACCCATCACAACAGACAGTGTGAGGGCAGTAAAAACAATTAGAGCAAGAAGTAAAAATGCAAACGGAACTGGAAGTTACAACAGTTCATCAACAAAAATTCAGGTGTACACTGCATCATTATTAAGTTTAGATAATGAAGCAGGCGGTATCACCGTATCAGATTCTTTAGGCGACGGAAGTACTCATACTGATGACGCCGTAAGAGTGTCAGGCTTTGGTTCTCTGTCAGGTGATACACCAGACATCAATGATTCATCTAATGCCAACTACTACACTGATTCAGCGTGGTCAGGTGTTGTTGCTGTGGCAGGAACCAATGAGGCAATATCGAGATTTGGCACCGTAAGCCATTTTACTACAGATTTAAGTAGTGGTTATCTTCCAGCTGGTCCAGACTTAAATACCGGCAGGTCAGGTGCTCAATATTTTAACTTTGCTTTTAGAAGAACGCCTGTATCACAATTTTCTATAACAATGTCAGGAAAAGTTTCAGGAATGTTTTTAAAATTACCAGGATCAGCAATAGACAGTGCATCAAGCTTAAATGGATGGATAGACTGTTCAACTCAGTATGCTGGTTCAGGCGTGCCTGGTGCTGATGCCGGCAACGGGGGTAATGGATCTAATGGTTGTGCGAAGACAGGCGGAGATAGAGTTGTAGATGGAACAACGTATTCAAGTGAACAATTTACGTTTACGCTCGGTACTGAAAGCACAGCAAACAGCAGAGGAAATGTAGTGCTTGTTAGAATTAAGTTAGAATCAGGAGACAGTGTAACGGCATTGTCAGTGGGGACACCAGAATAATGGCAATAACAGATGCAAAAAAAGTAGACTATCTTTGGAAGAAAATTGGTTATGGTGCAACCAAAACAGATACCAATGCCAACAAGGCCGCACCTAACGAAGCCATCGCATCACCATTATTACTCAGGGGTGACAGAACTTGGAACCAAGCCAGTACCATTCCAACTACTATTCCAGGCTCCACCACATCCATTGTAAGAATTTATGCTACAAGTTCACCAGAAGAGACGACTGCAGACAACACAGCAACAGCAAACAGAACATGGAAGACAGGACAAACAGATTGGATCCCACCTGAGTTTGGTTCAACTTATGGGGTAAAAGTTTATATTCATACGTCAGGCGATGCCGGCAATGCCGCTTCTAGTGGCACACAAGTTTTTGCGGCAGGGTCAGGTAACAATGATGAATTTTTCTTTGACTATCAATCAGGTGTGTTACATTTCATAGGATCTAATTTGCCTAATGGCGTGAACTTCTCTGGTAAATCTGTTTATGTGTCAGGAGCAAGATATGTTGGTCCTATTGGTTTACAAAATTTAACAACTACAACTGGCAATACTGAATTTGATGGCAACAACATTAACAACGTTGTCACAAACGCTAACATGTCATTCGGAACACAAGGGACAGGACAATACCTATTCTCTTCGAACACAGGTGTTGTTCTTCCAACTGGAACCACAGCACAACGTCCTACTGCCCAGGAAGGTGTCATAAGGTTCAACACTACAACAGGCAAGTATGAAGTGTCGCAAGACGGCAGTACATACACTAACCTTAGAACAGATGCCACAGCGGCAAGTATTACAAAAGATATCTTTACAGGTGACGGATCGACACAAACTTTTACAATGAGTATCACCCCTAGCGATGAAAACAACATAGTTGTCTACATAGACGGTGTGATGCAGGAACCAGATCAAAACTATAGTATATCGGGCACCACGATCGACTTTGGTGAGGCCGCACACACAGGCGCAAGAATATCAGTACTACACGGATTCGCTGATTAATTTATTTGAATTCCTGTTGGTGTATATAAAATATCAAAACGCTGAAGCTGATTTGTTAATTCATTCAAAACACCTAGCTTATGTGTGATTTCCCATTCGAACTCAGGCTGTCGGATAATAAATTCATAAGCGTCTTGACCTGACACAAACCATAGATTAACACCAGACATCAAATAATTGCCATCAATTTGCACTGAATCTCTACAAATTATTTTAGTGACATTATCTATCTTTTTCCTAAATTTTTCTATTTGGTCAACTAGATCAGGCCTGTCTTTTAAAATTTCAACTGACCTGTTTCTACACACAGCAGGCCATTGCAATTTAAGAGTATATTTGTAAAATTTATTTTTGCTTTGCATTGTCAATTAATTCTTGAAACTTAATAAAATTATCACAATAACCGTTAGGCAAATCATCTAATTGATATGTTCTTGGCGGATTTGTGATGTACATAAATTTACAATCAGGATTGGCGAGGGCTATAGATTTCAGCCTTGTCAATTCAGTTGGATTAGATATATCATAGCCTACAAGGAATATTATTGTCTGCCTGAGATATACAGCTAGTAACAAACTTAATGTTTGTGGTGTGCATTTGTTAGGGTCTATATCAAAGCTAGTAAGGCCAGGAAATTCAGGGAGACAACACGTGTTACTAAAAAAAATATACTTTTTATACAACATTTCTGGCGCAAGTATTGTAGAATTCTTGAAACTGGGTGAATTTAACATGTCCTGCATGTTTATTTCGCTATTCACTGTTGCATAATCAAAATAGTTAGACTTATTAGTATTAGCCGATGCTATTACAGGCCCTAAATGGCGTGCTTGATCTAGGTCAAAATTAACGGGTAATGACCCTATAACAGTAATATACGTACTTTTCATACATGGGTATTTAACAGCCTAATTATAGCAAAATACAATAAATATTCATAGTTTTAAAACTAAAATTATCGCGATAAGGGGAATTAAAAATGGCAATAGGACGTATAACAGGACAAATGTTATCAGCCAACCTGTCAAGGTCAGGCACTGATTTAGCATTTGAGACAAATTTATTAGCCTTAGACGTAGGAAATAGCAGAGTTGGTATAGGAACAGCCTCACCGGCAACAACTTTACATATTTCAGCAACAGACTCTTTAAGGCTACCATCTGGTACAACAGGACAAAGACCAGGTTCACCAGCCAATGGTGACATTAGATACAACAGCACATTAGCAACCATAGAAGGTTATAGTAACGGCGCATACAGAAACTTGGCATCAGGAACAAAAATTATTGATGCTGACTCCAACACTTCGGTGGATGTTGAGCCAAGTTCAGATGTGAACGAGGTACACATATCAACAGAGGGTAACCAGACTGCAATCTTCAGGACTGCAACTACTCAGCTTGGTGTTACACAACTTTCAAACACAGCAAGTACAATCACAGGATTGGCTACAAACGGTGACATTACACTAACTCCAAACGGTACAGGTAAAGTTGCTATAAGCTCAGCGATGGAGATCACTGGTAACTTGACAGTCAATGGTACGACGACAACGATTGATTCAACAACTTTAACAATTGAAGATCCGTTAATCCAATTAGCAAAAAACAATTCAGGTGGATCAGCAAATACATTTGACCAAGGTCTATTTTTCAACAGAGGTTCAGATGATAACGTTTCATTTATATGGGACGAATCAGCAGATCAATTTGCATTTGCAGTAACATCAGGTGAAGATGGAACAACAGCAGGTAACGTCACAATCGACAGTTATGCAGACATTAGAGCAAAGAATGTTGTTGCTACAGACTTAGATGGTATATTAGGATCTAACACGGCGGCGGCGGCTACTGTAACAACTTTGACGGCATCAGGTGCTGTTGAGTTAGACGGTGGTAACGTAACAATCAATGAAAGTTCAGCAAGTGTTGATTTCAGAGTAGAATCAAATGGAGATACACACGCAATATTTGTTGACGGGTCTGAGGACCATGTAGGTATCAAAACAAGTTCTCCGGCGTATGACTTAGACATATCAGGTTCAACTGATGCTTTAAGATTACCGGTAGGTAACACTGCACAGAGACCAACAGGTGCAACTGGTATAATTAGATTCAACTCACAGACAGGAAAATATGAAGGTAGCACAGACGGATCAACTTATGTTTCATTTGGAACAGAAGCTGATACTCCTACTATCTCTAAAGTTTCAGCAACAGGTGATGGATCGTCAACAACATTTACAGGCTTCTTCAGTGACGCTCCGGCGGCAGTGGCTAACGTTCTTATCTTCATAGATAACGTATACCAAGAGCCAACTGAAAACTACACTGTATCAGGAACTAACATAACATTTACATCTGCTCCGCACAACGGTGCAAGAATATTTGGAATAGTTGGTTTCGACAACACAGCATTAGCTTCAGGTGGTGTTGCAAGAACTGAAACAAGCTCAGTGAACTTCACATCAACTGCAACAACAATAATGAGCTTCAACGCATCAACATACAGAGCGGCAGAGCTTTTTATTAAGTTAACAGACACAGCTAACACAGAGTATGCGGCTATGAAAGCAAATGTAATTCATAATGGATCAACTGCTTTTGGAAACATATACGGTGTTGTGAACACGGCTGGTGAAGCAAGTGACTTGGCAACAATCACTTTCGAACACGACGGTTCAGGCACAGTAAACGTTAAAGCGGCAACCACAGGTGGCCAGACAGCGGCAGTAGTTCAATACTCACTCTGTTAATAACCAACCCTAGATAATTTTAACGCCCTAATGGTAAATACTACTGTTAGGGCGTTTTTTTACGGTCTAATTTTAATTAATAACAATCATGTGGGAGATATGGAACCATGACAACACGTAACTTTAGAGTCAATAATGGTATATCATGTGGTGATATTGTAATATCAGCAAGTGCAAATACTATTACTGGCGGATCAACCGCGGCACCAAACGCTGACGGTCAGTTCGCAAACAAGAAATACGTAGATGACTCATTAGCGGGTCTATCGCAAAATAGTATTTCGCAAAACAACACAAACGTGACAGTCACTGACTCAGGTACCAACGGTACGATAACACTGACGTGCGACGGTAACTCAGAACTTGTAGTAACCGATGCAGGTGTTAGAGTATTAGGAAACTTGACAGTAGACGGAACACAAACAATTATTAACACAGCGACATTATCTGTAGAGGATAACATAATCGAGGTTAACAGAAACGTATCTGCTAACTCAGGTATGCCTAGTGTTTCAGGAATCAAAGTAAACAGAGGTGAAGGTTCAACCGCAACAGAACAAGCACTATTCTGGGCTTGGGATGAAACATTTGATGATGATGACACAACAATTCACGGTAATGCAGGTGGTGCCTTTACAGCATTCAAGAGACAGGAAGGTGACACATCTACGCCAGCTTCAGGAGACCTAGTTGATATTAGGGCGAATGTAGTACACGCATTATCAACATCGGCACAATACGCGGACGTTGCCGAGCGTTTCGAAGCAGACGCTCCTATGTCAGAAGGTGCTGTAGTCACACTTGGTGGTTCGGCTGAAATCACAGAAACAACTTCAGAACTTTCTCAAGAAGTATTTGGCGTTATTTCCACGCAACCAGCTTATGCCATGAACGCGGCGGCTGGTAACAATGATTCACACCCATTTGTAGCAATGACTGGTAGAACACCGGTTAGAGTTTCAGGTGAGGTTACAAAAGGCCAGAGATTAGTATCATCAAGCATAAAAGGATGTGCTAGAGCGGTAGCGGCTGATGAATCAATCAACCCTTTCCATGTAATCGGTAGAGCATTAGAGAACAAAACCGACGCAGGGATTGGATTGGTAAATTGCGTTGTAAGAACAAACAACTAATAAATATTTTTACTTTTTAGTAGATTAAGGGCGGCTTCGGTCGCCCTTTTTTTTTGCCCGTATAAATACTATTACTGTGGTCAGCCGGCAACGATATCAGGCTGTGTACGGCGTATTGCTGTACTAACATTATTATAAAGGAGAACCTAGTATGGCCATAGGTCGTATTACAGGGTCGGTTCTAAAGTCCAATCTGACTAGAAATGGTGTCGACCTTGCATTTGAAACAAACCTACTGTATCTCGATGTTACAAACTCACGAGTAGGTATAGGTACTTCTGAACCATCAACAGAATTACAAGTTAGCGGAACAGTGACAGCCACAAGTGTCACAAGTACGAGTGCGGCTACACTGGCCACAGGATCAACTGTTGGCAACCTAACACTTGCTAATGGATCAATTACAGACTCAAGCGGCGCCATAAGTTTTGGCAATGAAAACCTAACCACAACCGGAACTTTAACAGTATCAGGTTTTACTTTTCCATCTTCAGATGGAAGCAACGGACAGGTATTACAAACAGACGGTTCAGGCACTTTGTCATTCGCAGAATCATCAGGAGGTGGTGGGGGGAATAACACCGCGATAAAACAGTTTAATTTTTTCAAATTAGGTACCACGTCAGCAGTGATTGATGAATTTGACATCACAGAATTCCGAGGGGCAGTGTATGACATAGAAATAGACGACACAACCAACAACATAGTAGGACACTTGAAAGTAAGTGTGGTGCATGATGACTCCACCCCATATGTTTCAGTCTATGATGTCAATGAAGATTCTACGAGGATAGTAGATTTTTCAGTTGCAGTGTCAGGCACAAAAGTTCAACTATCAGCCGCAACAAATGTATCAAGCCACACAAATCTTAGAATCTACAGAGTCGCATTAGGTGATCATCACAGCACTGTGGCAAACACAAACACAAAAATAATATCAACATCAACGAACATTGGTTCTTCAGCCACGACACTAGATCAATTTACTAAGACTGATATACAAGGTGCAAAATATATTATATTGATCAAAGATGATACAGCAGGAGACTACCAAATATCCGAAATGAGCTTAGTGCATGACGGTACCAATGTCATGTTCAATGACTATGCAAAAGTTTCAAGCAGAAGTGAATTTACGCACACATTCAGTGCCGCTATATCAAGTGCAACCTTGACATTGAGCTCTACTTCAACAGGTAACACAACAGGAACAGCAATACTTTATAGGACTGATCTAGGTTCTGCAACACAACTTGGAGAGTATGATAATGTTCATTACGGAAAACTAAGTGACGTCGACACAACGACGAAAACTCTAGACTCTTTTGACGTCTTCGCTAATAGATCAGCAAAATATTTTGTCAACATTGGTAACACAGGTGACACAGAATATCAAAATTCTGAGATCACACTCACTGTCAATAGTGCTGGCACAGATGCAACCATATCAGAATCGGTAGTAAGAACCGGCACCTCAGACCTTGCCACCTTCACAGCAGACGTATCTAGCGGAAAGGCCAGGCTAAGAATATCAGGGTCGAGTGCAAATAATACTATATTGTTTGCCAAAAAGTCTGTGGAAGCACAAAACATATATCGTGCCAGTGCAGACACATCAAACAATTTATATGTCACACACAACAACTTAATTGCTACTGATACAGAGTTGAACTTGGTTGGCATGACCGGAGCGTTGACACTACCAAAAGGCACGACAGCACAGCGTCCTACAGGCGTTGCTGGAATGTTAAGGTACAACACCAGCACAGATACATATGAAAGATTTGACTCAGACACAAGTTCATTCATTGACATAGCAACACAGTCATCGGTCACTGAATCAGATGACACGAGTACCGGAGAAAAAACTTCAATTGGAACTAGTGCTACAAACATTGACACTTTCACTACATCAACATTTGACAGTGCTTTTTATCTTGCAGTTACTAAAGACGAAATCAATGATGAAATAGGTGCCGCACAGATTTCATTGGTGCATAATGACTCAGATGCTTTTGTGTCGCGAGGAGGTGGTATTAAGTCAGGTGATAACCCACATCTTACCTATACCGCTGATGTCAATTCAGGAACGGTGAGATTAAGAGGAACAGGAACCGCGGCAGTAAATTCTATTAAATTTTTTAAAATTGCGTTAGGAGATAACACATCAGCATCAAGTTCAGGCAACACCGCAACGATAATTAATTCTGATGTCGACAGTGCCACGGAGAATCTAGACACTTTTGCTAAAGGCACGTATAGAGGTGCCAAATACTATATCAGTGCAAACAACACAAGCAAAACAGAATTACAAAACATAGAGTGTCTGGTAGTTCACAACGGAACGGATGCATTTATTACATCATTCAACGATATATTCACAGGTGACAATGCTTTGATATCTTTAACGGCAGACATAAGTGGGTCAGATGTCAGATTGCGGGCGAGTGCCAACGAGCCGAACACAGCGGTTAAAATGTATAGAATTCTACTAGGAGATTCAGAATCTGATGCAAGTAGTACTAACACAAAAACAGTCGGACAAACGTCTACATCAAGTAGTGCAAATACAATGGACACATTCACGACTGACAACGCCAATGGCGCCCATTATGTTGTTGTTGGTAATAGCAGTTCAGAAGGTGCGGCAAGTATATCTGAAGTGTTTGTAGTTACAGACGGTGCTGATGCATTTGTGGCCAACTCACAGATAAGCACAAAAGGCACAGATCAACTGTCATTTACAGCGGCCTTAAGTGGATCCACTGTGACTGTGTCCTCGGCTAGTACTTCAGGCGCAAGTACCACAGTCAACGCATACAGAGTCAACCTATTAAGGTCATCTGCTGGTGCTGGCACAGACATTACACTACTAACCACGACCGCACAAACAATTAGTGGTGACAAAACATTCACAGATGGAACCGAACTAAAATTTGGTACAGATGCAGATGCCAACATCAAGCATACGGGCACAAACCTAAACATACAGGAAACTACCGGTGATATCAACATCAGGACCTATGCAAATGACAAGGATGTTGTAATTTCAACAGATGACGGTAGTGGTGGAATCACAGAATATGTTGTAGCAGATGGATCTACTGGTGCAGTGAAATTAAAACACTATGGTACAACTGTTTTTGAAACCACAAGCACAGGTGCATCAATAGAAAACACATCCACAAGTGATGCCTCGTTGCAACTTACTACCACAGAAGATTCAAGCACGGCGGGTCCGGTAATAGCACTGAAAAGAAACAATTCTAGTCCGGCTGATGCCAACTATCTAGGTGAATTAAAATTCCAAGGTGAGAATGATTCCGACCAACAAATCAACTATGCTAAAATTACAGCAAAAATTCTAGATGCCTCTGCTGGAACAGAAGACGGTATCGTAGAATTTGCAATAAGGAAAAACGGATCAAACAACATAGCGGCAAGATTCAGATCAGACAGTTTACAATTATTGAATGACACCAATTTGAGGGTAACAGGACACGTTGAACTAGGTGTGCTCTCAGGTGATCCAAGCACCACAACCAATATCGCTCACATATATGCCAAAGACGATGCCTCAAGTGCTGAAGTTTTTGTGCGAGACGAAGCAGGAAATGTTACAAAAATATCTCCACACAATGAAAAAGGTGAATGGGAATACTTCTCAAGAAACACAAAAACCGGAAAAACTGTAAGAGTGAACATGGAAGAAATGATACGAGATATTGAAAAACTTACAGGTAAAAAATATATCCAAGATTGTTAAACAATCAAATCCAATATAGTCTGTAATATTCCTTTTATACTTTTATTATTCAAAGTATTTTTAA
>Ga0160422_10001755_pt1 | contig 13500 bp, 12 predicted proteins | sample Fk160mmetaG_FD_108192 | JGI IMG/M metagenome (GOLD analysis project Ga0160422, IMG submission 108192) | Marine microbial communities from the Central Pacific Ocean - Fk160115 60m metaG | ecosystem: Environmental > Aquatic > Marine > Oceanic > Photic zone | place: The Central Pacific Ocean...
AAACTTTAATGACATTTCAGATAGAGAAAATTTTATTGTGGTTTACCCACAAGGCTCAAGCTTTTGGGGCTACCCTCACTGGAATGTTGGAGGTTGGACAAACAGTAGTTCAGCTGATGATATTGGATTCATAAGTCTTTTAATTGAATTAATTTCTGAGCAATATAACATAAATCAAAATCGAATTTATGCTACTGGCATGTCAAATGGAGGTTTTTTTAGTTATCTATTAGCTTGTCAACTAAGTGAAAAATTTGCAGCAGTTGCATCAGTTACTGGTTCAATGACAAATGAAACATTCAATCAATGTAACCCCCAAAAAGAAATTCCAATTTTACAAATTCATGGTACTCTAGATCCAATAGTGATTTATGATGGAAATTCTTCAATCGGGTCAATTGGTATCAATCAAGTTTTAGATTATTGGAAATCAAATAATGAATGTAATGATGCAATAGTTGTCGATACAATAGATTCAGATTTAAATGATAATTTATCTGTAACAGAATTATTATTTGATGGCGGTTTAAATGGCTCAGTTGTAAGTCATTTTAAGGTTAGTGGTGGCGGTCATACTTGGTTTATGAATAATGATATTAATTCCTCTGAGATAGTATGGGAATTTTTTTCAAAATATGATTTAAATGGAAGTATTAATTAAATAATAATAATCTTATTATTATCTTAGGATTTTAAAATTTGTTTATATGGTTTTAGAAATGCAGATACCTTCACCTGGAGAATCAATTTCTGAAGTTGAGATTGCTCAGTGGTTAGTAAGTGATGGTGATTATGTCAAGAAAGATCAAATCATAGCTGAAATTGATAGCGACAAAGCTACTCTTGAGTTACCCGCTGAACAATCAGGAATCATTAAGCTAAAAGTTAATGAGGGAGATGTTGTGGAAGTTGGTCAAGTTGTATGTAATATTGATACATCTGTTAAAGAAGAACTTAAAAAGTCTTCAGATGAAAAAATTAATATTTCTGAGACAACTAATAATAATGAGGAAAATATAAAAAACTCACTTCAAAGTAATTCTAAATCCGAAATTTTAAGCCCTGCCGCTAGAAAGCTTGTTGCAGAAAAAAATATTGATATTGACAGTTTGGTCGGTTCTGGAAAATCCGGCAGAATAACAAAACAAGATGTTTTGATTGGAAAGCCAGCTATGGGAAATGTTGATAGTTCTAAAAGAACCGAAAGCAGAATAAAATTGTCAATGCTAAGAAGAAAAGTTTCTGAAAGGTTGGTTTCTGTTAAAAATCAAACAGCTATGCTAACTACTTTTAATGAAGTTGACATGTCTGCTATTTTTGAAATTAGGAAAAAATATAAGGATAAGTTTAAAACAAAACATGGAGTTAATCTTGGATTTATGTCATTCTTTACCCTAGCCTCTGTAAGAGCTTTAAAGGAATTTCCTGCAGTAAACTCAATGATTGATGGTTCTGAAATGATTTCTTATAACTACTGTGATGTGAGTATTGCAGTTTCTGGCCCTAAGGGGTTAATGGTCCCTGTCATACGAAATGCACAAGATTTAACATTCAAATCTGTAGAGTTGGAAGTAAAGAGATTAGCAGAGAGGGCAAGGGATGGTCAAATTACAGTTGACGAAATGACTGGCGGAACATTCACAATTTCCAATGGGGGTGTTTTTGGCAGCATGTTATCAACTCCAATAATTAATCCTCCTCAAAGTGCTATTTTGGGAATGCACAACATTGTTCAAAGACCAACAGCAGTTAACGGTAAAGTTGAAATAAGACCTATTATGTATTTAGCCCTGTCATATGATCATAGAATTATTGATGGAAAAGAAAGTGTTGGTTTTTTGGTACATATTAAAGAGGCACTTGAAAACCCGTCAGAGATTCTCATGCAGAATAAAGTTATTGAATCATTAGAATTGAAATAATTTAAATGTTTTTTACTGACACTCATACTCATTTTTATTTAGAGCAGTTTGAAGATGATATTGAAACAGTAATTAATGATGCTATTAATGTTGGGGTAAATAAATTTTTCTTGCCAGCTATTTCCTCAAAATACAATGATTCAATGATTAATTTGAAAAAAAAATATAATAAAAATATATTTTTAATGGCTGGATTGCACCCATGTTATGTAAATAAGGATTTTGAAAATGAAATTTTACAAGTTGAGAAATTAATCAAAGAAAATGAAATTGTTGCTGTAGGTGAGATTGGTATTGATTTGTATTGGGATAAATCTAATTTGGCATTACAAAAAGAAGCTTTTCTAGCTCAAATTAAAATTGCTCAGGATAATGATTTACCAATAGTAATCCATTGTAGAGAGTCTTTTAATGAAATATATCATATAATCAAAAAAGAGAATTTAATTAATGGAATTTTTCATTGCTTTTCTGGGAATTTAGAGCAAGCAAAAAAAATTACTTCTTTAGGACTTAAGCTGGGAATTGGAGGAGTTTTAACATTTAAAAATGGAGGAATAGATAAATTTTTACATCAAATTAATATTGAACATATTGTTCTTGAAACAGATTCTCCATATTTGGCACCTACTCCTTTGAGAGGTAAAAGGAATGAGAGCGCTAACCTGATACATATAGCCAAAAAACTTTCGGAAATATATAATATTCCACTTAGTGAAATTGCAAGAATTACTTCTTCAAATTCAAAGAGTGTTTTCGGGGTTTAGCTTATGCTAAAAAACAGCTTATTATATTTTTTAATTAGTTTTTTTTCTTTTTATTTGTTGTTCTTTGAAAGAGAGGTGGCCGAGTGGTCGAAGGCGCACGCCTGGAAAGTGTGTATACACCAAAAGTGTATCGAGGGTTCGAATCCCTTCCTCTCTGCAGATATATTATAATTTATATATATATATTTTATATATTTAATGTTTAAAAGTAAGAAAATGAAAAAAATATTTAGTTTAGTTATTATAGCTTTAATGCTATTTTCTCACCCTATTTATCCTGTAACTTTGGATAACAATACAAATATAGTACAACAAGACAGCGCAGCGGAAAGTGATGAGGTAGTTGCTGATGAAAGTTTAGGTTTTCATCAAGAGCTTAAAAAGAGATTTATTGAAGGGGGCCCAGGTTTTATGGGTATTGTTCTTCTATGTCTAATATTAGGTCTTGCAATAGCTATTGAGCGTATAATATTTTTGAATCTTTCTACAACAGATTCAGAAAAACTAACAAGTGAAGTTGAAGCGGCATTAAAATCTGGTGGTGTTAAGGCTGCAAAAGAAGTATGTAGAAATACACCAGGACCCGTTGCTTCAATTTTTTATCAAGGACTAGATAGATCGTCTGAAGGTGTTGATTCAGCAGAAAAAGCAGTAATTGCATATGGTGGTGTTCAAATGGGACAGCTTGAGAAAAATGTTTCATGGATTTCATTGTTTATTGCACTTGCACCAATGTTAGGTTTCATGGGTACTGTTATTGGAATGATTCAGGCTTTTGATAAAATTGAAGCGGCAGGAGATATGCAGCCCTCACTAGTTGCAGGAGGTATAAAGGTTGCTTTATTGACTACAGTTTTTGGACTTATAGTTGCAATAATTTTACAAATCTTTTATAATTATATTATTGCCAAAATTGACAATATAGTTAATGATATGGAAAATGCATCAATTGATCTGATGGATTTGTTAGTCAACAAAAAGAAATAATAATTATGAAATTTCACAATATAACCAAAATATTAGCACTAATTTTCTCTCTTCTAGGATTGGCATTTGTCCTAATAATTTTATCTGAAAATTATTTTGGAATTGATTTAGTATTATATACAGCATATATTGTACTGACATCAATAATAACTTCTGTTTTATATTTCGGTGTGAAGTCGGTTGTTTCAGATAAAACCAGTCTAATAAGAACTCTTAAATCTGTTGGTTCATTTTTAGGTCTTTTTATAATTTGTTATGTCCTTTCAAGTGGTAATGAAACCCCGATGAGAGATGGAAAAATATTATCTGCAAACGGCTCTAAACTCATTGGTGCAGCTTTATTTATGTTCTATTCATTAATATTAATTGCAAGCTCTTCAATGTTATTTTTTGCATTTAAAAACAGAAAAAAATAGTTAATACATGGCTAAAAGATCTTCACCAGAAGTTAATGCAGGATCTATGGCTGATATAGCCTTTCTTCTACTCATATTTTTTCTTGTAACAACAACAATTGAAACAGATTCGGGTATAACTAGATTATTACCCCCAATTGAGGAAAATGAAGAGGATGTGATAATTAAACAGAAGAATATTTTTACCGTTTTATTGAACAATAAAGACCAATTATTAGTTGAAGATGAACTAATGAAAATTGAAGATCTCAAAACAGCAGCTATTGAATTTTTAGACAATGGTGGAGGTGGTAGAAATACAAATTGGCTTGTTTTGGATCAATCGTCAGGTGAATGGGTAGACTCAGGAAAATCTGGATGTGATTATTGCAGTGGCAAATCTGATCCAAAATCATCTGATAATCCTGATAAAGCTATAATTTCACTTAAAAATGAACGTGAGACAACATATGCAACATATATTTCTGTTCAAAATGAAATTATGGGTGCATATACTCACCTTAGAAATCAAAGGTCTTTAAAACTATATGGGATTTCATATGAAGAAATGAAGTCAAATTGGTATGACGTCAATTCACCAGATTATAAATCAAAATCATTAAAAAAGAAAATCGACAGGGTAAAAAAGGAATACCCTCAAAAATTTTCAGAAGTAGAGTAAATTATGTCAAAGTTTAGTAAGAAAAAAAAGGGAGATTTACCCGCTGTAAATACAGCGTCACTCCCTGATATTGTATTTATGCTTTTATTCTTTTTTATGGTTGCTACGGTAATGAGAGACAATGAGCTAAAGGTCAAAAATGAATTACCGGTTGCCAACCAAGTTGAAAAATTAGACAAAAAAGATAGAGTAATGTACATATACGCAGGGAAACCTAATATTGGATATCAAGTTAAGTTTGGCACTGAAGCTAGAATTCAATTGAATGATAAGTTTGCTGATGTTTCAGATATTCCCGCTTTTATTTATGCTGAAAGAGAGTCCAAGAGAGAGGAGTTAAGAAATTCCTTAACCACAGCATTAAAAGTCGACAAAGAAACAAACATGGGAATTGTTAGCGACATTAAAAAAGAATTAAGAAAGGTAAATGCACTGAAAATCAATTATACTACTAGAATTGGCGATATTTCAATGAATCAATAGTTACCTAAATTTCCTTTCTCAATCTTGCTACAGGGATATTTAATTGTTCTCGATATTTTGCCACTGTTCTCCTAGCAATTTTATATCCTTTTTCTTTTAAAAGACTCACTAGTTTTTCATCAGTTAGTGGCTTTTTTTTATTTTCATCATCAATTATTTTTTCTAATATTTTTTTTATTTCAATTGTAGATATTTCTTCCCCTGAAGTTGTTTTCATAGATTCACTAAAAAATTCTTTTAATAGTTTTGTTCCATATGGTGTATCAACATATTTACTATTGGCAACTCTGGAAACTGTTGAAATGTCCATATCAATTTTGTTAGCAATATCTTTTAAAATCATGGGTTTGATATTCTTTTCATCACCAGTAAGAAAAAAATCTTCTTGATAATCCATAATTGCCTGCATAGTTATTAATAGAGTTTGTTGCCTTTGTTTAACAGCATCAATAAACCACTTTGCAGAATCAAGTTTTTGTTTTATGAACTGAACAGCCTGTTTTTGAGACTTAGTTTTATTTTTTTCTAGTTTATATCCTTTTAGCATTTCATTGTAATCTTTTGAAATACTTAACATTGGACTATTTCTGTAATTTAAATCAAGAGTTAACTCATTATTTTCAATTGAGATTTTAAAATCTGGAATAACCTGCTCAATAATTTTTGAGTTTTCTGAAAATGATCCACCCGGCTTTGGGTTAAGTTTTGAAATTAATTTAATCACTTCCTTTAAATCTTCTTGTTTTATAGAATACTTATTAATTAGTTTCTCGTAGTGCTTTTTACTAAATTGTTCAAATGAATTTTCAATTATTTCAACGGCTAATTGATTCATTTCAGTCTTTTCTTTTCTTTTTAGTTGAATAATTAGGCAATCTTGAAGTGACATTGCACCAACACCAGCTGGATCGAATTCATGTATTATTTCCAGAACATTATTTATCTCCTCCTCATTAACAATCAAATTTTGTGTAAAGGCTAAATCATCTATAATTTCATCAATTGTTAATCTTATGTATCCAGATTCGTCAATACTTCCAACTAAAAATTCTGCTACTTTCATCATTTTTTCATCCATACTAATTGGCTTTAGCTGAGAAAGTAAATATTCTGTAAAGGAAATTGTTGCTGAATAGGGTATATTCTTATCCTCAGAATTTGATGTGTTTCTAGTATTCAACTTATAGGATGGAGTATCATCATAGTTTAAATAATCATCAATATTTATTTCATCAGATTCTGAATATTCGTCCCCATTCTCATTATCGGTTAAACTTTTATTTTCTTCCAAGGCTGGATTTTCTTCAATTTCTCTTTGAATTTTTTGTTCAAAATCTAATGTAGGTAACTGTATCAGCTTCATTAGTTGAATTTGCTGTGGTGAAAGTTTTTGTGAAAGTTTTAACTTTAAATATTGTTTCATGTGATTAAAATTCAGCGTTTTGAGGAGTTCTGGGGAATGGAATTACATCTCTAATGTTAGACATTCCAGTTGCGAACATCACAAGTCTTTCAAATCCAAGTCCAAAACCTGAGTGTGGAGCACTACCGTATTTTCTGAGATCTGTGTACCACCAAACATCTTTTTCTTTAATTCCAAACTTTTTAATTCTTTTCAAAAGAATATCAAGTCTTTCCTCTCTTTGTGATCCACCTACAATTTCACCAATACCAGGAAAAAGAATATCCATAGCCTTTACAGTTCTATCATCATCATTTAATCTCATATAAAAAGATTTAATATCTGCTGGATAATTATAAATTACAACAGGGCAATTAAACTCTTTTTCAACTAAAAACCTCTCGTGTTCACTTTGAAAATCTGTTCCCCACTCGTCAATTATGAACTTAAATTTCTTTTTCTTGTTTGGCTTACTATTTCTTAAAATTTTAAATGCATCGGAATATGAAATTTTTTTAAACTCGTTATTTATTACAAAATTTAATTTTTCTATTAAATTCATATTATTTCTTTCATTTTTAGGTTTTTGACTATCTTCTTGAATTAATCTATTTTCTAAAAATTTAAGATCTTTTAAATTGAACTTAATAATATATGATAATACATATTTCAAAAACTCTTCTGCAAGTTTTATATTTCCTTCTAAATCCATAAAAGCAACCTCTGGTTCAATCATCCAAAACTCTGAAAGGTGCCTAGATGTATTTGAGTTTTCAGCTCTGAATGTTGGACCAAAAGTGTATACTTTTCCAAGTGACATGGCATATGCTTCGGCTTCTAGTTGTCCTGAAACTGTTAGATGTGTTTCTTTACCAAAAAAATCTTTTTTGAAATCTACCTTTCCCTCTAAATCAAGGGGGGTGTCATTGGGATTTAAAGTTGTTACTCTAAATTGTTGACCTGCCCCTTCAGCATCACTTGATGTGATAATTGGCGTATGTACATACAGGAATTCATTTTTTTGAAAAAATTCGTGAATAGCAAATGAAAGACTAGATCTTATTCTCATTATTGCGCTAAAAGTATTGGTTCTGGTTCTCAAATGAGCATTTTCCCTAAGAAATTCAAATGAGTGTTTTTTTGGTTGTATGGGATAAGTTTCTGGATTCGATTCACCAAGGATTTTAAATTCCTCAACAACAACTTCAACTTTTTGCTTTGAACCCTGACTTTCAGATAATATCCCAATTATTTGAATTGCAGCTCCAGTGTTGATTTTTTTTAGGACATTGGATTGGATATTTTCATAATCAATAACACATTGTAGATTTTCTATCGTTGAGCCATCATTTAATGCAATAAATCTATTTGCTCTAAATGTCCTTACCCATCCGTTAATTTTTATTTTTTCCCCAATTAACGATTTAGAATTTAATATGCTATTAATATTAATTTGATTCATCAAGAATAGTTTTATTCAAAGATATATTATTGCAGTAAACTTTTATAAATTAAAATTTAAAAAAAATTAACCAATCTTTTTCAATGAGAGCAAAAGAGATGGTAAAAGTAATAGATTAGACATCATTGCCAATAAAAGTGTAATTGAAACTAGAGAGCCTAATGCTACAGTACCTCCAAAGTTTGAGACTACAAATACAGAGAAACCAAAAAATAAAACAATTGATGTGTAGAACATACTTAATCCCGTCTCCTTTATTGAATTATATACAGACCTTTTAATATTCCAATTACTTTCTGTAAGTTCTTGTCGGTATTTTGCTAAGAAATGAATTGTGTCATCTACTGAAATTCCAAATGCTATACTGAAAATTAGGATAGTCGATGGTTTAATGGGAATACCTATGAAACCCATTAGTCCCGCCGTGATTAATAAAGGTAAAAGATTTGGTATTAGAGATATAATTATCATTCTAAAATTTTTAAATAAGTATGCCATAAAAACAGCAATAAGTAAAATTGCCAACCCAAGAGACCAAACAAGGTTTTCAACTAAAAAATAAGTACCTTTTTGAAATAGGTACGCTTTTCCAGTAATGAATACTTCAAATTTATTTGAAGGTAAAACATTTTTTCTCTTAATAATTTCATTTAATTCTTCTTCAATTCTTTCCATTCTTTCAATCTTCATGTCTGTCATAAAAGTTGTTATTCGGGTGTACTGAGCAGTGCTATCAATGTAAGGCTTTAGTAAATCCATATCACCAGAAACTTGAGAATTTTTTACATAAGGTAAAATAAAAGTCTCTTCTTGTTTTGTTGGAACTTGATAATATTTAGGATCGCCGTTATAAAATGCTTGTTTAGAAAATTTAACACCATTTACCAATGAAATAGGAGTAGACAGCTCTGGAAATTCAGAAATTGCATTTTGTACTTTTTCTATTCGCCTAATTGTTGAAAGTTTACTCACCTCAAGTTTTCTGCCTGCATCGATATAAATTTCAAGAGGTAAAATTCCGTTAAATTCCTTTTCATAGTATAAAATATCATCGTAGAATTCAGTATTTTTTGGCATGTCGTCTATAAAGCTTCCCGAGATTTCAATTTTATTAATTCCTATTATGCTAATTGCAAGTAGAATAACGGACACTATAAAAACTTCAACTCTATTATACTTCACTACTTTTACCATCCAATTAAAAAGAGAATTAACCCATTTCTTATTTTGATGCTTTAAGTGCTTTTCAGGCGGCTTCGGTAAAAAACTATAGACAATTGGAATTATTAATAAACATAAAATAAAAATTGATAGTATACTGAGCGATGCAACAACTCCAAATTCTTTTAGCAATTTACTATTAGTTGCAATGAAGGTGGCAAATCCAGATGCGGTTGTTACATTAGTCATTAAAGTAGCATTCCCAATTTTTGTAATTACTTTTTGTAATGAAAGTGATTTATCACCATGCTTATTAAGTTCATGCTGATATTTATTAATCAAAAAAATACAATTAGGCATACCAATTACAATAATGAGAGGGGGAATGATTGCTGTTAAAACGGTTAATTCATAACCCAGTATACCAACAATTCCAAGTGTCCACATAACGCCTATACAAACTGTAAAAATTGAAATAGTTGTTGCTCTAATCGATCTGAAAAAGAAAAAGAATATTAGTGAAGTTACTATTATTGCAAGAAATATAAATTTACCAAGCTCTTCTTTAATTGTTTCAGAATATTTTGTTCTTACATAAGGCATTCCAGAAATTCTAACGTCAAGGTTGTGAACTCTCTCAAACTCTAAAACCTTGGGTAGGAGGATATTATTTATAAATTCTTCTCTTTGGACAGTATTTACAACTTCATTTTTTAAATTAATTGCAGTTCTAATTGCTTCCGTTTCAGAATTGAGTAAAAATTTATCATAAAAAGGAGTTTTATTAAAAATTTCGTCTTTCAATATTTTAAGTTGCTTATTGTCTTTGATGGAGTCATTAAAAAATGGTTCAATGTAAAAGCGTTTTTCTTCTTTATTCTTTTTCAGTTTTTGTAAATCTCCAAATGCAATTACCGTTGAAACTTCATCGTAATTTTTGAAGCTTTGCGATAGAGAGTTCCAAGCATTAAATTTATCTAATTGAAATAATGATGAGTCTTTAACAGAAATTACGACTAGATTACCCTCTTCTCCAAATTTTTCTGTGAAGCGTTTGTATTTTATATTTTCTGGATGTGTATCAGGTAAAAGGTTTGCCTCAGTATAAGTAAATCTTATGTTATTCCAATTAGTGCTAAAAAAATAAGTCACTAAAGCAAGTAAAGAAATAATTAGTATCCTATTATTTAAAATGGTTCTGGATATAATTTTCCAAAATGATGAAAATTTACTAACTATTCTTTTCCGAAAAATCGACAATAGAAGAAGGATAAACAATAGTGAAAAAACTATTGCAAAAAATGTCATATTTTCATTTATCCAGTCTGTTATCATTTTAAAATTTCGAATAATACTATAATAATTATGCAATTACATAGTCATTATTTCATTCTTTTTTATTTCAAAAATCTTATCTAATTTATCCGTGTGAGAATCAGTTAGTTCTTGAATATCAATTTCGGCATTTTTCTTTACATCGTCAGAAAAATCCTCGTTATTTTTAATTTGGTTATTGGCATCTTTTCTAGCATTTCTAATAGCTATTTTAGCATCTTCTATTTCAATTTTTGCCTGTTTTACAAGTTCAATTCTTCTCTCTTCTGTTAATACAGGTACATTGATAATTATATTTTCACCATTATTCATGGGATTAAATCCTAAATTTGCAAGCTCAATCCCTTTTTCAACTTCCTCTAAAATAGATTTGTCCCATGGTTGAATAATCAATGTTTTTCCGTCAGGAGTGTTTATGTTCGCTACTTGATTTATCGGGGTTTTGGTTCCATAATAATCAACAAAAACATTTATTAACATATTAGGATTTGCTTTTCCAGCCCTAATATTTAAGAGTTTCTTTTCTAAATGCGAAATAGCATTAGCCATAGACTCCCTTGTTAAATCAAAAATTATCTTTAATTCTTCATTCATCTAATCAAAGATTTACAATAGTTCCTATTTTTTCTCCGTTTAATACTCTAAACAAATTATTTTCAATATTCATATCAAAAACAATTATTGGTAAATTATTTTCATAACTAAGGGTAAAAGCTGTTGTGTCCATGATCTTTAGCCCTTTTTTGATAGCTTCATTAAAAGTAATTTTTTCAAATTTAAAAGCCTTTGAATTTTTTTTCGGGTCGTCGCTGTAAATACCATCAACTCTGGTACCTTTTAAAATAACATCAGCTTGAATTTCTATTGCTCTTAATACTGCAGCCGAATCAGTAGTGAAATAAGGGTTACCAGTTCCTGCACAAAAAATAACGATTCTACCTTTGTCAAGGTGTCTTATCGCTTTTCTTTTAATATATGGCTCTGCAACTTTATTTACATTTATTGCACTTTGTAATCTCGTTGGAATATTTAAATTTTCTAATGTGTTTTGAAGAGCCAAACCATTAATTAAAGTTCCAAGCATTCCCATATAATCACCCTGAACACGGTCAATTTTAAACTCATTATTAAATCCCCTGTAGATATTACCTCCACCAATAACTATCGCGACTTCTGCCCCAACATCATAAACCTTTTTAATTTCATTAGAATATTTAAGGAGAATTTCTGAATCGATACCACTATTTTTATCTCCAGAAAGAGCTTCACCAGAAAGTTTTAAAAGAACTCTTTTATATTTCATCTAAGAGATTAAATTACAACACAAATATAATATAGATTTGCCTTGAAAAAAAATATGAGAAAACTAATATTAGCCTATTGAAACACGACCGAATGAAGTGATATAAATATTAGAACTATAGTTAGATAAATATTGTGAGACTGAAATTTTACTATCCTTTATAAAAGACTGATTAACTAAAGTATTGTCTTTGTAAAAACGTTTCATTTTGCCTTCTGCAATTTTTTCAATCATATTTTCTGGCTTTCCTTCATCTTTCAATTGTCCTTTTATTATGTCCAACTCTTTTTCAATTGTCTCAGAATCTATACTATCTTCATTTAAAGCAAGTGGATTCATTGCTGCAATTTGCATGGATATGTCTTTTGCTGCTATAGAATCACCTTCAAACTTCTCATTAAAACCAACCAATGATGATATTTTATTTCCAGCATGGATATATACTCCTACAAAACCAGCATCAATCCTTTGAAAATCATTTAATTGAATTTTTTCACCAATGACTCCTGTTTGTTCAATTAATTTTTCCTCAACAGAAAGTTCGCCAAATTTACTCTTTAATAGTTCATCTTTAGTTTTACAATACAATGCAATTTTTGCAATACTAGTAGCTAAACTTATAAAGTCTTCATTTTTTGCAACAAAATCGGTTTCACAAGCCAAAACAATGCCTATGGCTGAAGTATTTTCATCATTGCTTAAAGCAATAGCTACACCTTCAGATGATTCACGATCAGCTCTTTTGGCAGCTACTTTTTGCCCCTTTTTTCTTAAAATTTCGATTGCTAAATCAAAATCTCCATTTGAATCAACAAGCGCGTTCTTGCAGTCCATCATACCGGCACCTGTATGCTTTCTTAATTTATTAACCTCTGAGGCACTTATCTTGTTCATGATTATTTTGTTTTATTACTTGATTCAGCATTATTTGTATCGTCTTTATCAGACTCATCTACTTTTATTTCATCCTGCTTGTTAACCTTATTATCAGTTTCTTTTTGTATTTCATTTTCCCTATCCTTTAAACCCTCTTTTACAGCATCTGAAATAATTTCAAAAATTTTAGAGATGGATTTTGAAGCATCATCGTTGGATGGAATTACATAATCAATTCCTCTTGGATCTGAGTTTGTGTCAACCATTGCAAAAATTGGAATATTAAGTTTTTGTGCTTCCTTGACAGCAATTTTTTCTCTTAGAATGTCAACAATGAATATTGCACCTGGAAGCCTTGTCATCTTTGAAATAGACCCAAGATTCTTTTCTAATTTTTCTCTGAGTCTTCCAATTTGAAGTTTTTCTTTTTTGGATAAAGAATTAAATGTTCCATCTTCTTTCATTCTGTCAATTGAAGACATCTTTTTTACCGCCTTTCTGATGGTTACAAAATTTGTTAACATACCCCCCGGCCATCTTTCAGTAATATACGGCATATTCATCTTTGTTGAGGATTCAGAAACTACGTCTTTTGCCTGTTTTTTAGTTGCTACAAAAAGTATTTTTCTGCCAGATGCAGCAATTTTTTGCAGTGCGTTTGCAGCTTCATTTAGCTTTGCTGCAGTTTTGTAGAGGTTAATAATATGGATTCCGTTTTTTTCAGA
>Ga0160422_10001756_pt1 | contig 13499 bp, 9 predicted proteins | sample Fk160mmetaG_FD_108192 | JGI IMG/M metagenome (GOLD analysis project Ga0160422, IMG submission 108192) | Marine microbial communities from the Central Pacific Ocean - Fk160115 60m metaG | ecosystem: Environmental > Aquatic > Marine > Oceanic > Photic zone | place: The Central Pacific Ocean...
GCGAAGGGCCTTGTCGAGGATCTTTCGGGGTCCACCGAAACTCTCCCCGCTAGAGAGTGAAATTACTAAAAAGGGATCCGCTCACCACTCCCCAGAGACCTGCCACTCCTCCATCAGTTCGGCTGGACAATCATCTAGGAAGCGGGAAGGCCTCTGGATAACCTCACCGGAATAACTCTTCGGATTAATCTGCGGATAGGTAAGGTAAAGCTCATCCTTTGCCCTCGTAATCGCCACATAGAAGAGTCGGCGCTCTTCTTCCAGCATGTATTCGTCATCGGCGTCGAGAACTCTCCCATTTGGAAACATCCCATCCGTCAGGGAAATCACAAAGACAACCCTCCATTCCAGACCTTTTGCCTGATGAACAGAGGAGAGCACGACCTGTTCGGTATCCATTTCCGCCTTACTCCCACTGGGGTCTCCATCCACAGCCGACATAAGGGAGAGCTGGGCGAGACATTCAAGGACATCATCAAATCGATCCGCATAACTCATCAATTCCTCAAGGTCGGATCGTCGATGTTCATAATTATCAAACGACTCACGCATGACTTCGTCGTAGACTCCCTCCAGAACACTGAAAATCATTTCGGAAGGTCTGGCAAAGCCATCTACACTGACGAGCTCGTCAAGAGTAAGTCCAAGCTGCTCCCAGTGGGATGACGACTTTTTCGGAACCGGGAGATCTCCAAGAATATCCGAGAATACTGAAGGAGGGTTTTCTGCCGAAGCGTGAGGCGTGGCCACCCATCCTTTCCAGAGCTTGTCCGCACTTTTTGCACCAATCCCCGGCAGCAGGCAGACCATCCTCTTAAAACTAACCTCATCGCGACGGTTGGTGACAAAACGCATGAAGGCGGCAACGTCCTTGATATGAGCTTGCTCAAAGAAGCGCAGGCCACTGGTAATCTGGAAAGGAATACCCCGATTCCTTAGCTCCATCTGGAGGGTCATGCTTTGATGATGAGCGCGGTAGAGAACTGCAATTTCCTCAAGTTCCACCCCCTCCTCCCGTAACTCAAGGATACGCTGGGAAACGAATTGGGCCTGTGAATTAGGATCTTCCAGCGACACCAGTGCCGGCATCATCGCGCCTCCCTGCCGGGCTGCCTCAAGATCTTTCTCGAAGCGGTGCCGGTTAGCTTTGATGGCCGAATTTGAGAGCTCAAGAATTTCTGGCACACTGCGATAATTCTTCTCTATCCGGTAGACTTGGGCATCCGGATAACGCTCAGGAAAGCTGAGGATGTTATCCATATCTGCTCCCCTCCACGAGTAAATCGACTGAGCATCATCTCCAACCACCATGAGACTCTGGCCTTCCCCTACTAAAAGATCTACCAGTTCACTTTGCACATGGTTCGTATCTTGAAACTCGTCTACCAGAACATACTGGAAGCGCTTCTGGTAGAGTCCGCGTAGTTCCTCGTTTTCCTGCAGAAGCTTGAGAGTCAGAACGAGAAGATCATCAAAGTCCATGGAGTTAATCTGGAGCTTCTTTACACGGTAGCGCGCCTCCACCCTCGCAATCTCCTCTGCCCACTCCTCGAAATACGGGTAGCGATCCACCAGAAGGTCCTCGAGCGAGATTCCTGTATTCTCAATTAAACTGAAAATTGAAATAAGGACGTCCGGCTTGGGAAAACGTCTCGCAGTGGTATCGATCTCACATTCGGCGATCACAGTATTCATCAATGACTTCTGGTCATCCCGGTCCATGATCGAAAACGACTTCGTAAATCCAATCTCTTCCGCATGCCGCCTTAGAATCCGATTTCCAACAGAATGGAACGTTCCTCCCCACATTTCGCTCACATCTCGGGGAACCAACGACCTGACTCGCTCAAGCATCTCCTTGGAAGCTTTATTGGTAAAAGTCAGAAGGAGAATATTTCGGGGTTCGATTCCACGATCGAGAAGATAGGCTACCCGGTAAGTCAGTGTTCGAGTCTTTCCAGATCCTGCTCCTGCAATCACGAGAGCCGGACCTGGAGGAGAAGACACCGCTGCAAACTGCTGCTCGTTCAGGTCCTCAGCAAAATTAATCCCGGACGCACCACTGGTGGTCGGACGCTCCAGAGTGTATTTGCGCGCCATCAGATCAGCTTAGCCCTCTTTACTGATCCGGAAAGGCCTTTTCAACGGAGGCGTCCGCTTCCTCAAGGGACGAACCCTTATCAACCCTATCAGCAAAATGTTGGAACTTGGCGTATTCTCTCCTGATAATCGGAATCATAAAATAGACTCCGATGAGGTTCGGAATACTCATTGCAAATAAAGCCGCATCCGAGAAGTCGACCGCGCTACCGACATTGGCTGAGGCTCCAGCTATGATAATGAGGCAGAAGACCGTCTTGTAGGTAAGTTCGAGAGCCTGATTCTTTCCAAAGAGATATTGCCACGCCTGTAGACCATAGTAACTCCACGTCACCAGCGTGGAAAACGCAAACAACAGGACACAAACGAAGAGAAGATACCTGAATCCGGAGTTCACCGTCTCAAAAGCGGCCGAAGTAAGACCTATTCCAAACGAAGAACTGTTATTCCCATCTCGACCCAGTTCGAATGCCTGGCCGTTAACCGTAAAGTTGGCTGTGTCGCCATCGAACTGCATCGTCGTGACGATCACGAGAGAGGTCATTGAGCAGACAATAACCGTATCCACGAAGGGCTCGAGGAGGGCTACAACACCCTCCGATGCTGGCTTGCGCGTCCGGGCTGCCGAATGCGCAATGGGCGCTGATCCGATTCCCGCTTCATTAGAGAATGTAGCTCGCCGCATGCCCCATATGAACGCAGCGAGAATACCACCCGTAACCGCGGCACGAGGCTGAAACGCTTCGGTTACAATCATACCTATCGCTCCGGGAATCGCATCGGCGTTTACCACCAGCACAAGAAGAGCACTCAGAATGTAAATCACGCACATCGTCGGAACCAGTTTTGAGGTTACCTTCGCAATCGATTTGATCCCTCCAATAATTACCAGCGCCGTTACGAGTGCCATCATGAGACCGAAAACCCACTGATTTGACGCGAAGAAACTATCCTGTCCGGTGACATTGATAAGCTGCTGGGTGACTTGGTTGACCTGAAAGATGTTTCCACCTCCGAACGAAGCAAACACGCAGAAGATCGCAAAGAGGACAGCAAGAATGGCACCGATCGGCCCGAGTCCACGCTCCGCCATACCTCGCTTCAGGTAATACATGGGTCCACCCTGAACATGACCTGCTCCATCGATGCTGCGATATTTTACGCCAAGAGTACACTCAGCAAACTTGGTAGCCATTCCGAGAAAGCCACTGAGAAAGAGCCAGAAAGCAACCCCCGGACCAGCAATGGAAATTCCGATCGCAACTCCAGCGATATTCCCAAGCCCTACCGTTCCCGAGACTGCGGTCGCAAGCGCCTGAAAGTGTGAGATGTTACCGGGATCATCTGGCCCACTGTATTTTCCCCTGACTGTTCGCAGCGCCAGAGGAAAGGCCCGGAGATTGATGGCCTTGAAAACCGCCGTAAAAACAATTCCTGCGGCAGCCAGCCAGAGAATAACCCAGAGGACTTCATAATCCGCAATGCGGATGGAAGAAAATATGGCTTTTACAAACCACCCGGTCGTTTTTCGGAAACCCTCGTTAATTCGTTCGTCGACCGATTTAGTTTCCTCTTCTGCAGACGTAACTTCTTCGGTCTGTCCGACCTCAGTAGCCGATGATAGAGGATTTGTATCCGGTTCCTGAGCGAGAACAATTCCATCACCCAGGAGGAGAAGGGAACCGAGGAGCAGTAATCGACGGAAGCCGGGCCGGATCTTCATCTTTGGAAGCTGACAATTCCGAACCTTGGGAACAAGGCCGAAGGCAATTTTTAAGCGGTATCCCTTGCAATTCTTAAAAAAAATTACGTATCGACCCTGTCTGCTTCTCTGCGAGGATCTAAATCCCAGATGGATTCCGAATGTCGCTCCCGATCTACCTCAGGATGGACTCCGGCAGATTATCCAAGGATCACGGTTGCGGCTGTGATACTCGCCCTTCTCGTGTTTGGGGTATACCTCTCAACTCGATATGACCCGCCCCCAGTCGTTGGCACTGAAGGACCATCCGATGTGTTTTCCGGAGAACGAGCATTTGAACGCCTAAAGAGGATTCTGCCACGTGCCGAACCTCATCCCCTCGGCTCACCCGCCAATCATCAAATTCGCTCCAGAATTTTTGAGGAATTGAAAGATCTTGGGCTTGATCCCGTTCAAAATGACCATTGGGTCTCGAGCAGGAGCCCTACCGCAGGTAGCAGCCTCACTCTCGCCCGAAATCTCATTGTCGAGTTACCCTCTGCAAATCCAGATCTTCCCGCCATCCTCCTTGCCTGCCATTATGACTCCGTAGCTGCAGGTCCCGGCGCCAGTGATGACGCTGCTGCGGTAGCATCGCTGATAGAAATCGCCGCTATTCTGATGAGGGAAACACCCCTCGCCCGTCCGGTGTTTCTACTTTTCACTGACGGAGAGGAAGTTGGCCTCATGGGAGCCCGGGGATTCGTACGCTTTAACGAAATCGCAGATCAGATCGGGGTTGTGATAAATCTTGAAGCACGAGGCAGTTCCGGTGGCAGCCTAATGTTTGAAACTTCGGAAGGAAACTCATGGCTCGTTGAACAAATGGCGCGGGGCCTTGATCGCCCTATGAGCAGCTCCGCTTACGTCTCAATTTACCGTGCAATGCCTAACTCGTCTGACCTCACCGTTTTCATGAATCGGGGGTTAAGTGGATTCAACTTTGCCTTCATTGGCAACCCTAAGCATTATCACACCCCTCTCGATAATATCGAGAACCTCGACCTTGGAAGCCTGCAACATCAGGGCGATCATGCGCTTGCAATAACTCGTCAACTCCTTCTTTCGGAATGGATCGAACCGTCTTCCAGCCAGGACGCAGTCTACACCGATATCGGAGCCAGCTTTATTCTCTCGTGGCCTGCAGGACGGACCCCGTGGTTTGCTGGAGCCATTCTACTCTCCATCGTCTTTTCCTTTCGCTTTTCCGCTAACGCCAGCTGCCTGCAAAGACGAAAGCTCCTCCGCGGAGGATTTTGCTGGGCGCTGAGCATGCTTCTTGGGGTTATCCTGGGCTGGCTCTCAGCCACTCTCCTCCAACATCTTGATTCAACTCCAACACCATGGCCCGAGGAATTTCATTACGACCTCATCGTACCCTCTCTCGTCGCTTCCCTAGCCACGCTAGCAGCCGTCACGCTAATTCGGTCCGATCCCACCACTTTTTATTTCCTCCACGCAATCGCTCTTTCTCTCGGCTCCCTGATCCTGAGTTTTTCCGCCGAGGGGTTCTCTTACATTCTTATACTTCCCGCCTTTACCGCCTCACTCGCATCGTTCCTGCTTGCCGGGAATAATCGAAAGCGAAGGCTTCTTCTTCCTGTGTGTTGCGTGCTGGTTGCAGCGGCCACCTCTCTGGTCTTAGTCCCTATTATTAAGTTTCTGCCGCCCGCTCTTGGAGTTTTCGCCTCTCCACCAATACTCTCATTTCTTGTCGTTCTCCTCCTTCTCCCGCTCGCCCCAGTTGTCTCCTCCCTTGCGCGTCCTTTTACCTCTGGTATTTGTTTTCTCCTACTTACAGGAGCTGTGTGGGCCGGATATGCTGCCGTGAAATCACCCTTTTTCAGTTCGAGTGCTCCGCAGCAAATCAATCTGACCTATTTTGAGGCTGTTAACCGAGACGACGCTCAGGTCGAAATTTCATCATGGGAGGGAGACCTTCCTCAGACGCTAATCAGAAACCTCGTACCGTTCCCCGAGGCCAGCGAGCTCCCATATCCCTTGGGGCCATCTGTCTTCACTGCTCCTAAAGCGCAGCTAGCGAGCCCCGATCTTGAGCTCCTGAAATGGAATACGACAGAGCATTCACACTACGCAAAAATTCGTCTTCGGCCGACTGCCGCATCCCAAGAAATTCAGATCAGGATTGATCAAAGAGCAGGGCTCTCCCAGGTCACTGCGCTCGGGATGGACATGCGCTTACCCGATCCGGATGTGCATGGCCAGCAGTCCCTAGTCTTCCGGGGAATACCAGAGGACGGCCTTGAAATCACTTTGGCATGGACGTCTGGCCCCTCCCTTGCCCTTTCTCTTATCGGCATCACTCCCAAAGTCCCGCCCCAGCTCGATGCCCTGCGTGCAAATCGCGATCGAGCCCCGGCCTGTCCGGCCCACGGAGGAGATCGCTCAATCACTTTGCGTCAGATGACCCTAAGGTCGCCCTTATTCTGAACGAGCAGAGCATGCCGTCTTAAGCCGCGCGTCTCTGAGAGGGCGCGCAGACCATCTCCCCATTTTTCATTCCTACCTCAACCGTATCGCCCTCGGCAAAAACTCCTTCGAGGACCTGCAAACTAAGAGGATCAAGAAGGCACTTCTGAATGGCTCTCTTGAGAGGTCTAGCCCCGTAGACAGGATCATACCCTTTCTCCGCAAGAAAATCCTCTGACTCCTTACTGATCCGCAGATTAAGCCCCTTCCGAGATAATCTTGCCTCTACCCTCTCCAACTGCAGCCGGACAATGCGCTGTAATTCCCTCTTGCCGAGACGTTCGAATACCACTGTCTCATCAACCCGGTTCAGAAACTCCGGCCGAAAATGACTGCGAAGAGCCTCCATAACGCCCGCATCCTGCTGTTCGGAGCTTCCCTCACTAACAAGTATGTCGCTGCCAATATTTGAAGTCATAATCAGAACGGTATTGCGGAAGTCTACTGTCCGCCCCTGCCCGTCAGTGACTCGTCCATCATCAAGGACCTGAAGGAGAACATTGAAGACCTCAGGATGAGCTTTCTCAATCTCGTCGAGTAGAACGATTGAGTAGGGATTCCTCCGCACATGTTCGCTTAACTGACCTCCCTCCTCGTAACCAACATATCCCGGCGGAGCACCAATGAGGCGGGAGACACTATGCTTCTCCATATACTCCGACATATCGATCCTGACCATTGCACTCTCGTCATCAAAAAGAAACTCCGCTAACGCCTTGGAAAGCTCGGTCTTTCCAACTCCCGTCGACCCAAGAAACATGAAGGAACCAATCGGCCGATTCTCATCCTGCAGGCCAGCTCGAGCGCGCCGGATGGCATTTGACACCGCTGTTATGGCATCTTTCTGACCGATAACCCGATCTCCCATCCGAGCTTCCATCTCTACAAGCTTATCTCTCTCTCCTTCTCGAAGTCTATCGACAGGAATACCGGTCCAAGATGCGACCACTCGTGCGATATCTTCCTCAGTCACCTCTTCTCGGAGAAGCTGCACGTCGGAGTTTCGTTCACCTAGACGAACTTTTGCCTTCTCGAGTTCATCTCGCACGTCAGGCAATGATCCATAAGTTAATTCCGATGCACGTGTCAGGTCCCCAAGACGCTTCGCTGATTCTGCCTCCGTCTTCACTTGGTCAATACGCTCTTGAAGAGCGCGCACCTCCTCAATCAGATCTTTCTCTTTGCGCCACTGCTTTGTAAGGCCGGAAGATTGCTTGCGTAGATTGGCTATCTCTCGCTCAACCCTCGTTAGACGCTCCGAGCTTGCTTGGTCTGATTCCTTTTCAAGCGCCTGCCGCTCCATCTCGAGTTGCATTATTTGGCGCTCAAGCCTGTCAAGATCTGTCGGCATGGAGTCCAGTTCGATCTTCAACCTTGAAGCAGCCTCATCAACGAGGTCGACAGCCTTGTCCGGAAGAAAGCGAGCCGAGACATACCGGTCCCCTAACTGGGCTGCTGCCACCAGAGCACTATCCTGGATTCTTACGCCGTGATGAATCTCATAGCGCTCCTTGAGACCACGTAGGATTGCGATCGAGTCCTCCACCGAGGGCTCCTCAACCCTGACTGGTTGAAATCGACGTTCGAGGGCGGCATCCTTTTCCACATAATTTCGATACTCTGCGGGCGTAGTAGCTCCAATAGTACGTAGTTCACCGCGGGCCAACTGCGGCTTGAGGAGATTAGAAGCATCAACTGCTCCCTCACTCGCACCAGCTCCAACGATGGTGTGTAGCTCATCGATAAAAAGGATAATCTGACCATCTGCCGCGGTGACCTCCTTGAGAAATGCCTTCAAACGGTCCTCAAACTCGCCCCGATACTTTGCTCCCGCAATCATGGATCCGATATCCATAGCTATAATTCGCTTGTTCTTCATCGAATCCGGCACATCACCACCCACGATTCGCCGGGCGAGGCCCTCCACGATCGCCGTCTTACCTGTGCCTGGTTCACCAATCAGAACGGGATTATTTTTTGTCCGACGGGAGAGCACCTGCATTACCCTTCGAACCTCTCCATCTCGTCCAATTACAGGATCAATTTTGCCTTCGCGCGCAAGAACGCAAAGATCGGTACCATACTTCTCGAGTGCCTGATATTTCCCTTCAGGATTCTCATCGGTGACCTTCTGACTCCCGCGGACCTCTCTTAACGCACTCTCCAAATCTCCCTCGCTAGCCCCTGCTCCAACCAGAAGATCCTTCCCGGATCCACTTACTTCCATCATCCCCAGAACCACATGTTCAATACTGAGAAAATCGTCCCCCATCTTCGACCTGACCTCATCCGCAAAATCCAATACGGATCGGAGGTTTCTCTCCAATTCCGGCTGCCCACTCACCCCCGCCACCCGCGGTTCCCTGTCAAGGGACATGATCAGCCGTGCTTTCAAGCCGGTAATATCAACACCCGCTTTCTCAAGTAGGGAAACCGCCAGTCCTTCTTCCTGCTGTATCAATCCAAGCAGAACATGCTCACATTTCAGCTCTGCGTGCCGAGACTTTGCAGCTAGTCGCTGCGCTCCCTGGAGTACCTCCTGAAGTTTGATTGTTAGTTTTTCGAGGGCCATGGAAAACCAGTCGCAATTTCCAGACCATCCCAAATATCCCGTATTATTAGGGTATGGCATCAATAAAGAGACACCGTGACCCGGGAAACGGGACACCGTGTCGGGTCGAATTGTCCCACTTTACCTTCCTTGCCTCCCCAGCCATTACCAGAGATGCTTCCCCCGATGACCCCTCGCGAGCGTCTTCTAATGATCGCACCCGGCGTGCTTTTCCTTGTCGCTTTTGGCTCATTCGAAATCGGTCGCTTCGCAAGCCGCAAGGAAGCCGAACGAAGGGTCGCCGCGCAGCAATCAACGAGCGAAATCGAAGATATTTTTGCCGTCCTTCGAAATCCGGACATCGGAAAGCGCCGTTTCCCCTTTGACCTCCTCGTTAAAAACTCAACGGGAAGGAAGGTAGCTACCTTCGACAAGGAGGATCCTGCATCATCGGCCATTTTAGAAGCAATCAGAGAGGCTGCTGATCATGCAATGAAGATTCATAGCGAAGAGGGCTCAGCTCTCAGGGGCCTCCGCCGCATCAACGAAGGATCACGTTTCTTTGAGGACACTCTCCGAGAGCATATTGATGCTAATGAGGGTCTTTTCTGCTCGGTCCCTGAAACAGCTGAAGGGAGAGAACAGCGCACTGGATATCCTGATCTCCGGATCGAGCACGTGGAATCTGGAACGGTGGCTTATCTCGATCCCAAACTCTACGAGGAAAAAAGCCGATCTTCTACCCTTAGGAGCTTCTATTACAAGATGAGCTCAAGCGACTCCTCCAAGATCACAGAAGATGCTCATCACCTCCTTCTGGGGTTTTCACATGATGGCGCTGACGGCGAATGGACCTTTCTTAACTGGGAACTACTTGACCTCAGCTCCTTAAAAGTAAAGCTGAAGGCAGAATTTCAGGCATCCAACAGCGATCTGTATTCCGGTGAGTTAGTGATCGGATCTTCCTCTGCCCCCGGGGCCCGCTAGAAGCCATCTCCACGAATTCTCGTGAAATTCCGTGCGCGCTCCGAAATACCCAGTTAGCTTTTCTGAGTGGGATCTCATGCTTCCAGAACCAGCGGCAGCGTCGCCAAGGACGACTATCTTGAGCAAATCCTGCATCTCATAGAGGAAAAGGGATATGCCAGACCTGTTGACATCTCTCAACGCCTTGGCATCTCTCAGGCCAGTGTTACAAACATGCTTCAGCGCCTCGACTCGGAGGGTCTGGTGAAACACGAAAAGTATCGAGGCACGGCCTTGACTCCAGAGGGGGAGCAAATTGCAAAAGCAATCATGGACCGGCACAAACTCCTGACCGAGTTCCTCAGGTTTTTTGACATCAACGAAGATACCATCTACCGGGATGTGGAAGGGATGGAACATCATGTCTCAAGAGCCACCCTCAGCGCTCTCCGGGCAGTTACCGAGACGCTCCAGAAGAATCCCGAATTTCGCCGACAAGTCCTTGATCGACTGGGCAAGTAACCTGACCGACTCGTCACACGTCATTCACTGATCTCCGCTCACTTTATTCTTCCTTGTCCCCAGACGCTACCATGGTTGACAGATTGAGCTATGAGATCTCAACTAGGGGTCACGTATGACTTGGGACGAAGAATTCACCACCATGTTTGATCGCTGCGTCGGAATCTACCGGAGCGGCAATACCGACTTCGAGAGCTACTACAGCGAAAATGATCTGAAATTTCTCAGGAGCATCGGCTGCAAGACTCGAGAACTATTTGACTTCGTTGAGGACCATGTGGACGAAAGCGCTCCTTCTCCCACTACTGCTCTCTTGATCACGGCAGTTCGCCGTGACTTCCTGCATGTCGTCCAGAATGGTCAAATCAGTGAACATCAGATCACGAGAGAAGATCTTCCTTCATTTGGAGATACCTTGGGGGAAATTCACTACCTTCCCCGAATCCTTACCAAAGCCCGCGCCAAACTTCGGGGAGAACTGGATCCCGACATCATGTATTGCTGTGGCGGAGATCGAAAATTTCTTCGTGAACATGGAATCCACCCGGCTGATTTTCTTCGTCACGTCTGGGCGGCTGACGACAATGACGAGAAAGTCCTCGAGCTTGTCAGATCTTCGTCTGCGAACAAGCGGTGAGCAGTTGGGAGGCTTCGCTAGTTTTTAACAGCTGTTCCCATTTAGCCTGTGATTTAGGAGTTCGAATCACCGGGTTTCGGCCACAGTGTGGCGCATGTCCAAATATGACGGGGAGGAGATTCTGGTTGTTCCGCGCGAACTTTTCGATGACCTCGGAGCCTTTCAAGGTCTCACCACGGAAACCGATCGCTACATCGCGACTCTTTTGGACCCTTCCAATAATTTCTTCATGGATCGGGAAGCCGCGGAGGAGGATCCCTCCTTTAAGCAGATTATTCCGTATTCCATCTTCAGGATTGGAGACCATTACCTCCATTATGTCCGTGGAAAGTCCGGTGGAGAGAGCAGACTCCACGCTCAGGGATCACTGGGAATCGGGGGGCATATCAATCCAGTCGACGAGAGGAATGATCCTCTTGGCCACGCCACATACATTGCCGGTGTAGCACGGGAAATCGATGAAGAAATTATTCTCCCCTCTCAACCAACACAGCAAATTGTCGCTCTTCTAAATGACGACAGCAACCCCGTGGGCCGTGTTCACCTCGGAGTTGTTCACCTTTTTGAACTCGAAAGCAGGGAGGCGCAATCGCGTGAAGACGCACTTCTCGACCTCCAATTCAAGAGCTCCGAGGAACTCAAGGGGCCTCTTTATGACAGTCTGGAATCTTGGTCACGCTTCTGCGTGGACGCCTTGGACAATTTCTAGAGGGTCTGAAAGGCTCTCCACTTCGGCCTAGCTGGAGTAAGAGGACTCAACTCGATGAGCAACATCCCGGTAACCGTAGTCCACCTCATAGATCTGCTTGAAGCAATTGAGCGCGTCGTCCTTACCGGCAACCTTCTCATGAATCAACCCAAGCTCATAGAGGACTTCCTTTTTGGTCTTATCCATGACTGTCAGTTCCGCGTTAGCATCTGATAGTTGCTTGATTGCCATATCGCTCATCCCTTTAGCATCAAACGTCCTACCAAGAAGGAGCAGTACCCTTGTTCGAATATGAGGGTTACGGGTCGCTTGCTGGAGATGGGGAATAGCGTCACTGAATTCGCCTGCATGGTAGAGAGCCTGACCTAAATCGTAGCGTAATTGCGGATCGGTTGGATTCTGCTCTACCCTCTTACGACGCTCGTCTACCTGAGCGGCGGCCCGAGCCTGCTGATACTCATCGAGAGCAGCCTGCGCCTCTTCATCGTCGGGATTTTCTTCAACTCGAGCCTGTAGCACCCGCACCTCTTCCTCTGCAGCCCGGTCCTTCATATTATTGGCCTTCATTTTGAGGGCCGCATCACCCGCCGAAAGAGTATGAGCCCACTCATACATCTGCTGGGCCATAGCCCAGTCCTCCGACTGCTCGTAGATGGCAGCCAGTTGTTTGACGACGTCGAAATTATTGACGTCCTCGTTATATTTCTGGACCAGCTGGTCACGCCTTTCCTCAAGCTGATCCTGAGTCATAGCAGCACGGGCTGCCTTCTCGAGTGCCAGCGTCTCCTTGTCATCCTTTTTGACCAAAGCACCGGAGGCATCCTGACTACGCGCCATCGAGGCCCGAGCCGTCATATCCTTTTCCCCCTTCACTGCTTCGGTGTCGGTAGGATCAGCCTTTACTATATCCTTGTAAACAGCAGCCGCCTCCTCAGGCATGTTCCGTGCCTCATAAAACAAAGCCAGTTTGTGCAGCAATTTGGTATTGTCCGGAGTTGCTTTCCGGATTGTCTCGAGCGCGAAGGCCGCGGTATCGAGCATGTTGAGATTAAAGGACACATCATGAAGCAACTCGTTTAGAGCGGCATTGTAAGGGTCTTTCTCCAACTCCTTTTCGATGTCATCTATTACCCCAGCCGGATCCTTCTTGGCTTTTCCCTTCAACTTTCCGGCTCCGCCTCCACCAAAAAGCCCCTTTTTCTTTGGCGGTCCCATGATCTTCATCTCCGCTGCACGAAGCTTTTTTCGTCCATCAACAAACCCGGGCTCAGCCTTGAGAACCGACAAAAGAATTTTCACCGCATAGCCCAAATTATTTTGCTCAATAGCGGCATCCGCCTTGAGCACTAGGTCCCCAAGGTTCTTGGGGAGGTCCGAAACTGAAATTTCAACGGGACTCGATTCTTGAGGAGTTGGGTCGGCCATGGAAGTGGGATTTTGCTGGGGCGCTAATGAAGCGATTCCGGGGCCACATGGCAAGCGCCTCCTGCCAGATGGCGGAATAACCATCCACAATGGGATAAAAAGCAGAGCTACCCGGTCTCGGCCTACCGTTCTCTCTTCTTTCTCATGGCACGATGCACGGGAGATGTCATCACGCCGCCTGGAGCGGCCTTTTTCTCTGCGGTGTCGTCAGGCGTCAGCGCCCCACGTGGCGGCAGAACCCCCTTCTGGACCGAAGCGCGGGCTCTTGGAGCAACTTTGCTGTCTGAATCAAAAGCTTTCTGGTAAGCGGCCACCTCGGATGGATCCGTAAGAATTGACGGATGAATAAGAATCACCA
>Ga0160422_10001758_pt1 | contig 13489 bp, 26 predicted proteins | sample Fk160mmetaG_FD_108192 | JGI IMG/M metagenome (GOLD analysis project Ga0160422, IMG submission 108192) | Marine microbial communities from the Central Pacific Ocean - Fk160115 60m metaG | ecosystem: Environmental > Aquatic > Marine > Oceanic > Photic zone | place: The Central Pacific Ocean...
AGATGGTATCAACGAGAAACTTGTAAACTATGGTTGGAATTGTGACGGTAACGAGATTGTTGGTCATTACGTTACCACCGAGAATCATAAACTATTTTATGATTTAAATAATAATTTCAAAACAAAAGAAAGGATTAAGGAAGCGACCTTAACCTAAATATTAATGTAAGTATAGGTACTTATTATGAAAACAATAGAAGATCACATTCAACATGATAAAGAGTTGATAGACGATCCTACAGTTAATGCTGCTGCTAGAAGGCATTATAAAGATGAACTACATGAGTTAGAAGAGTATGTGGAACATCATAAGGAAGAGATTGATGCAGGAGATCATCACGACCCTAATTGCTTAGAGTTGTTCTGTGATACTCATCCCGATGAACCTGAGTGCTTAGTATATGATGACTAAGATCATCTGAGTACATGTAGTGTGACAATTAAATAACTGACCTAAAGGGTTGTCAAATTATGGCAACCCTTTTATAATGGAAACATGAAAAACAAAACTCTCATCAAAGGTGACGGTTATCTGTGTTCTCCAAACATGGAAGACTTTTGTAAACGCATGGTTGCAAAAGAAGTTGCTGAATCAAAAAAAGAGGTTCCAAGTAGACACTTTGGATACTGGAACATTAGTGACAGACATTAACTAATCAACCTACTATAATAGGTACATGAAACAGTTCTTCCAAGAAGCATTACAACTTCCATACAAGTCTAACTCACAGGATAATCCTTTACATGAATTACAGGTAGAGGAACTTCTTAAGAAGCATGGATTTGATTATGTTGCTCAACCAAATGGCATACAATCAAGTCCTGATTTTAGAGTGACACTTGACAATGGTAAGACTGTTGATATAGAATGTAAGTCATCAAAGGGTACTTTCCCCACCTATAATTGTGGACTACCAAAGAAAGGTGTAGTTTACATCTTTAGTAGTAAGAAGTACAATGAAACTACTGTCTACTTTGCGGATGATATTGTATCAGACACAAAGAGAGAACTCTATTACGGTTTAATTACCGAACTCAATTCCATCTTAAAAGTATATCAGATGGATGATGAGTGGCAATCTGATGAAAGAGGTTTTGACTTCTACATTAGAAACATGTACACTCAAACTGGTGTGGGTAAGAAAGATTACTTCACACATAAAGATCGTCAGCGTTGTGAAAACAACGTATTAAATTATTCTTGGTAACTCTCAATGACAAAATCTGACTTTAAAGCAATTAACAATTCTTTTAATGCTGATTACAAAAAGACAAATGTTAATGTTGAATATGACTTTAAACTTGTTCAATTAGAATCACTAAGTCCACGACCTGTTGGTGATGGTATCACATTTGTTGAGTGGGCAGTCATTCCAAAAGATCAGATTCTTGAGCATAGGATGGTATGTCAGATGTGTAAAGACAATCCAGAATTAGAGAAATATAAACAGGCAAGAACTGATGATGAAATGTTTCTTCTTACGGTTGCTAATATTGATAGAGCATTTCAACCTATTGATGGTCAACCAGCAAAGGGGTGGAACTATAGACTACCACAACCTGCAGTGTCTAAGTTAGAGACACCTATCATGGGTACTGATGATAAAATGAAGTATTATGTACTTAGAGATGGGTTGCATCGTTACTGGACTCAAGATGGAAGGGGTGACTTACCATGTTCAGTCATTACTGCGGATCACGAAGATTTTCTTATTAAGTTTTCAAGTACCGCTAACAATGAAGGTGATGAGGTACAGAGAAATTTTACTACCAGAAGAGATTGTATTAAAGCAGTTCAATTTTGGATAAAGCAAGGTAGATTAAAATTGGAGAAGGATAAAGAAAAAGATTGTGTAGAGAAGTATCTAAGAGACTATTACTATGAAGTTGAAAAGCATGATAGAGTTGGTCTTGCTGAAGATATATTAGAAGAATCTGGTATTCCAACTGATATTCGTCATTGGTCTAAGGGTGAAATCAAGAAGCATGTTAAAAATCAGATGAAAATGGAAGTGACAATAAACCATGATGATAAGGTATATCGTGATGTACATGTTTTAGGTAACAATGATACTGATATTAGAGCATGGTATAATCTATTACAATGGCAACTTAACGATGAGGAAAATATGGAATATGATGTTGAATTGTTTGGTGCTATTACAACAAGAGATGGAACTGATGTACAACCAACATTAGGTAACATAGGTAAACTAAGAAGAGATAATCAATTAGAGTTTCAACAGTTTATAAATTTCTGTTGTGATGTTGCTGAGAGCAAGGATAAATTAAAACTTCCTAAGATAAATTGGGTATATCAAATCAACAATCCATCTAAGAGAGAAGATCCTAATAAATTTCATTAAATGTTTCAAATAATAACTGGTAATTGTCAAGAGGTTCTCTCCACTTTTGGAGAGAACTTTTTTGATTCATGTATAACTGATCCACCATACGGCATGGGGATGGATGATTGGGATCACTCAGTTCCAACAGTTGATATATGGCAAGAAGTCTATCGTACACTAAAACCTGGCGGTTTTTGTTTATCATTTTGTAGTCCTGAATTGTATCATAGGATGGCAGTTAATGTTGAAGATGCTGGTTTTATGGTTAAGGATCAGATTATGTGGATGACTACAACTAAGATGCCAAAACATAATAGATTGAAACCTGCACATGAACCGATAGTTGTTGCTCAGAAACCATACATGGGATCATTAAAGAGTAACTTTGAGAAGTGGGGATGTGGTTTAATTGACATTGAAATTGCTAGAGTTCCTTGGGATAAAAAACCACCTACAGGGTGGGTAAAGGATGGTGCTAAACGTAGAGTATTTGGTAGAGAAGGAAAGACTACAGGCACACAGAAAGAATTTGGTACGGTTGACGCTAATCCTAATGGTAGATACCCATCAAATATAGTTGGTGAGGTACAGAGTGAACACCAGAAGTATTTCTATGCCCCTAGAGCAACCCGAAAAGAGAAGGGTGATGGGAATAATCATCCAACTGTTAAACCTGTTGATCTAATGGCATATCTAATTAAGATCTATTCTCCAGAAGGATCAAAAGTCTTAGATCCCTTCTGTGGTAGTGGAACTACAGGTGTTGCTGCTGTCCAAAACAACAGAGAGTTTGTTGGTATTGATCTTAGTGAAGATTATACTAAAATAGCAACCGATAGGTGTGCAGTTCCAAAAGTGGCACAATCAGATGACAACCCACTACTAAACGCACTATACTAAACACATTCACACATTTTTTCTAAAACAATGGGAACTCGCTCTCGCATTGGATTACAGTTAAAGGATCAAATCATTTCAGTATATCATCATTGGGATGGTTATCCTGAGTGGTTAGGCGTTACACTTGAGAAGAAGTTTAACACAAGAGAGGCAGTTGAAGAACTAATTGATGGTGGAGATATGTCCTCTTGTGATACTGAGTATGGGTGGGATTATGTTTATGATGGTACTGAAAATGGCAAGAGAGAGGTATCTGCCCCCTCATACTACTCAGAAAGGGGTGAGGATGCTCCACCAAAGATCTCTGAGTCAATCACAGAGTATCTTGACCAAACAGAGAGAACTGATGGTGAGTATGCTTACCTATTTGACAATGGTTCATGGACTTGCTATGATATAGGACAATATAATGGTGGAGTGAAGGGTAAGATACTCGACATTCCAGCAGAGTTTCCAGCAAGAATGGCATTTTAGCGTATGAGATTTCATGTAGTAGACATAGCACATCAAGTTGCTAATGGATTAGTCTTGCCATGTGCTTTTACTACAAAGATGATGCTTTTTTGTAGTGAAATGAAAAAGCGAGGGCATGAAATCATTCACTATGGACATGAAACAAGTACGGTAGATTGTACTGAAAGTATCCCAATTTTCTTTAAGGAAGATTGGGATACTTTTTGGTCTAATGAGGATTATTATAATAACACTAACACACATTATACCAATGTTGAAGCAAATAATTTAATAGCAAGTAGAGCATCCGAGGTAATCAAGAGACATAAGAAACCTAATGATATATTTCTATCATTCATTGGTAACTGTCAGTCATTAATAGCACAAGAGAATCCTGATTTAATTGCTATTGAACCTAGCATTGGTTATCAACCTAAAACAACATTTGCAGAGTGGAAAGTATATGAATCTTATGCCATGATGCACATGTGTGCTGGTATTGAGGCAGCATGTTATGATAGTGAAAAGGGTGGACTTCATAACTGGTATGACGCTGTAATACCAAGTTATTTTGACACTTCATTACATGAATATCAAGAGACAAAAGATGATTATATTTTATATTTGGGAAGAGTATTTGAAGGTAAAGGTTTATATCCAGCGATTGAAGCAACTAAGTTAGCAGGGAAGAAACTTGTAGTTGCTGGTTATGGTGATATTATTGGTGATAAGTTGTTACCATACGATAGCATACCAGACCATGTAGAGATTGTAGGATATGCTGACCATGAGAAGAGAAGTGAGTTGATGAGAAATGCTAGTGCGAGTCTCATGCTAACAACTTATGCTGAACCATTTGGTAGAGTATTGATAGAGAACTTTTTACATGGAACCCCTGTTATCACTACAGATTGGGGTGCTTTTGTTGAGAACAATCTACATGGTGTTACAGGGTATAGAGCAAGAACATTAGATCATATAGTTTGGTCTATTAAGAATATTGATAGGATTAAATCAAGAGACTGTCGTAATTGGGGTGAGACATTCTCGGTTGATCGTATCATGCCAATGTATGAGGAATACTTTCAAATGGTTATGGATGAATATACTAGCATTGGGTGGTATAGAATGCATCCTACTAGAGATAATCTTGATTGGTTGAATTATCAGTCACCATTCAAACCTAGTGATGAACCTGTATTAAAGACTAAACAAGAGGTCATGGATAAGGTAACTAAAGATTATATCATACCGCATGGCATATTCAAGGGTATGAAATATGTTAATAGAGGGTCTGCAGGTGCGTGGTATGAACCTAAGTTGTTGGGTACTTATGAATCTGAGATAGTACCAGCAATGAATGAGATCTTGCAGACAGAGTACACAGGCATTGTTGATGTGGGATGTGGAGAAGGATATTATGCTACTGGACTAGCATGGAAGAATCCACAAGCAACAGTCTATGCTTTTGATACTAACGAGGATGCTCAGAATTTATGCTCACAGAATGCAAAATTAAATAATTTAGATAATGTAGTGATTGGTGATTGGTGTGATGCTAATACACTTGTCAATCTTAATATAGGTAGAAAGGGATTGATCTTTATTGACTGTGAGGGATATGAGGTAGAACTGATAACAAGAGATACAGTTCAACAATTATACCCACATGATTTTATTATAGAGACACATGATTGGGTTGATATTAATATAACAAAGAATTTGATAGACATTCTATCTGATACTCATAGCATACAGATATTCTCTAGTGTAGATGACATAGACAAGGCATACAACTATGATGTACCAATTCTTAATGGATTGAGTCTGGAAGACCGCAGAGATCTATTAAAAGAAGGTAGATGCTGTATTGGCAAATGGATTTATGCCAAGAGCAAACTTACTGACCATGTGCCAATTAATCAACTGTCACATGCTAGGTTGCCGACCCCCCAATAACACACTATAATAATCACATAGGCAAGCGAGGTTGCCGATCCCTGAGATCTTAAGTTCCCTAAAAGGTTCTAAGATCAGACATCTCGGAACCAGTACCTTGCCTATTCCACATGAGAGATATGTGGTTCTCTAGCCCCAAACCTACCGACTAGACTGACAAATGCAAGGATCTATGGTTGTCTCTGTTCAGCAGAGAAATTACGTCCTGTAAGTCTAATAGAAGCAGTCACATGATCGTTGGTAGAAACCTATTACTGCACAGACAGATGGTTGAAAGTGGTGGGGGTTCAGGTGTAAGCGATTCCCTAGAGGTAAATTTGGGCAGCATGGGTGAAACCCAGATCATTGCCCCACTCTCTCATTTTTCTAGTCGTGGTATGACTTAGTACCTGTAATTAGACTCAGTAAATGGGTTAGGATCAGGTGAAGCACCTCTTGAGCATACCACACCCCTTTTTGTAAACTTGACTTTTTAATCATGTCACCTAATTTTGCCGAGTTCCTACTTGACACTACTAACAATGGAAATGAGATCCTAGCAGTTCTTGAGGACATTGTAGAAGTAGTAGAGACAGGAGGAACAGACCTATAAGGACAGTTTGATAACTGTCACATACCCCCTTCACAGGGGGTTTATTCTTGTTATAATAAATGTATCCAATTCAGTTTAATTACTATGAGATACTCAGTTCATTGCCCTTCAGCACCTTATGAGAACTCATCATTTACATTACTTGAAGATTGTTGGGGTTTATGCCTTGAGTTATCTGAAGAGTATGGTTATGCTGAAGTTCGTTATGGTAACTGTTTAATGGGTTCATATACTAATGGACAATGACAGTTTGATAACTGTCACATGACCCCTTCACAGGGGTCTTTTTTCCCCTATAATAAGAACATCACCAACGGAGTTTCCAATGCCTACAACATTAACAAAACAGGAAAGAGACAGAGTGATTGGTAGTCTTCAAGAACATGTCCTTGAGTGGACTGAGCAACTATGTGATTCACTTGCTGAGAACTACAAGCGTTATCACAGAAGAATGATTGAATCAAATGCTGCAAGATTCAATGGCGATGGTATGAGACAAGACTTATCACGCTACGCACAAGAACAATTAGATGCTTTGAATGATGGTACATTCAAAGGAATGAAGTTTAGTATTACAACTGGTAAGAAGTACCATAAGATAATATCACATGATTGGTGTGATAGAAACAATGAGTGGAGAAGTGGTGGTGTTCATGCTTTTGTTAATAAGCATACAGGTGAGATCTACAAAGCAGCATCATGGGCATCACCAGCAAAGCATGTACGCTATGACCTAAGAATTATTAGAGATCGTGAGTATGTACTTGATCCTGATAACTGTGGATGGTCAGGTGGTTATCTCTACATGAGGTAATCACCATGCTTGTAGATCTATCCAAAGAAGAACTTGCTTATCTTATTACAGCATTATCTGTATGTAAAAAGATAGGCAAGGAGACTAAAGAAACTGAATTACTTGTTACTAAATTAACTGGTATTTCAAAAGCATGTACTTGTAAGGAGGATTAAATGCTACATCTTATTACACTAGCATTAATATGTGCCATAGTATCTGCTATGATAGTGTTAATGATTTACAACCCACATCATCATTAAAATGATCTCAACCACATTTTCCTTCTATCAACTTACAGACGAAGTGATGAAGAGAGTTAGGGCAGGTAAGCATGGTAGGCATATCATGTGTCCCAACTGTCAATCTATCTCAAAGGTTTATCACTTTAGTTGGTCTGCTTTACAATGCCAACATTGTAAAGAATCAATCGACAAATCATTATGGTGTGTAGAACAATGAACCAATTTCGTATTGAATGTTCTGAGGTTAATTACTTCACAGTATTAGTTGAAGCAGAAACCGAGGATGAAGCAAGAGAACTTGCTAATGCCAACATCAATTCATTTGATGTAGAAGATGAGTACACTTCAGAATGGTCTATTGAAAGTGTGGAGGAGTTGTGATATAATGAGTAAGGATATGAGTGCAAAAGATAAACTTATCTTTATTACTACCTTCATTTGGACTTTACATTGGGGATCATGTCTTGTTTTGAAACTAATGGATACGGTTATAGCAGCATCCTCTGTGAGGATATTGCCTCTTGGTTTATAAACAAATTTGTACCAAGACATAAGTTTTATGTACGCATAGTACATAAAGGATTGAAGAGGGAACACTCTTATGGTTTCTGTGATTTTGTAGATCAAGCATATCGTCCGAGGGTGTTTGTAATTGAAGTACAAGCAAACTTGTCAAAAGAAATGTACACTAAGACTCTATTACATGAGTTTGTACACTTGAGACAATGGTTACAAGGTACATTGAGGATGAAAAGTGGTAAGATGTACTTTGAGGGTGACTCAGTAGCAAAGTATGAGTACATGGATCAACCGCATGAGGTAGAAGCGTATGATTCAGAAGATGAATTATACTTAGATTTCATGTATGATACATACGGTATATGGTTAGGAGATGAGTAAATGGAACCAGTAGAACTTACAATCAACCTTACTGAAGCAGTAGAGGATTTACAACTTGGGTTGACTAAAGAACAAGTTGAATACATTGCTAATGATATTAAGCGAGGATGGGATTTTAGTCACATATATGAGGAAATTGAAGTAAAGGTTGAAGAATCTGCAAGGTATGCTAACATTACACTATCCACTTGAATCACACAATGGCACAATTTTCTGAAAAGACTATCGGCAAACTTGCTGATACATTGGTAGAAGATGTAATTGATTACATCATGGAAGATGAGAGACTCAATGAGTTCTATCTTGAGGTCATAGGTGACGCTGTATGTGATAAGATAGGAACTCAAAACCCTGATGGTACATGCTCTATTGATGGTGGAGTATCTGCTGAGTTGATTATTGAGATAGCAAGTAGAATACAATTAATAAGCACCCCTGATGTGAGATATAGAAATACAGGTGCTATTGATGATATAATATCATTCTTTAAGAGTAAGAAAAGTGCGTAATTTTCAAATATAATACATACTCTGTATGGATTGTAAGCGAAACTTTATATTTCTTTAAGAGCAATCTCCCGCAAGGGAGATTTTTTATGCTATAATGTATTCAACTTGAAAATGTTGATGCCTTTACGTCCTCACCAAATTGATGCTACTAAGGCAATGTTTCAACATGCCAAAGGTCAGATTATCATCCCTACAGGTGGTGGTAAGACTATGTGTATGATTGATGATGCCGAACAGCGTCTTAGATCAACCATTGGCGATACTATTGTTGTAGTCGCACCACGCATACTATTGGCAGAGCAACTATCATCTGAGTTCTTAGAACAGATTGATAATGTATCTGTGATGCATGTACATAGTGGTGAGACACACCATTATTCTTCAACTAAAGTTGAGAATATTTACGAGTGGCATAAAAGAACAAAAGGTAATAAGATAATATTTACAACCTATCATTCACTTGATAAGGTTAAAAGATCTACCATTGATGTAGATACAATTTACTTTGATGAGGCACATAATAGTGTTAATAGAAATTTCTTCTATGCTGTGGAACATTTTGCAATTGTGGGTGCTAACAGGTGCTTTTTCTTTACTGCTACTCCTAAGTATAGTCGCACTATCAAAAAGTCTGGAATGAATGATAGAGGAGTGTATGGTGATGTTATATGTCAAGTACCAGCACCTAAGTTAGTTGATGAGGGTTATATATTACCACCAAAAGTTGAGGTATATAAGAGTAAAATATTAAGTAAGGATGAGGTCACTTGTCATGTAGATTCAAAAGAGATAGTTAATGCCATTGATAGATTGACTGTTGATAAGGTTCTTATTTGTGCTAAGTCTACCAAACAGATTACTAATCTTTTGTATGCTTCTAAGTTTCTTGATGAAATAGCATGGCGTGGATATTCATGGATGACTATCACATCAAAAACAGGTGCTATTGTTGATGGTGATAAGGTAGATAGAGAAGAGTTCTTTAATGTACTGAATACATGGGGTAAGGATGATAATAAAAAGTTTGTAGTATTACACCATAGCATATTAGCGGAGGGTATCAATGTAAAAGGTCTTGAGGCAGCGTTGTTTATGCGAAACATGGATTATATCACTATTAGTCAGACTATAGGTAGAGTGATACGTTTAGGTAGTGTTAAGAAGACTCATGGTAAAGTATGTGTTCCTGTGTATAATAATGTAGGAATCTCTACTGCCAAAAAGGTTGAGGCAGTTGTTGATACAGTATTCAATCATGGTCAACCTGCAATTTCAGTTGTAACACGATGAACATTAAAGAAGACGAGTATATGTCTAGTGATGTGTGGAAAAGAAATATTCCACCTGTTACTGATTTCAAAAGAGGAAGTACCTATAACCAATTTGGTATGTGGGTTATGTGGATTTACTATCTCATAATTCCTATGATGATAGTAAGATTAATTTGGGATTTAAACAAATGAGAGACACTATTTTATTTGGAGATTGTAGAGATACACTCAAAGAGTTTGATGAGAAAGCGAGGATGTGTGTTACATCACCCCCTTACTATGGTTTAAGAGACTATGGTGGAGAAGAATCACAGATAGGATTAGAACAAACTCCAGAGGAGTTTATTGATGAGTTGGTGAAGGTATTCAGAGAAGTAAGAAATGTGCTTACAGATGATGGAACTTGTTGGGTAAATCTGGGTGATAGTTATTATAACTATAGACCAAGTAAAAATGGAAAATCTTATGTGAAACAAACTGTAAGTAAAACTAATCAAGATCTACCAGACAATTCACCTAAAAGAGGAACCAAGTTAGAAGGATATAAAGAGAAGGATCTTATTGGTATTCCTTGGATGTTTGCGTTTGCTATGAGGGCAGATGGATGGTATCTGAGACAAGATATTATATGGCATAAACCTAATCCAATGCCTGAAAGTGTGAGAGATAGATGTACTAAATCGCATGAATATATGTTCTTGTTTAGTAAGAATAAGAAGTATTTCTATGATAATGAAGCGATAAAGGAACCAGCAAAGGATTGGGGAACTAGAGATAGAACTAAAGGTAAGTATCATAATGAAGGAACAGGATTACAACCCCATTCAGGTTTAAGTAAGAGTTATCCAACTAAGAATAAGAGATCGGTATGGAGTATTACCAATAAACCATACAAAGGTGCACATTTTGCAGTATATCCACCCGACCTGATTGAACCTTGTATTAAGGCAGGAAGTGAGAAGGGTGATATTGTACTTGATCCATTCATGGGAAGTGGAACTACTGCTATGGTGGCAAAATCACTAGGTAGAGACTACATTGGATGTGAGTTACATGAAGATTATGGTGATCTTATAAACAAGAGAGTATATGATAGGGGTGGAACGCTTGATGCGTTAATGTGACAGTTAAATAATTGTCACAGGGGTCATTTACAAGTAATGTATCCATTACTATAATAAGAGAGTAATCAAGGGAACCACCCATGAACACACCTTCAAATCAAATTTTTACTGACATTGACTTCTTAGTTGATGAAATGGGTATGGATGCAGATGGATGTGATGATGTACTTCAAGCATGTGAACGTCTTGGAGGAGTGAGTGCGGAGTATTTTTGTGAAGAGTTTGTATTTCTTCCAGAAGAGTCAACCGCAGATGATGTTGAAAGATGGCACGATCCAGACTATCTCAACATAGCAGCGTTCAATTCACTTTGGTGGACACAATGAAGAAAATTACTTCAAAACAACACAACGACATTGCTGAACAATTCGCTGAATTAGTTGTTGATGGCATGGACATGAAAACACTTGTCCAATATGTTTATGATGACCTCATAGAATATTATGAGAAGTGTGATGAACATGAATTGAGAGAATTGGTTGATGAGTATGATGAAGATTTATTTGATGAGTTGGTTGACAATGTAACCCAACAATATCCTAAACAAGTTAATCAATTTGGAAATTGAAAATGCAACCACTTGATCCTAAAATCTATGAGGCATTGAAGGATGCCACTCCAACTGTTAAGTATTACTTTCTTCTTCCCCCCAAAAAACCATGAGGCAATTAACACTAACTAATGAACAATTTGAAGTGCTATTTGACATTATAGCAGATACAGTTGATGCACTTGAAGGTGATTTGACCAGTTATTATGATAAAGATGGTAATGAAATAGAGGAGAAGATTGAAGATTATGAAGCACATAAGATCTATCAGCAAATGATTAGAATGAGTGGAGGATTCTAATGCCATTAATTCACCTAACCAACGATGAAGTCTATCACATGGTTAAACTCTATAACCACTTGAGAGACATTGATATGATTGATGACTTACATCTTAGAGTCCAAACATCATTTGAGAAGATACAAGAGCAAGAGGTAGATCCAGAGGCACAAAAGGTAGAACAATGTATAATAGATGGTAATGACTATAAAGATTGTGTTGATCGTATGGTAGAAACCATGAAGTCACCAGTAGAACTTGAAAATGTGACTGATGCGTGGTATGATAAGGAGGGTAATTTAATTCCATGAACAAAGTATTTTTAACTTTAACTGAAGATGAGTACAATTTAGTTGTATGGTCATTAGAACAGATGTGGTTAGATTTTGATCCACAATCTGAACAGGATGCTCACAATGCTATCGCAAAGTTGAGAGAAATGACTGATTTTGTGCCAGTTCCAGAAGTGTCACATCAACATGTAAAAAGAGACTTAGACTCTCTATAATAACAATGTAAGCAATTCACACCATGAACACAACTACAGGACTTACAGAAGACGAGTTGATGGATCTTAATTCATTTCTCACTTATGTTGTTACATCTGATGAAGATATGCCTGTCATTGACCATGAGATGTGTATTGATTACTTAGAGTCACAAGACATTGAGATCAATGATACTGTGATTGACCAAGTTCACAATTTACTTTTCCCCTAACAATGACATATACTGACATTGAAAACATCTTCCAAGATCTCAAAGAGAAGTTTCTTGCTGAAGAGGCAAAAGATGAAATGGATCAGAACATCATGCGTATTCACATGAATGAACTTGATGATGTACTTGAGATTCTACATGACATTGTAGACTATTCTCCTACTGATGAGGAAATCAACTATCAATCTAACTGGCACTAATCCAGTTAAGGAAGTGGCACACCAACACCAGAAAAGAGATCTGGATTCACTATAATAAAAGAGTAAACAAAAGAGGACACCATGCAAGTATTTGATTCTGTAGACCTCTTGGTTGATACCTATGAGAAGTACTGCACTGAACAGGGATTACCCTATGTTTCTGCCGATGAACAGGATAAATCTGAACTTACCATTGAACAGGTAAGATGGATTGAATCATTTGAAATGCTATGGGACTTGGCAGTGGTCAGTCTGTAAACTGGCACAATGAGGGTGGCAACGCCCTCATTTTTTATTATAATAAAAACATCACCAACGGAGTTCATCATGTGTAGTTCAATCGAAGATTTCATTGATTACATCTATTCATTCTACAATGTAGTTGATGGTCTTTATCCTGTAAAAGGATGTACTAAGGTTAAGATTGAGTGTGCCATCCATGAGTATTGGAAACAGATAGAAAAGTATCCAACTGTTTATACTTGGGGTTATGGTGATTCATTGGATAGAGAGCGTGTAAGAGACATTATGTTTGATATGTTCCCTAAAATCAAATATGCGTGACAGTTGAACAACTGGCACAATGGGGGTGGCAACACCCCTTACTTCCATTATAATAAGAACATCACCAACGGAGTTTCCAAT
>Ga0160422_10001760_pt1 | contig 13479 bp, 21 predicted proteins | sample Fk160mmetaG_FD_108192 | JGI IMG/M metagenome (GOLD analysis project Ga0160422, IMG submission 108192) | Marine microbial communities from the Central Pacific Ocean - Fk160115 60m metaG | ecosystem: Environmental > Aquatic > Marine > Oceanic > Photic zone | place: The Central Pacific Ocean...
ATCTTGGCGTGCGGCGCATAACGGGCTGACCCCGACCCAGTCGCGATCTCATCGTTACAACAACCAAATGTGGGTGTTGCGTTTTCGTTTCAGTTCTAAATATAACTGACGTCTGATAGGCCTATTGATGAATCGACAATACTGATGATTCTTTCATTCCGAACCCCAGATTCTCTGTAACACAGCAATGTCGTAATCAGTAAAAAACTTGGGAGGACTACCTGGTCGAGGTTTATAAGCCATCACCGTCATCCCCGCATGCGCAGAGGCATTTGAAAAAGGTTGGTTGTCATAGAGACAATCCCCATCAATATCAGAAAAGGGATGTTCAAGGCCAAGAGCATGGCCAAATTCATGTAAAAATAACCACACGGGATCTTCCTGCCCTGTCGCTATTCCCCGACATCCATTCAAGATCATGATGTATTGGGTCCCGTCGGCATTCTGAGCAACAGCCCCCTCTTTCCCGTCGTTCTTGTCGCAGTATCCAACGATGATTAGGTCAGCATCTTGGGCACGTCCAACCTCTCTGAAATCAGGGCGGATCAATCGATCGGTTGCCTTGATCAGCTCGATGCCCAAGGCTTTTTCTTCCTCATAGAAAGGATCGGATTCGATAATCTGCCATGGGGATCCCGGAATTATCTCTCCCTTGGCATTGCCGTACACGACCTGATAGCGACGACGCCCCATTTCAAAGAAATAGCTGATTGATGTCCGTCCTCCAAGAAACTCCTGGTCGGCAGCATTCCAAGGGGCAATAAGGGCCCGAGCTGTGGGCTGGTTGTCACAATACTCAGCGAGAGTCGGCAGAGCTCCCATCAAGCCAAAGCAAGCTGCAGTGAACAACGTCCATCTCTTCATTGTGAATCGCGCTCAGGTTTCCTGATTGAATGACGCATCAATTAAAAAGCAAAAAGGGTCTCATGAAATACCATATTAAGACTATTTGACCATCCTCAGTTGGAACTGAATTCTTCAATCATCGGGATAGCCCATCCCAGGCATTGACTAGCCAGCCGATACCCTTTTTTGTTGGATGACGCCTCGATTGCGAAACCAGCCTGCATCGTGGGGAGACCATTCAACCATTGCCAGTGTGTGTGAAGTCACCGCTGCGCATCACTTGGGGCAAGGAGTCTCTGTCATGGGCTTGCTTTGCATCTGCGGCAATGCAATTTGATGCCTCATGCGTTCTCAAAGCAAGAGACCATTGATTATCTGCTAACTCTCGAGAGGGCTTCGAACCCTGGCTATGGTGTTGGACTCCTTGTTTTGGAGTGATGCATTGGCGTGGAGTTGCGTCCTGTGATCTCTCTCCTGTGTTGATTTTGGTTGCGATCAATCGGCTCTGTTCTGCATCGCCTCAGTCATCAGCGCAAGGCAGCTTGATGCGACATGCAGATCCCCGTTTTGTCGGTTAGGTAATCACCTATTCATCGTATAAAATATTGAAACCACTTTTAAGCCAGAACAGAACTCTTCTCGTCTGAATGATCCTTCAATTCAATTTAAATCGGGCGAGTTGAGCGTAACCTTGTTTGTCAAAATGAAATTAGCTGCGTGCTTGAGCCAGGCAGTCAGTACTGTCTGACTGGAGAGATGACGTCGATGTGAACGCAATGACCTGCGAGTGCTAGTTGATCAGGTGTTTTCCCAATGCTTGCGAGGGATTCACCTGAAATTCACCAGGATTTGCAAGCGTTATCACCTGTCGTTCCAATCGTCTTCACCAATACCGAGGTCACTCTCAGATTGTTCGTTTCAAGAGACATCACTCATGTCACAAGAACAACTCCAAAGCTTCCTTGCCCAGGCCAAAGGCGACATCAACCTCCAGAGTCAGCTCAAGAAGGCGGTTGACATCCAAGCCGTTGAAGCAATTGCCAAAAACTACGGTTGTGATGTCACAACCCGCAGAATGGCAATGCTCAGCAATCAGGACCTGGAGTCCGTGGCTGGTGGGCTCACCAACGCCGGAACTGTCTGTAGCATCGGCCCTGGCTGCGGTTGATTCTCTCACTGAACACGCCAAACTGATTGACTCTTTTTCAAGCCCTCGTGATACACGGGGGTTTTTGTTTGCTTCAGTCAACACCAACAGCCCTGCAATTCAGTTGTGTACTCCAAAGTTGAATGCAGGCCGATGCATCGAGTGCTTTGGCTCCAGCAACGACAGCTGCTGGGGGAAGCGGCTGGCGAGTGCTTGGGTCGACAGCTTTAGCCTTGTCTCGTTCATTCACTGGTTCTTGTGCTGCTGCTTGAGGCCCTTGGTTGGATGAGACTCAATCATCAGCTCCGGCGTGTTTCAATCATCACCGGGATCATCTTGTTCATGCATCGTTGGCCACATTCTTCTGCGGGATCCCCCTTTCTGCGTGCAGCCTTGCATTGAATTATTCAACCTCTCTGGCTGTCTCGCTGTCATCGGGAGCTCACCCGCTGCCGTGTGTTGCTAAATCAGGGTGCTTGGCTCTCGTTCAAATTTCCAGGTCAGGTGATCTTCATTGCCCCTCCTCTTTATTCAGGCAGGGTGACTGAGCTTGTGATCGTTCTGTGCTTGCATGTGATTTTTGATGGGTGATGCTTGCTCGTGTCATGGCTAGTTTGACGTATATCGCATGGATGTTTTTATGGCAAACAACGGTCAATCTCTTGAGTTGAAATTTGCTCTTTACACGCTAGTTGCAACTATTGTTGTCGCTGTCTGGGCGTTTATTTGCAACTTTCTTAATACGGTTTTCGCGATTACGAATCCGATTGGACAAGTGATTGTTGCCATATTAATTGGTTTTGTGGTGCTTAAGGCGCTGATGTTTGTTCGGGGCAAAGTCAGACAGAAGAATCCCGATTCAAACTGACAGGTTTCAGGACCCTGGCAACGTCCCAGGTTCGTCGGGTTGGCACATTGGGCAGTACTGGCAGTTTGTCTGACTTTCATTCAATTGGCTGTTCAGCGTGCACGATCATGATCTCCCTGGAGCAGCGGTCAGGCAGATCAGGCGCTCTGCGCGATCGTGCTTGTGGTCGATCCCGCGACCGGTTGACCTGCAGGAGAGTCATGGTTCCACTCCAGGTCCCAAATGGAAACAAGTGACATAACTTCAAATGTCAGAACCAGTCAGGATGATGCTTGTGTTGCAATGCGGTTGACGCAGTGGTCTCGCCCGTGGACATCACTGCTGATCAAAAGACTTGATACCGATAGAGTCGCTACGAGTATTTATTGATGAGCCAGGCAAAGACAATTGAGACCAGCAATGTCGGAATCATTCCAATCCATCTGCCGACGTAAAACACAAAGAAGATCAAGACAAACAGAATGACCACTCTGCCGGCAGTTGTGGATAAGAGCTTCTTCCATTGAACCTTTTTTCGTGATCGACAGTTTTTTGCCATGAGTGGCTTGAGTTTGATCTAACCCTTGTTAGCGACGGCGACGGGCATTGAGCGACATTGCCAGTCCTGCAACAGACAGACATCACTGCTTCGGTCAGCAGGGTTTCCGCATGTTGGCTCTCACTATCGCGTTCAACGCTTTGGTTGTGGTGTGGGCAGCGTCCATTGCAGACCCCAAAACCCCGCTCGTCAGAGCGGGGTTTTGGGGTCTGAGCAATTGCCCATCAACGGCAACCACAGCCAAGACCATTTGCACATGGTTCACAGCAGAAAGCTCTGCCGTCGCGCATCACAGCTTTTGTTGCCTCGACCCTGCACTGACAATCAGTGTTGCATTGGCACTTGATGAAATCTGTCGTCATGGTGAATACCGGAATGGAACAGATCCTTTCTATTCCCGATGAGCGTGCTCCAACAGGGGGAGCACCGACCATCAAGGTACGGTTTAACGTGCGTTTATGCGTAGCCGGAAAAGTAAGAAGCCGCCTTGGCTCAAGCCCAGTAAAGCCTGTTGTGATCACTGTTCCCGGCCCGTTGCAAAGCATCACCGGGAACTGACCAGAACGCCCTGGCAGACCGCTGATGGCTGGTGGAAGCTCACCACATCAGGGCGGCTTTTGTGGGCTCCCCTGGGCGCCCGCCGCTGGCGCTGCACGCCTTGGTTCGTTGCTGACGATCAGCTCTGGCACAGGAGGGACATCCCCAGTACTGAAGACATTGATTCACTGCTGAAACTGTTGGAGGTAGGGCGCCAGAAGCAGCTCGATGATCGGCTTGAACGACGTGCTGCTGATGCTCGTCGCCGCCGGTCTCTCAAACCAGCTCATCCGACGAGACGGTGCTGTTGTTGTGGTTGCAGTTTCATGCCGAAGCGCACTGACGCCAGGTGCTGCTCGGGTCGCTGTCGAGCGAAGCTCAGCAGGCAAAAGGCTTCAGACGCACGCTGCGGCGGTGAGTGCAGGTGACGCCAAGGTGCTTGTCGTTGTGATGACTCATCTTCGAGTGGATGCTCCCCCTGCTTTTTCAGTCGCTACCGCACGCACAATCGAAACTGATTCTCAGCAACAGACTTGCACTCCTGAATGTGATTCTCAAGAGCATATTAGCTGTTCTTGAATGTGATTCTCAAAAGCATATTTTCGTCCGCTAATGTTCGGTTTTTACGCATATCTTGCTCTCTTTTGTGATGTAGAACTGATGCATCCCTCCCAGAGGACAACGAAGTGACCAACGCATCCACCCAAGCCACCATCTCCATCCCCACCGGTCCTGCAGGCCGGGCCATGGCCGAGCCCATGTCCAGAGAGCTTCTGGATCTGATGGAGGCTCATCTCAATCTTGAGCGTCAGTCAGCTGCTGACTATTTCGCTGCTGCCATCTGGTTTGCTGAGCGTGAACTGACCGGCTTTGCCGAGCATCTCCGTGATGAAGCCAAGCAAGAGCAGGAACACGCTGCCAAGTTCGCTGACTATCTGATCAGCAGAGGCCAGCGCCCTGTGCTCGACACCATCGAGCCACCTCGTCAGCAGTGGACTGGCGTAGAGCAGGTGATCGCCAATGTCTTCCGCATGGAAGCTGATGTGACCTCATCGGTGCTGCAGCTTTACGGCACTGCTGAAGGAGATGGCGACAAGCGCACCACCGTTTTCCTTGATCCCATCGTTGATGGTCAGCGCATTTCCGAGCACGAGGCCGCTTATCTGCTGGGTCGCGTCAAGTTCGCCGCAGAAAACCCTGCTGCAGTGATGATCATCGATGCAGAACTCAGGGAGGGTGAAGCCGAACCCGCCAAGCTGGAAGGCTGATCACCCTCCAGCATCTAAGCCCGACCTGCCAACGCGAATCAGCATCCATCGGCTCCGCCAACGCGGAGCTTTTTGTTGCCCAGGAATCAGGGTCTTACAGAAGGAACAGGAAGAGGACGATCCATGCTGTTCCAATCAGGAACAACTTGTCCGACCCCCTGTCGATATCGAAGAGTTCATACGGCTCTGGAATCATTGCAATGCCTCAGGACGACGAGAATCTAGTCGTTCCGTCCTCGGCGAGGATGTGGGTCACAAGGTCGGCATTGACCCACCTGATCTCGCCTGAATCCACATCAGCGATCTGTAAAAGGTTGTGGGCCTTCGGATCACGGGCAGCTCCACCACAGTGGAGGACTTGGCCCATCCACCAGTCTCTGTCAGCTGTCTCTCCAGTCAGATACTCGTGGCGCACGATCACCGTCATCCCTGGCGCCACGTCCAGGAAGAGTGGCCTTTCGGACTCAGGCGAGCGATAGATCCCGTGGTCAATCGACATATCCATCAGGACAGAACACCAGTACTAGCAGCAAATGCGAAGCGTTGCTCGGCGCCAGTGGGCAGAGCGTGACCGGATGGTGTCTGGAGCATGGCTGATGCCCCATCGCTGGTGGTTGTGCAGTGCTCGTCATATTTCACCTGAAATTCGTCAGATCTTCGTTTGGTTTTCACCAGGACATCTCCAGTGAATCGAATCACCTGGAGCGCAGTCATCCTTGCAACATCGAATTTATGGGACCAACAGATGACTCAAGAAGAACTCAAAGCCTTTCTTGCACTAATCAATGGTGATTCTGGCCTTCAGGCGAAACTCCTGGCTGCCAGGTCGTTGGATGATATTCTTTCCATGATTAAAGAATATGACTGGCCGTCGATTGCTGATCAGAATAATTTCCTGAGTGCCGCCGAAATAGAAAGTGTCGCAGGTGGTTGGACTGCGATCAGTCTTGGTGGCTGGTTTACTTGTGAATGATTCGGAGCGTGAATCACAGAGTCATTGCCGATCGTTGTTTGCCTTCTGCATCAATTGTCTGATCACGGTAATTGTATTTTGATTCCTTAAAGCCCTGCCAGTGACGGGTTTTTGATCTTTTTAGCGTCTTCCACAGCGCAGAAACAAATCGCCAATTTCTGTTGTGATTGGGTGTGTTCGTGATTCAGCAAAGACAATCTAAATGAGTTTTGCTATGCTTGATTTTTGGATCAGTGCCAATGACCCTGGATCAATTGAAAGCATTTCTCTCCAAAGTCAAAGGCGATGCCACCCTTCAGGAGAAACTGAACAATGCGCGTTCCCCTGACGACATAGTCAGTATTGCTAAAGACCATGGTCATGAATTTACAGTTGACAAACTCACCCAGCTCAATGAAGACGATTTGGAGTCAGTTTCAGGTGGTTATAACAAGCAAGGGATGTCTATATCAAATATTCAATATTGTGTGATTGGGGGTAACGGCTGAAGAGTGCTGCAATGGATATTCTTCATTTCGTCCTCTTCGCTGAGACGATTGGCGGTATATCAACATTGGACATCAACATATGTTCAACCAATCCCCTATCAACTGTTTGATGCCGAATGAGTTGCTCGTTGGCTCCGCTTCGACATCATTGAGATTTCCTGTAACGGCTGGTTTTAATGTTTGTGCCGAGGATGTTGTGATCTGCAGGTCGTTGCTATACAAGCGAGGTGAATAGATCTATTCCCATGTCAGAAGAACAGCTGAAAGCGTTTCTTGCTAAGGTTCATGTCGACCCCATTCTTCAAGCACAATTGAATGAAGCCAAGTCTCCTGACGATGTTGTGAGTTTTGCCAAAGAACATGGTTATGAATTAACTGCGGAAAAAGTAACTGAGCTCAGGGACGCTGAATTAGAAGGTGTGGCAGGTGGGAGTGATGGTATTTTCTGGTGCGTTCCCTACACGAAACGCTGTTTTAATTAGTTATGCATGGCTCAGAAGCGTCTGAAACTTTGATGGCTTTTCGCCTCAACCACATCAATTAGAGCTCTATCTTGTCACTGATGAGTAACATTGATTGCAGTGGTTCATTCTTTACAGGCGTCGTTCGATCATCCCTCCGGCATGATTCTTTGATTTAAACGCCTTACCTTCAGCAATTTCTGCTGAGTTCATGATCGCAGTTGCTCTCCAATCCTCTGACATCTGAGCTGGCTGTTGGCAAGTTTTCTGCCCGTAGCTGCGCACGACTCCATCAGCTTTTTCAGTGCTTCTACGGTCGCTCTAGTTTTGCGCTGATCGAGAAGCCAGGTCTCTGAGGTCTGACAGCACCATTGATGATGCATTGCGCCCTCTGTTGTCGATCACTTGCTTCCAGAACAAGTTTGTGGATATTCCTAATTGCGACGCCGAACTAGTCGATCATTTCGCGTGCAAAATGATTATCATTCTCACAAATACTGCGATCTTTGACACTCTGAAAACTTCCGGGGTTTTCACCCCCCATCGGCTGTTAGAACTATCTCAGTCGCCAATGAGCCAATGTGTTGCAACAACCCAAATGCTGATCATCACAAGGATCAGTCTGATGATAACAGTGTGCCTGCTAAAAAAAACTGACGATTTGGAATTCAGTGCAGTATTCGATTAAACACTGACAACAGGGATTCGCACGTCGAATCTGTTATCCAAAATCAAAACGCCCCTTTTTAAGGGGCGTTTTTTATTGAATCAGCACTCTTAATTAATTTGTTTCGACAAGTGCATGGTTGATTAGTCTGGTTGAACTCTTCTGGAATGGCTTGTTGCTGCAGAAAGGTTTCATCTAGAAGCATCACGGTGGAGAAGACGGCAGCATGTTCATACGTGCTTTTGTTGAATGATGCCTGTCCGGTTGTCGAGATTTTTGCCTGTTGTCATGACCATGGCAACTGCAGTGATCATCACTGCTGAGACCATTACTGTTCAGGGTTCGAAAGCGCAGATGGATGGTGAACAAGCGCAGCTCTTTACGTTTGAGTGTGAAGGCACGAAAACACAGGGTTCTGGTTCTGCAACCGGCTTTCCCATGAATCACCCAGTTCGAGTGCAATACAAACTGGATCTAGCAGCATCGACCCTCACGGAACTTGACATTGATACGCGTGAGTTGACTGCTGGGAAAAATCCGATCCCGGTTCAAATCCATGGGAATATTCTAAGGACTCAATTTCGTAATCAGAAATTGCAAAAAGATTACGAGATTCAGATACGCGGTGATGAGCGTCTGTTTTCAATCACCGTTTTTCCCTCCAATCGATTTGAGCCAGACACCTGGTATGGACAATGCATGAGAATTCCAGCACCTTAAAATTGTTCGATCTTGATTGGTCCATCATTGAAAGATGGTGACGACAATATTTGTTGTGACGGTGATTCATTTAATAGGCCATGAGTGCCTGATCATAGGATCACAATCGCATCTGACGCCAGAAGTTCTTTTTTGTCAACATCGAGAAAAATTACCTCAGCACCGATTGAATTTTTCATCACCAAATCACTGTTTGTTTGTGTAAATGAGAAGAAATGATTTGGATCGTCAATACCAATCTTGTCGCCATTCTCAACTGAGAAGTCTGAAATTGATTTGCCTGTTATGTCTTCAAAAAGAAAGATTGACGCCCCGCTTCTGTTGATTGATTCCTCGTTTGAGTTCACTTCGACGAAGATTTCTTGTGTGACCACATCTGACGTTGAACTCGCTTCAACGATCACAGAGAAAATCTCGTTCTGATCCTCAGAATTAATCATGAATTGATCCGGTGTCTGCTTAAAGGAAAGCTCACCTGTGACCGGATCCATTTCAAATAGCTCCTTGTCGTCTCCACCAATAATTGTCCAGTTCGCAGATTCAGTGGCAATGAGCTCACCTACCTCATTGCTGAGGGCTGATGTCTGGAAGAAGATGTTTGCATCTGCACTGTAATCTCTCATCTGTATTGAGATGACTTGGTTCGCTGGAATGGTGAACTGACCATCTTTTGGCAGTTTAATTTTGGATGGTTTTGCGAACAGCTCGCTGACTGTTGAAATGACAACTGAATCGCGATCTATTTTGTAGTATTCTGCGATATCAGAAATGTTGAGAACGATTTCTTCGTTATCATGTTGATCTTGCAAATGCGAAATCAGGATTTGCAGATCCCTGCCAAGTGTGCCTGTCCGCATACCCGCCAACGAATAAAGACCAGTGTCGTTGCTTGGATTCGAATAATATCGATCGAGATCAATTGGTTCTTTACCGGCCATTTCTGACCAGAATGAAAATGCATATGCGCTTGGCTTGTAGGCGCCATCTTTTGTGAGTAAACCAACTCCATATTCACCAAAATTTTCTGGTCCAAGATTCTTCCCATCAGAATTAATCATGATTGGGAATCCGTCACCATTGGGTATAAAAGGTCCGTCAGCTCCTCGACAGAATATAGCTTGACTGAGATTATCAGTCTCGTTTTGAAGGGCAATCCAAATCGCATTTACCTGCGCTGCGCCCAATACTGAAGAAGCGTTATCATTGTCAAATAGGGTATTCCACTCGGAGAGGATTTGTTCGGTTTCACCAAATCCGTATTCGCTCAAAAGTTTATCGGTAGCATGATAGAAAGTCAGATAATCCTGCGGTTCTGGGCTATAGAGGTGCCAACTAAAAAAGTCAAGTTCAACATTGCGCAACGACAAATACTCAAGAAAATTTTTTGTCCACTCCAGTCCGATTTCATTTTTATAATTGGATTCTGGTGGCTGTACTTTCGGTAGACCCAGCCCAACATTGTGAAGTCCAGGCCCACCAATTTTAAGGTCGGGAAATTTTTCTTTTAGTGCCAGTGCGGTATCTGCAAAGAACTTGTAAAATTGTTCTGGAGTCCCATCCCACATATAATTGGGAAATTCTGTTGAATATTCATATTGGTCTTGATTTGACGGATTTGGAAATCCGTTGTTTTTGATGACTGTATTGATTCCAATAATGTTGGGCTCGTTCCATATTTCAACGTACCCATTTTCCAAAGGATTGCTTCCCCATTTTTGCTTGTCTGTATAGCGTTCTACGACTGTTGTGAAAATCTCTGCACCCTTTTCCACCATTGTTGTAGACAACGGTTTGTCTCCGGACCAGAACGGTCCATAGCCTGCGTATCCAGACGCATTCTGGATTCCAAACGCTCCCCAATCCAGCATGTTTCTCCAACTCAATCCCAGTCGAATGAAGGGATCAGCGTCGATATCTAGGATTGCTTGATACGCCTTATCCGTCTGGGACCATTCATAACTCTCTGGGTCTGACGCTTCAGCATGTCTTTCCGGGAAGAAATACATGACATTGAATGAGCCGTTCGCATAATCCTGCGTACGAATACTCTTGACTCCCAGTGACTGGAATTGATCAGACAGATCAGGAAATCCAGCCGCCATGCCCTCTCCATAGGGAATTGGTCCGGAACTGACGCCCAGCAATGGACGAATGGACTCTGATCCGCCTTCATCAAAGCCAAGAATCTTCAGCATGTCTCTGCTTTGTCTTATTACCCTTTTTAGCTTCAATGGACAGAGCATTCTCCGAATTCCCGGCCGAATTAAGTATTCGCTACATTCTCAATGACAACGAGCGGCCACTTTCGGATGTTTTGATGAATCTGTTATTGTTCAATTTTTCAGTTGAAGTCTTGAATTTCACGAGTCCTGTTTATCGTGTGTTTCACCACTGAAGCTTGGATGCAGACCGTCGAGTGGTGACGTCAGTGCTTACAGTGTCTTGAAACTGATGAAGGATGGAGGCGCGTTTTGTCTTCGTATGCGGAGCTGATGCGACGTATCATTTGCCAGGTCTTTTGTTATCCAGGATGGCTCATCGAGCCTTTATCCTTGATGCGCTATAGCCTGTGTTTGTCTTGACTGTCCGCGGAGGTTGGCTCAGGAATGTTTGGATTCGATCAATATTTTTTTGTCGAGTGGATCTCGGCATGGCTGATTCTGAACTGGGGAGCACACCTGGCATTGGGTCAAAGAGACGGTGAATCGGCTCCCTCTGGTTCACTTGAAAGTCAATGGCCAAAGCTTCGTGACCAGTTCACATATCTTCTTCACTCGCTGATCATTGCATGGTTGGTGCGGTGGTCATGGTCCTTACTCCCCCCTATGGGTTAACCAGTGATAAGCATTCATCTGCATCGTTGTACGACTGACCTCTGATCCCGCTACCGATCAATTGTTTTGCCAAATCAGGAATGATTCGTTCATTTGTTGACGTCCCGGTCGGTTGTGGCCACAACTGGAGAAGCTGAAGCTGCTTCATGGCCCAGAAAACCAGGCATCCTGATGATATTACTCATCACTTGTTGCGATCGTTCTATGTCCTTCTAGGTGTCAGTGTGGTTGTGGTCCTAGCTCTGATGCTGTCTCAGGGGGAATCGTTTGATCTTCAAGGATCACCTCAGTCAACATCCGGCACTGCCGAGTCAGAGTTTTTGAAGCGAGAGTGATTGGTTGTGTCAGTGGCCAGTTGCTGAATCTTCTCGTCTGCGTTCATCGCGGCCATAGCATGATAACAAGAACGCCAAATAGAGCGATTGTTGCTCCTGTAATGTCTCCAACATCCAGTCTATAACCATCAAGTTGGTATGCCCAGGCGAATGCTAGAACGATAAAAAAGCCGCCGTAGATAGCATAAACTCTGCCAAAATCTGAGGTTGGTTGAAGGCATGGAACGAATCCATACCCAATCAGTGCAACGATCCCCAATCCTGCATAGATCCAGCTTTTTTCTTCTCTGATTGTTTGCCAAACAAGCCAACCACCGCCAACTTCAAGCAGTCCAGCGGCGATGAAAAGAATGATTGAAAGTGAAATTGTTTCAGCAGACCAGATCAGTTCAGGGGTTGCTTCCGGAATAGTTGTGGAACTGTTGTCCAGATTTTCACCTTGGTACGGAGTGTTATTCGATTTCAATGTTGTTGGTTCAGCTGATTCTCTTTAGCCATGATGGCGCATCTTGTCAGTTCCAAATGTCACAGTGTCCGATTGACTGTCGGTCTCTTGTTCAGCCGTCTGGAATTCTCTTTCCAATGTTTTTGATAGTTACTGTATGAGCAGAAATTATTGTCATTAATTTTGCTGATTTTTTTTGATGGAGTCCTGTGCATACCAATGATGTTTATGTTGTTCGGTCCCGTGCTGGCACCTGTGGTGTTCCGTCCATTCAGTGGTTGCTTCCGCAGGTTCCCTGCGAGCCCGATCCAACTCCATGACTCCCTCAGTTGACAGACCTCAGGCCAGCACTGATCTGGATCTTGTCTCGCATTCAGGGTGTCTGCAGTGTTCTGCCACTCCATCGGTTCTGCAAGTGGTCTTGCGTTCCACCATTGCCATCAGATTTCGATCAGAGTTCAGGCATCAACTTCGTTCAGGACAGTTGCTGTGAATCCCAATGATGAGATCTGGCCTGTGGTGTTGGTGGCAGCAAGTGTGGTTGCTCTGCTGGTGATTCTTGCGTTTAACGATCCAGGGACGTACGAATGTGTTGGTGCCTGCGGTTGACCATCGCTCAGTAGTCGCGTCATATCATCCTGTCGACTGCTGCAAGTGATGCAACGGCTGTCTGACCGTATTCGCCAGGATCAACTTCCAGTCGTGTCAGAGGTGGCCGATTGGTCGTTGCCTGGCGCTGGTGGGTTTCAGCGCCGGTTTTCGATTCTTATGTGCTCAATCAGTCCCATCGGTTGGCGTCATTTCTTCCGCATCTCCGCTGCATGTGATGCATCGCATTCTTCTGGCCGTTGCCACCTTGTGGATCCAATCGTTATCCAGTGGGCGTTTGGCGATTGGTCGCCACAGGTGGGCCCGGCGTTGGTGGGATTCAGCGCCGGATCAGGCGAACCTGTGCTGTCGGCACAGTGGTGATGCATCTGATCGATGACAGTGAACAGTCCTCTGCAGATCTATTTGTTTGAATCACCCGTTCAACCATTCAATAAATATGGGATCAGCAGGAATCCAGTCCAAGACGGGCAAGTCATTGGTTGTGGACCTGGGTTGATTGAGCCTCGAGCGCTGGACGATGATCGTGACGCAGTGCTTTTGATGCAAGCTCTCAGCTATGCATACGGATCAGCTGTTCCGGAGGAGCTCGCGGAATGGGCCGGGTGTGACCAGATCACGACTCTTGAGCCAGAGGAGTTCCTTCTGGTGATTGAAGACCTTCATCAGGAGCTGTCAAGGATCGGTCGCAGTGCTTTTTCAGTTCTCTATGGCATTCCGCGCGGGGATCCATGAGTTGCTCG
>Ga0160422_10001761_pt1 | contig 13476 bp, 9 predicted proteins | sample Fk160mmetaG_FD_108192 | JGI IMG/M metagenome (GOLD analysis project Ga0160422, IMG submission 108192) | Marine microbial communities from the Central Pacific Ocean - Fk160115 60m metaG | ecosystem: Environmental > Aquatic > Marine > Oceanic > Photic zone | place: The Central Pacific Ocean...
GACGACAAAACCGGCGAATACTACCTTTCCACCATCGGCAGCAACCTCCAGAGGGTCAGCGAACTCGAGAACATTGACCGCTCCAGAACCTACACCAACAACATCATTGAAATCTACGATTACCTTGGTATAGAGGCCGCTCGGCAAGCGATTGTCAACGAACTGCAAATGACCCTTGACGGTGCCCGGCTCGAGGTCGACGTCCGGCACCTCCTCATGGTAGCTGACGTCATGACTTCCGAGGGCGAAGTCCGAGCAATCGGTCGACACGGTGTCTCTGGAACCAAGCACAGCATCTTGGCCCGTGCAGCGTTTGAAGTCACGGTAAACCACCTCCTCAAGGCAGGTATCATCGGCGAGAAGGACTACCTTACGGGCGTTGCAGAGAACATCATCGTCGGACAACCCATCTCATTGGGTACCGGCAGTGTAGCGCTCTACTACATCCCTGAGGAGTGAAATTCCAACCATGAGAAACACATGTGGAGAATGGAGGAAAAAATATGGATCTAAGCCGACAACTGAAAAACGCAATCGCAACGGGGAACCTGCTGTTTGGGCAACGACAAGCCAAAGACGCTTGCGCCAAAGGCAGCGCTAAAATGGTCATTGTGGCCGCAAACTGCCCTGAAGAATACACGACGGCACTCCGTGCATCTCACCCCGAGGTGGGAATGCACCGTGCTCGAATGGTCAACCGGGAGCTCGGCATCGCCTGTGGAAAACCCTTTGCCGTTTCAACCATCACCATCATTGACGCCGGCGGCAGCGACCTGCTCGCTTTGGAAACGAATGTCGAGTGATTTGTAAACACCGGACGACAACACCTTCTTGGCCTTTAAGGGGCAGGGTGTATCATGGTCAGAACACCTCATCGGCTTGCGGTTGGCTTAACGGCCCTTCTTGTGCTCAGTGTACTCAATTCTGTTTGGGTGCCAACTAGCGTCCTTTCCACTCAGGAAACAACGACCGACAACCCCACACTCGCATCCGCAAGGAGCGCTACCGCTGAGGTGTTTCTCACCAGCGGTGGGTCAAGCACGCACAACGAAGTCAATGGGGCCATCTCAGGAGGTGACTTCGGCTACGTCGTGGGTGGCCAAGTAAACTCCTCGGCTTCATCCGTTGATTTTGGGCCGCACAACTACACACCTAGCTCGCCGTACAGCAACGGCAACGAGTTTTATTTGGCGTCCTTGGATGACTTCGGAACCTGGAATTTTGTCGTGGGTGCTGACCATTCCCAAGGCGGAGTATCGTACATTTCCGATGTAGCTTCATTTGCTGGTAACCCAATTGTGGCGGGCTACATGTACGGGCCTGTTGGTTTCGGGCAAACCCAACTGGCTTCTGTCGTTCAATTCGATGCCTTCATCGCCCAAACCGACGTCACTGGCAACTGGCTGTGGGCCACCGGTTTCCAAACCTTCGCAAACGCAACGACTGACAAGAGCATACCACAAGCCATCGCTGTCGATCAAATGGGAGACATCATTGTCGCTGGGTATTTTTCTGGGGAAACCGATTTTGGTGGCACGACGTTGAACGCATCTGACAATGAAATATTCGTGGCGAAACTCAACGGCGTCAACGGGAATCTTAAGTGGGTTGTCAGCAGTACGGGAATCGGAAATCAAAGCGTCACTGACGTGGTTGTTGATATTAACGGCGACATCCATGTCTCCGCCACTACTCAAAATACCGTGCGCTTCGGAACAAATGCCTACAACGTTGTGGGTACGACGGACTCTTTTATCGCAAAAATCTCCTCTGCTGGCACCTTCCAAGCCTTTACCGGCTACGGAATCAGCGGCCAAACGGTCATTCTATCAGAAATGGCTCTTGGCCCGGGCGGTGACCTCTATGTTGCTGGCTCTTTCCAGGGCACCATGGCGAAAAACGGGTGGTCCATTACGGCCAACAAAGGCGGCACGGATTTGTTCTTTGTTAGAGAAGGCGCCACAACAAACAGTCAGTGGGCACTGGTTGGTGGCACAAACACCGACGACAGCCTCGGGGGGATGGACGTCACTTCAAAGGGTGACATCGTGTTTATGTCACCCCGCATCGCTTCCACCTTCACAGGCGGTACAAAGGGCGTCACGCCCACCAGCAGCAGTTGGTCCGGACCATATGGTGATGCTGATACCCTGATGGGGGGCATCAACAGCAACGGAGGCTGGTCTTGGTTGGACGTGACCGCGAGCCCATCTTGGGAAATTGGTATGGGCTTGGCCACGAACGCAAGCGATGTTGCAACGGTTATCGGCTCTTTCTGGGAATATGGAAACCCTGCAACCATATCAAAAGGCACGAACAGCGTCACAAGCACGGGCGGTTGGGACAACTTCGTCTGGGCGCTGGACCCGTCCATGAAAGCGGACAAAGACAACGATGGTGTGCCTGACATGACCGACAACTGCCCGAACGATTCAAACCCGGCTCAGGGCAACACCGACGGTGATGAGTTCGGCGACGCTTGCGACCCGGACGACGATAACGACGGCATTACCGACAACTCACCCGACGATTGCCCGCGGAACAGCGCCGCAAACTGGGCTTCAACACAAGACTTTGACGACCCTGCCAACTCCTCGGACTGGGATCGAGACGGCTGCAAGGACGATGCAGAAGACAACGACATTGACAACGATGGCGTTGAAAACAGCGCAGACCTCTGCCCGAGATCACCCTATCAGCCACCTCGACCGACTTGGGTTTCCGACAGCGTCACCGATGCTGACGGCGATGGTTGCCGAGACTCAGACGAAGACACCGACGACGACGGTGACGGTATAGCCGACGTGAGCGATGACTGCCCAACCGTAGCCGGCACCTCAACACTCGGCGAGGAAGGCTGTCCGGACGACGACGGCGATGGATGGTCAAACAACTTGGACGACTGCCCAACCGAATCTGGAAATTCGAGCCTCGGAGGCAAGAACGCATGTCCCGATAACGACGGCGATGGCTGGGCCAATGTTGATGACGCCTTTAGTGAGGACCCAACACAATGGTTGGATGGTGACGGTGACGGCTTCGGCGACAATGCGGACGGTACTTCGCCGGACAGTTGCCCAAGCGTGTCTGGAACCTCAACGGTTGACAGAAACGGCTGCCTTGATACCGATGGAGACGGCGTTTCCGACCCAGACGCTGTGTGGAGCACCGAATCGGGTGCTGACGCTTTCGTGGACGACCCAACACAGTGGTCTGACTTTGACGGGGACGGATATGGCGACAACTACGCCAATGCGTCGTGGGAAGACAGAAACCCGTCCTGGCCGGGAGAATTTCGTGAAGATGTCATGACTCAGGATGCATGCCCAACACAAGAGGGTACATCGTGGCAAAACGGCATGATTGGATGCCCCGACCAAGACGGTGATGGATGGTACAACTTGCAAGACGCCTTCCCGAACGACCCAACGCAATGGTCGGACATTGACGCTGATGGGTATGGCGACAACGCCTCAGGAAACAACCCCGACAGTTGTCCAGAGGTTTTGGGGACATCGACAGAAGATCGGTTTGGTTGTGTGGACACCGACGATGACGGTTACTCCGACCCAGATTTCGATACGAACTGGCTACCCGCCAACGGCGCCGATGCTTTCCCGAACGACCCGACACAGTGGTCGGATGCTGACGGTGATTTTTACGGTGACAACCCTGAGGGTGAGCAACCGGATGCGTGTCCGGACACCAAAGGAACCTCTCGTTTGGACCGACTGGGATGCTTTGATAGCGACGGCGACGGTTATTCTGACCCCAGCACTGCATGGACATTGGACCAAGGAGCTGACGCCTGCATGCTGATTTACGGTACCTCCACCGCCGACCGCACCGGCTGTTTGGATTCCGACGGTGACAACTATTCTGACCCAACGGACGATTTCGGCGTTGCCGATGGGGCTGACGCCTATCCAGACGATCCCTCTCGATGGATCCTTGAAGAAGACGAGAAGGGAACAGGACTCGGCTCCTCGACATCGCTCATGATCGGTGGCGGTGCAGTTGCCGTCGGCCTGCTGGCCGTTGTTGGATTTGTTTTGACCCGCCGAGGGCGCAGCGATGAAACGCAACTGGAGGCTTTGGGCGGTCCGGCCGCCTCAACCTACGGTATGGCCGCCAGCACGGTAGCGATGCCCGATTTCAGCGCCCAACCGAACGTTGCGACCGCAGTTCAGACGCCCCAGGCGTCTCCGCCCCCTGCTCAACCCGACCCGGCAAAGGAGTATTACAACAGCCTCCTCGCGCAAGGTTATCCGGCAGAAGACGCCATGCGGTACACGCAACAATATTTTCAGCAATTTCGTGGTTGAAACACGGGCGGTTCGAAGATGACGGATTCTCGAGAGGGGTTGCTTAGCCACCCCGTGGTACGGGGCATGCTTGTCTTCTCAGCTTTTCGCGCCGTTTACGGTGTTGGCATCCTTGTCGTCACTTATGCGTTGGCCACCAGTTCCTCAACACCGTGGTGGACCTCGCTCATCTTCCTTGGTGTTTCAATGGTCTTCTCCCGCTGGCTTTTCCGTCTGTTAAAACGACGGTGGCCATCGGTGTTCCAAACCAAACAAAGCGTCCCAAAACACGAGGAGTCTCATACCACGCCTTGAGCCATCATGGCCTCGGCTACCTTGAGGAAGCCTGCCACATTAGCACCGAACACATAATCGCCTTCTCGTCCGTACTTCTTCGCCGTTTCGTAGGCGTTTTTGTGAATGTTCACCATGATGCCTTCAAGCCGCTGATCGACCTCTTCACTTGTCCATGCCAATCGAAGAGAGTTCTGGGACATCTCCAGTCCAGAAGTCGCCACACCACCGGCGTTGCTGGCTTTTCCTGGAGCGAACAACACCCCGCCTTTCTGGAACACTTCAACCGCTTCAGGCGTGCAGGGCATGTTGGCGCCCTCGCCCACCGCAATGACGTTGTTCGCCACGAGCATTTTGGCCTCTTCGCCGTTGAGCTCGTTTTGGGTTGCGCACGGCAACGCCACATCGACGTTCACGCCCCACAGCCCGTTGAGGGAGGGTTCAGGTTCGCTAGCAGTGTAGGTCGCTGACGGGTACTGTTTGACGTATTCCGAGATTCGGCCTCGCCTGTTGTTTTTCAGATCCTTGACCCATGCGAGTTTCTCTCTATCGATGCCGTCGGGGTCGTGGATGAAGCCAGACGAATCGGAGAAGGTTACCGGTTTTCCACCCAAATCGAGCACTTTCTCGCAGGCAAATTGAGCGACGTTGCCGGAGCCAGAGATGGAAACAAGCGCACCGTCAAACGACTTGCCTTTGGTAGCCAGCATCTCTCGGGCGAAGTACACCAAGCCATAGCCCGTGGCTTCTGGCCGTATTAGGGAACCGCCGTAGGACAGGCCTTTCCCGGTGAGAACACCGCCTTGAAACTCGTTTTGCAGTCGCTTGTACATGCCGAACATGTACCCTATTTCGCGGCCACCAACACCGATATCACCGGCCGGAACGTCGCAGTCTTGGCCAATGTGTCGCCAAAGTTCCATCATGAAGGATTGGCAAAACCGCATCACTTCGCCGTCGGACTTGCCCTTGGGGTCAAAATCAGAACCGCCCTTGCCACCGCCCATGGGCAGGCCCGTCAGGGAATTCTTGAAAATCTGCTCAAACGCCAAAAACTTCAGGATCGAAGCGTTAACGCTCGGGTGAAATCGAAGACCGCCTTTGTAGGGTCCAATGGCGCCATTAAACTGGATGCGGAAGCCACGGTTCACTTGAGTTACGCCTTCGTCGTCAACCCATGGGACTCGGAAGTGAATCAGACGCTCTGGCTCAACCACCCGTTCAACGATGGAAATGTACTCTGGATTTTCTTCCAGTACCGGTTCCAAAGATTCCAGCACTTCTTTCACCGCCTGGTGGAATTCCGGTTGTTCAGGGTCACGGGCTACGACTTTGGCGTAAATTGCATCACTGGGGCTCATCGACATACCTTCTTACACCGTTCGGTGTATTGTCCGGTCCTCACGCGTACCCTTTCTAATGGTTGCCCTATTACCCCCTCCCAGTCAACCGATTTTGGCGGTTTAATTGGCGGTCAAAACGTGCACACGGTGAGGTACCTTTCGAGTCGCTCAACACGGCGTTGGCCGAGCTCATCAACCTCGCTCATGGCCCGAATGGATTCCTCGATGAGGGCGTGCTCGTCGGCTTGCAAACCGATGATGTTGCGAAGATGATCCAGCATGGCCCACTCGTCCTCGCTGATGATATCGTCATCCAAGGCTGCTATGAGGGCTGATTGGTAGGTGGTCGCATCACCGACTTGGTGACCGCCGAACTCTGAACCGTCGTCAAAGGGCGAGGCCACCTCACCGGCAACAACCGCTCGGCATTCGGCCGTGTCCGAGGGAGCGACACCGAGCGCTTGAGCAAGAATGCGTAGAATTTGGGCCTCATCGTCGGTGACGATAGCGTCATCAAAGGCGATTCGCATCGTTTCGAGGTAGAGGTAGAGACCACGGCTTGGGGTGAGGGACATGGTGGTGGTTGCTGGCGACTTGTCTTTCAAACTTCGGGACCCATGAGCAAGTCGCTCGCGCTTGTATTACAAAAAATTACAGATTGTCATCATATGCAATACGTTTATATCCCGGCCGTTCTTGTCTAGGTTTACGAGGAAGTGGAATGAACCAGCCAACCAGCGCCGTCTCGCTCAGAATTACTGACGAGGATCTCGCCCTATTGGATGCCCGAATAGGCATTGACGGGGCCCGAAATCGATCCGATGTGGTGCGACTGGCCATTCAGGAGTTCCTTCACAACCAACCGAAATTGGCGGACATGAGGTCCATTCGAATCCCGCTCGGCAGAGCTGATCAGCAACGTCTGGGTCAATTGTATGAACTCGGGGGCGTAACCCCGGAACACGCAGCCCAAGAGGGGCTCAAACTCTACATCAAGCGAGCGGTTGCTGAAATGGCACCGATCGATAACACACTCGAAGAAGCCGTGGAGGCGTCCAGGGCTTCAACGATACGACGCAGCGAATACCAAGAATGATGGTGAGAGACTGGAGGGGATGGGATGAATTGGCAAAACTCAGGATACAACCTTGGTGATGCCACCCTTGAGGCTTCGCAGGCCCGGCCTGTTTTGCGAAGCTTTGTCTCGCTGTGTGAGCGTGCCCGTCGTGCACGCCTTGGCCTTGGTTCCCAAAACCAAACACCCCCACACGCTTCCCTGGACGACGGCCAGGGAGGCCCAGATTCCACTCCCATCAGTTGATGTGGTGGTTCCACCGTGCCCAGCCCCCACATTTCTGGGCACACCGAGTTCAAGCGGTCAAACCTGTGACCTTCATGCCAATCCTTTAGGAGGGTCGCCGTGGCATGCCTCCTATGAACGAAGCGTTGAACGGTGCTCGTTCCAGCAAGACACCGTTTCTTGCTCACCCGCGACCTCGCCCCGGACAATCCGAGATGATCGCCGACGCGACGCTGGCGCTTTCCGAACGTGGGTTTCATGTCGCTGCGGCACCAACCGGGATTGGAAAGACCGCAGCGGCGCTCGCTGCTGCCGTTGAAGTTGCGCGCCAACGTTCCGTGAGAACCCACGTGCTCTTTTTGACCGGACGCCAGTCCCAACACAAAATTGTGGTTGACACGGTGAGAAAAATAAACGCAAACCTTCCTGGAGAAGATTACCCGCTTCGTGTGGTTGATGTTATCGGCCGGGAATCCATGTGCGAGGTGTTGGACCCGTTCACGGGCCGTTGCATGTGCGAAACAGGGAGCGAAGAGGCGACAAAATTTGAGCGTAAAGAGTCGTTGAAGTCGTTCATTCTCCACCAGCCACGTCACGTTGAAGAGACCCTTGTCCGGGCCAAGTCCGTCGGCGTTTGTGCTTGGCAAACCTGCCGCTCAACGGTAAAAGAAGCCGATATTCTGGTGTGCGATTACAACCACGTGTTCGCCGAACAGGTTCGGGAAAGTTCCTTGCCAGCGATGGGTATCACGCTCCAGAACAGCCTCATCATCATCGACGAGGCGCACAACCTCCCCGACCGCATTCGAATGACCATGGAACGCGTCATCACGCCGACCATCGTGCGAAACGCAGCAATGGAACTTGAAGAGCACATGGGCAACCTTGAGAACGCCGTGAAGCGAGACCCTTCCCCGTCAACGACTCAACTGCTTGAGGCCGTGCGTTGGAGTTTTGAAGTCATCAAAGCTTACAGATCGAAACTCACCGAACGCTTCTCAACTTATCACGAAACGACACCCGAGGAAGAGGAACTCCGGGTTGAAATCGACGATTTTACCGGCCTGCTGCACACGGCCTGCGATGAGGTTGAAGGGTTGACAGGCCAAATGCGTATCAGCACGACCGGCGAAACAACCCAACACCCTGCCAAAGAAGATCGGCTTGCTCAATTGGCCAGCGCGCTGTTCACCGTTCAGGTCGAAGCAGAAAGCGATGAAGAGACGTCCGAACCGGATGCCCACAGGGTGGGCCACATTCTGCAATCGGTTCATCGGTTTGGCCAAACCACCGCCCTATGCATCGTGTTTTCACCCAAAGGTCGCGAAGGAAAACTGACCATGCATCTGCTTGATCCGGGGCTGGTTTCAAAGCCCGTGTTTGAACAGTCGGGCGGCTCGCTGCTGATGTCAGGCACCCTTTACCCACCCGAAATGTACGCCCACCTGCTCGCCTTGCCTGCAAACATCACGACAACCAAAGCCTATCCCTCACCCTTTGCCGCAAAACGCCGCCCTGTTGTCGTAGGAAGCAACGTGACGACGAAATACACGGAGCGCGGGGCGAGCAATACGCAGCGCATTCGCAACCACATTCAGGGCCTGTTGGATGCATCGCCAGGCAACGTAGCCATTTTCGCCCCATCGTACGCCATGCTCAACGAAATCGTTCTGGATGCCAATTTCAAAGGTGTTCGGCAGGTTGTGAAAGAGGACCGAGATTGGACCAAGAACGATCTTGATAAAATCGTGGACCGATTGTTGAAACAGAAAGCGGCGGGTGGCAAGGTGTTGCTCGCCGGCGTGTTTGGCGCCCGTCTATCCGAGGGCGTGGACTATCACAGCGGCGCTCTGGACGCCGTGGTGTGCATCGGTATACCCAACTCACCACCGTCCGTCCTCTCAAAAGCGTTGAAAGCCTATGCTGAGGAGCGCTTTGGCCGAAATTTGGCTTGGCGGTACACGGTATCGCAACCGGCGATCAACTCGATATTGCAGGCCATGGGTCGACCGATACGGTCCGTCGCGGACAGGGCGCTTGTCCTGTTGCTTGACCGGCGGGTGACGGACAGAACCTACACGAAATGTTTCCCTGCAGATTTGCGAATGTACGAAGCAGAAGATAGCGAGGCCACCCACCGGTTCGCTCGCCGTTTTTTCGCAAAAGTGGAGCGCGACGAAACGCTTGAGCACGAATGAGTGGCGTCCGAAGGTTCATTTGGGCTCACCAGTTCCGTGTCGCATGGATGAATGGGTTGCGCTGGACATTGAAGTAAAAGAAGGCGCTTCATCGGCAACAAAAACGCCCTCACTTGATGGGTTGAGGGCGGATGCTGCCACCCTCCAAGCGCATTTTGACACCCATGTCGACCACCTAGAGGAGGTTCGCCAGCGCCACACCGAAGTTCTCATCACGGCGGGCATGCTTCCGGAGACCGGGTTGGCAGAACACCATCCAGAACGAGCCCTTGCATGGGTGGTTGAGGGCATCAACGGGCGATTGAACCCCGATGGTCTCAGCATTCCGCTGCTTGGCACGGATGAAAAAGCGGTTCAGTTGCACGTCAAACAAACCCAAGACGCCACACTGGTCAAACTCGATGTCGAAGACCCTGAAGGTCCGAATTTGGTGCGAGAATTGCCGCTACCAAACGATGCCTCAGCCTCGCTTACGGCAACTTTCACAGAAGGGCACCTCGTCTTGCGATGGTGAGCCTTAACGCTGCGGGACAGACTGCATCTGAGCGATTTCACTGCTCATGCGGTTCAACGCCTGGACCGCAACATCCTGATGCTGCGGGCCCATTTCTTCTCGGCTGTAGCGAGCCATTTCAAACGTGTTGTCAAGGGCCGTCAGCGCATCTTCTGACACGCCCTGCATGGCTTGACGTATGGCGAACTCAAACTCACGGACCGTCTCAAAGTCCCGTCGCAAGAAACCACGCTGTTGGAGCAAACCGCAGAGGTCTTGGTAGCAGGTAAAGATGGCTTCCCGAATGGCGTCGCCTGCCGCCAGCAACTCGGCCGTGTAAGCAAAGACTTCTGCAGCATCTTTGAGCAAGTCGTCGGCCTGTTTGCGTCGTCGGTACAAGACAGCACCGGCAACGGCAATCGACGCGAGCAAGAGAACGATGCCGTAGGACCACCAGGGTGTAGCAGCTTGGTCTTCGGCATAGATGTAGTCCGGCGCAAATCCAGCGTCGTCTCGGGCTTTGAAGTCGTCTCGTGTTCGTTGAGAAAGCTTGAGGTCATCGATGGTGATCTTGAGCGTCACTTGTCCACCCTGGGCGTCCGTATCGCCGTAAGAATCGGTGCTGTTGAATTCAAATCGGACGGTACCGTCTTCGGTTGTTTCTTTGCTGAGGGACCGAATCTGGGCTCCTGTGGCGTTGTAAATGTAGACCGAAACCTGAACCTTCTCAACACCCTCTTTGGTGTCGGTAGCCTCAATCATTAACGACACGATAACGTCTTCTTGTTCGTCTTCGACAATTGGCGTGATGTCGACTTCAATGGTGGCGTCAACCTGCAGGAAGATGTTTTGGCTTGTGCTGGCTGCGTTGAGGTAGAGCGTGTCGTTTCTGGCGATGTCAATAAAGACGCTTTGTGCCCCTACGCTCAACTCTTTTGGAGCCGTGGCGTCCAGTGAAAAGTTTCCGTTGGTCCACGAGAGACCGTTCACATCGAAACAAAACGCCCCTTCTCGCCCGCCCTGACAGTCGGAGCCGTTCCCAATGTACATCACGAGGTTTTCGAACACCTCGCCTGTCCCACCGATCTCTCGGACGGAACCCGTGAACGAAATCGTGTTGACCGAACCGTCGCTGCGCGTGACGAAGTTGGGTTGCGATACCTCATCGATTTGAATCAAGAGATTCGCCCAGACGTGCACGCGACTCTCGGCGTCGGCTGGAAGGTGCGCTTGCGTTCCAGCGAACTCAACCGTGATGGTGTGCTCACCACGAGCGAGGTCCGATGTTGCCGGCACCACAGCGTTCCAAGCACCGTCAACGCCGGTGGTCACGGTGGACAGCGTGTTCCCGTCCAACTTGATCGAGAGTTCGAAACCAACCAAACCGTCCCGGTCAACCGTGTCAAAGTCGTAAAGCCTGCCGTTGATGGCCCAAACATCGCCACGGGTTGCGTCGGTTCCGTCCTCAAACTGGAGGGTTACCCATGAGCGGTGGGACAAGAAGAACGTCGTGTTGCCCTCACCGCTGCGGTAGAAGCCTTGCGGCGCAACCTCTGCGACCAGTGTACGGGTACCGAAGTCGAAGATGTCAGGAACGACCCAATCGTAGGTGTAATCGCCGTTTTGGTCCGTGTCCAAGGTCGCGATGACAATGCCTTCCACGACGAGTTGTACTTGGTGGTTTGGTATCCCGTTGAGTTGGTTGTCCAGAACGGCACCTGTGATGGTGACGGTTTGGTTAACAGCTAGTGGAGACTCAATGTCGACCGTGACAAGGATTTGGCTGTAGATTTGCCAAGTACCAGAGGCGTTACTCGGTAGGTAAGCGACGGTACCGGTGAACCTTGTTTCGAGGACGACAGGACCCAACGGTGCGTCGGCAGGTACGGGGTGAACGGCAGAAAATTCTCCAAGCTCGTCAGTGGTCGTGTTGGTGAGCCATTGACCTCCAAGCCAAATCTCAACCGTCAAACCGGAGAGTGGGTTATCAACGACATCGAGCAACCGGCCTTGGATGGTCATGGTGGTTTCCCGGTCGGCGTCACCGGTAGCGGTCAAGAGCAGAATCTTGGTTGGGACGCTAACGTTGAATTCAACCGTGGCGGAGCTTGGCATGTAATACTCGGGGTTGTTGATATCGCCTGAACCGACAGGGTCCACCCACTCGCGGCCGCCACGGAATTCAACGGACAGTTGATGAGGACCTGCTGCGGTGTTTTCCGGCAATGTGTAAGCAAATGCGAACGCTCCGGACACGTTGCTTGTTTCAACGCTGGCCACGGGAACACCATCGATCAACAAGTAAACAACGGCTGTTGAAGGTGTGTCGCCTCGTTGGAGGACAAGTCCAAGGTCATCGAGCAAGGTGCCGTTCACCAGCATGGTATCGCCGGCGACAAGCACACTTGGGGCTTGCAGAATGACGACCTCTGTTTGGCCGAGGACAACGAATTGAGAGCTCGTGTTTGTTCCAACAATGCCCGTTGTTCCAGGAATACCGGCGTAGGACGCATGGATATCGGTTGGGCCGACGCTCATGTTGCTCGGAACGGTAAGGCTGCCCCAAGCCGAGCCGTTTGAAGCGGTGAGAACCGTTGTTTGTATCGGCGTGCTTCCGGAAAGCGTGGCCGGTAGGGAAACGGTGACGCTCTGGTTGGCCATCGGCAGGCCTTGGTTGTCACGCAACAGCACGGAGAATTCCACCGGCGTGCCTCGCTCCGTCCGGTCGTTCAATGACGGTTGACCGATGCCGTCGAGGGCAGGAACAACGAAGTTCATCGTCGAGAATCCGCGAGAGTCGAAACTGGTGTTGGCCTCTGACCCAACGTAGTAATTGACGTTGGGGATGTAGGTCGCCTCCATGAGATGCGTACCGGCTGCGAAGGATTCGCCGAGTCGAACGGTGGCGTTCCAGACGCCATTGACGCCGACGGTCCCGCCCGTTGCTGTAAACCCGGTAGGTTGACCGTTGATTGAAAAGAGGATGTTGGCGTTGGGTAGCACGCTACCGTCCCGTTGCACCAGTCCAGAGCCGTTGTCGGAAACGATTTGTCCGCTGATGTTGAACTCGGTCCCCGCAACTGGATTGGCCGTGATGCTGTCCACGACGAGAACGGTCAGTGAGCGTACGGTTATGCTGGTGAGGTTGGCGCTCGTGGCCAACAAATCGGTCGAACCGTTGAACACCATTTGGACCACGATGAGGCCGAGGGGATGATCGTAGGGGACGCTGTAGGAGAAGTTGGCAAACCCTTCCCCATCGCTGGTTTGTGGAGACAGCCATGTCTCGTGGAACCGAAGACCGACCTCGTAATTCGAGAGTGGTGCGAACATGTCGGATGCCTCAACCAGTTTAGCGGACATGTTGACGGTGTTTCCACGGTTGATGACGATGGCGTTGAGCGGCTGAAGGTTTTCCAGCCGAGAGACGCCCATGACTTGAACCGGTGATTGTGCAGTAGCCGTCAGGTAGAACGGCGAAGAATCGTTCACGACACTGATGACCAGTGTGTGAGGGCCCCGAGTTGTCCCGTTTCCAGCGGTA
>Ga0160422_10001763_pt1 | contig 13470 bp, 14 predicted proteins | sample Fk160mmetaG_FD_108192 | JGI IMG/M metagenome (GOLD analysis project Ga0160422, IMG submission 108192) | Marine microbial communities from the Central Pacific Ocean - Fk160115 60m metaG | ecosystem: Environmental > Aquatic > Marine > Oceanic > Photic zone | place: The Central Pacific Ocean...
ACTTCTTTATTTAATGTTGAAAATATTACATCCCGTTTTGTTAATGCGACTTTTGTATGCTCAATATTATTTATGTTTTTAAGTTTTGCTAATGTATGACATAACCAATTATCATCATCACGTTTTGGATAATTTTCATGCGAATGAGCACCACGACTTTCTTTTCTATAGTTTGCACTGTGCATCGTTACGAGAGAGTTATCGAGTAAATTTTTAAGTTCTAATAATTCAATAAACTCTGAATTAAATGTGTCGGATTTATCATCAATAGAAACGTGCTGAAATTGTTTATAGATATTTTGCATTTTGTCAACACCCTGTGATAATAATTCCTCATTTCTGAAAACCCCGGCATGTTTTTGCATAATATTTTGCATTTCTAGCCTTAGGTCGGAAACATTAATATCACCTTTTTTATGTTTATAATATTGATATTTATCTAAATCATTATTGAGTTCATTTTTGTCATAATCCTCAATTGATTCATCGTTGTGTATTTTATAAATATTTTCGGCACATGCTTTTCCAAATACTACAATGTCTAATAAAGAATTTGCACCTAATCTATTTGCACCATGTACAGATGTAGATGCTGCTTCTCCTGCAGCCCACAAACCATGTACAATAGTATTATCTTTTGGTTTAGATGGATTTAAAACCTGTCCTTTCCAATTAGTTGGAATACCACCCATATTATAATGTACAGTAGGAATAACAGGAACAGGTTCTTTAGTGACATCGACACCAGCAAAAATATTAGCGGTTTCAGAAATACCGGGTAAGCGTTCGGCTAATATATCAGGAGGTAAATGAGATAAGTTAAGTAAAATATGGTCTTTTTTATCACCAACACCTCGTCCTTCATTTATTTCAATAGTCATAGAACGTGACACGACATCTCTACTAGCTAAATCTTTTGCACTTGGTGCGTATCTTTCCATGAAGCGTTCTCCTTTTGAGTTTAATAAATAACCACCTTCTCCACGACATCCTTCAGTTAATAAAACACCTGCACCATAAACACCAGTTGGATGAAATTGAATAAATTCTGCATCTTGTAATGGAATATTTTTTCGGAGACACATAGCATTTCCATCCCCTGTGCATGTGTGTGCACTAGTTGCGGAGAAATAGCATCTACCATAACCACCGGTTGCAATTATGGTATTTTTAGCATTAAATTTATGAAAAGAACCGTCTTCAATGTTATAGGCTAATAATCCTACACACGAAGATTTATCTTTATTAAATAATAATTCTAGTCCGAAATATTCAATAAAAAATTTAGCATTATGTTTTAATGCGTTTCCGTATAAAGTGTGTAACATAGCATGACCAGTCCTATCAGAAGCGCATGCAGTACGATATGCTTGTCCGCCCTTACCATAATTAAGTGATTGACCTCCAAAAGCACGTTGATATATTTTTCCTTTGTCGGTTCTAGAGAATGGTAATCCGTATTTTTCCAATTCTAATACAACGTTAGGTGCTTCTTTGCACATGTAATGAATTGCATCTTGATCGCCCAACCAATCACTTCCTTTTACAGTATCATAAAAATGCCATTTCCAATCATCTTCTGTAATATTACCTAATGCCGCATTAATACCACCTTGTGCAGCAACTGTGTGTGATCGTGTTGGGAATAATTTGCTAATACATGCTACATGTAAACCTTTTTCACATAATCCAGTTGTTGCGCGTAAACCAGCTCCTCCTGCACCTAATACAATAGCGTCATATGTATGTTCAATAATAGAAGGGATATATTTTTTCATTATTTTTATTATTGTATTAGGTTTAAATAAGTATGATTTATATTTTGTTTTTTTATATAACAAAAAATTGAAAAAAGATAATAATTAGGAATATTTAAAAATATTTAACTATAATATTTAGGATGTCTAAAGTGTTTAATGATCCATTGTTAACAGCTGATGATAATAGATTTGTTATGTTTCCAATACAAAATCAAGCAATTTGGACAATGTATAAAAAAGCTTTAGAATCGTTTTGGAGATGTGAAGAGGTAGATTTGGCAAAGGATAACGTAGATTGGGAAAAACTAAATAGTAATGAACAATATTTTATAAAAATGATTTTAGCTTTTTTTGCAGCATCAGATGGCATAGTTTTAGAAAATTTAGTAGGAAGGTTTATGAATGATGTACAATTAAGTGAGGCTAGAGCATTTTATGGATTCCAAATAGCGATGGAAAATATACATAGTGAAATGTATTCGCTATTGATAGAAACATATGTTAAAGATAGAGAAGAAAAAGCACAATTATTTAAAGCATTAGAACATTTTCCATGTATTAAAAAAAAGGCAGATTGGGCTCTTAAATGGATAAGTGATAAAAGATCTAATTTTGCTACAAGACTAATAGCATTTGCTTGTGTTGAAGGTATATTTTTCTCGGGCGCATTTTGCTCAATATTTTGGTTAAAAAAAAGAGGATTAATGCCTGGTTTAACATTTTCAAATGAATTAATTTCTCGTGACGAGGCATTACATACAGAATTTGCTATTTTATTGTATAATGGGTTAAATAAGAAAAATAGACAAAATAAGGTTTATGAAATTGTAAAAGAGGCAGTTGCAATAGAAAAAGAATTTATAATAGAGTGTTTACCATGTAAATTGATCGGTATGAATAGCACTATGATGAGTCAATATATAGAATTTGTAGCAGATCGTTTATTAATTCAACTTGGTTTTGATAAGATATATAATGCTAGTAATCCTTTTGATTTTATGGAGATGATTAGTATAGAAGGAAAAACTAATTTTTTTGAAAAGCGTGTAGGGGAATATGCACTAGCAACAAAAGATAATGATGGGGATGTATTTACGTTAGATTCTGAATTTTAAACAATTAATAAATAATAATGGAAATTAATGATATTCGTACCATAAATCAATTTAGAGGTTGTTCATTTTCAGAATATAAATTATCAGAAGTAAAGAGCGCATGTATGAATGAATTAGAGAGAGCTAATATAATAAATTCTTTTTATTGGTTCATGGAATTACTATGTTCTGGACATGTGAATGATATATGGGAAATAATAATACAATATTATGGAAATAAAATTAATGTTGGTAATTCAAAAATAGCTATATATTTAGATATGGTGTATAAAAATTATAGAAAAATATTGACAAATGGTTATGTAAATTATGAATTGGCTATGAGAAATAATTTTGAAATTCGTAAATTATTTTGTGAAATAGCTATAATACTTTGCAATGCTGAAAAAACGCCAACATTAGAAAAGATCAAAATAATAGATACAAATGATTTTGATTTAGAAAAAATAGAAAATAAACTTAAAGCACCCAATACTACATATGTAGATAATATATTATATGAAGATGATCCATATGAATTATATATACCAATAAATGAATTTGCATATAGTTTGAGTAAAGAAAATGATCAAAAAAATTTATGGGATACGATATATTGGATAGAATGGTTATTACAGTATGGTAAAAAACATTTAAAAAAATATGATGAAATATTGAAAATATCGCAAAGAAATGTTCCTGTATTGCAGACATATAGAAAAGATTTAATTTGGATTTTATGGGACGTTATTTTGAATAAATCTTTTATATATTATGAGATTCAAAATAAGATTTTGCAAAGTTTATTTAATTTGTTTGTGATAAATTATAAACCAGGTTGTAAAGATAAAAGAAAACATTTATTATTTTTTGCATGTAAGATTATAATAGACTATAAAAATATAGATTTTAGAATGTCAATAATAAAAAACAAAGATGAATATAATAGTGAAGAAATAATTTTATGTGCATTTAATAAATTAAAAAAAAATGAGAAGGCACCGAAAACTAATTATTTAAATATAGACGATGAAAGAAGTAATGTTGAAAAAACAGTGGAAAAAATAACAGCCATAAATTCTTTTTTAGCAGAAGAACAATTTAGTTTGTAAATTTTATATAGATAATATATAATGAATAAGAATTTTCTATCCAATATAAATTTTATAAATAGACTTAAATTATTTAAAAATATGATAATTATATTAGGGTTGGTATTTTTTATATTGTATTTAAATTTTCCGTTGCAGATTAAACAATTATTTTTATATGGTGTAGAAGAATTTAAAGAAAAGGTAGAAATAGAAAATTCTGATGATAATTTTAAAATGAATATACCAATCTATAAAACAAAAGATGTAGAAGATAAACAACATCCTGGATATTGTTTTATAGGAGATCCGGATAGTACAAGACATTGTGTTGAGTTATTAAAAGATGATACATGTGTATCAGGACAAATATATAAAACAAAAGAAATATGCGTAAATCCAGATTTAAGATATTAATTTAATATTATTTTTTTATAACACAATATAGAAGTAATAACTTGATAAATATAATGAATTTAATAAATGTAATATTATGTTTATTTAATTTATTAAATGTAAAAGATTTTAATAAACCACACGAATCATTAATATCTATTTCTCCTGGTGGATTAACAGGATTTTATTCATTAGGAGTATCGTCTTATATAAAAGATAACTATGATGTTTCAAAATATAATTTTTTAGGAGCATCGGCTGGATCATGGAATTCATTATTATTTACATGTAAATATTCAAGTGAAGAAGTAATTAATGATTTGTTATCAAAACATATATTTTATACAGCGAGTAGTTTACCAGAATTGACGGAAGGTATAGGGAATCATATTTTAACAAAATATGAAGATGATGATTTTAATTTAGATAAATTGTTTATATCTGTGTCTAAATTGAATATATTGAGATTTAAACCTAAAATAATGTATAATTTTACCGATTTAAATGATGCGGTAGATGGATGTTTATCTAGTTCATATATACCTTTTATAACTAGCAAATTTAGAAGAATGCCTATTAATAATATTATAATGGATGGAGGAATAAATGGTTTTCCACCTAAACAAATAAATGCATATTTAAATATATATCCATCAATGTGGGGAAAAGAATTTCCTCCAGGGTCGGGTTTTAAATATCCATCAAATCAAGATTATTTTAAAGATATGTATTTGGACGGATATCAAGATACAAAAAAAAATAAAAAAATATTAGACGATTTTTTTGAAAGTAAAAATAGATAGCTATATTAATGTATATGAATCGTAAGATAGATTGGAAACCAACGGCTGAATATTATACACATAAATCTGGTTATATTAAAAATGTTAGATATAATAATTCCCCTCAATTTAAGCCTCGTCCTATAATACATTATAGGAAACAATATCCATCATCAAATACTATATCAGGTAAATATTTAGGTAATTATTTAGGTATGTATTCAATACCTGGCGGTAACATACTATCTATAAAACCATCTAGTGATATTTGTATTGGCGTATCTGGTATAGCGGATCACAGATTAAATTATAAAGAAATAAATACATGTTATACAAATAAAAATTGCAATAAAATTAAACGTAGTTCAATAAAACCAGTATCAAAAAATTATAATTAAAAAGGGGGAAACCTATGTTCTCTCTTTGTATATTTTGAAATTTATATATTTTGTACTATTAATATATAAATGGTAAATTGGAAACCAAATAATAATATGTATTACACTTTTACTTCAGCATATCAAAAAAATTCAATTCCGAGTGATTATATTTCATATAAAGCTAGACCTATAGTACATTATAGAAAACAATATTCTTCAAATTCAAAATCTAATTATTATGGTGATAATTTATCTTCGTACAATAATCCTGGAGGTAATATAGTTTCATTAAAAACACCAGCTAATAATTGTATTGGTTTATCGGGAGTAGCTAGTTATATGTTAGAAAATAAAGAAGGATGTTGTCATACAAAAAAAAATCCAAAGATTATAAAGAGTGGATACGTGGAAAAAAAACGAATTTCCAGTAATTCAGAATTATTAAAAAAACGTGGTAAAACATTTGAGAAAAATTTACCAATAAAAAAAACTGACGCCCAATCGGAATATGCTTTTTATAATGTATATAACGATTGTGATGGTATTGATCAAAAATTAAAAAAAATCAGTAAGATAACTAATACAAAATTTTTTTCAACAGCGGCTGTTACAGCATCTAGTAAAATTTTAAAAAATAAAGTGGATGAACACAAAAAATTCGCAAAAAATATGAATTTAGGTAAACATTACGTTGGTTTAGAAAATTCAACTACAGCTCCTAGTTATAATTATTTATCAAAAATAGTGACAAAACCTTGTTGTTAAAGAGTGGGTATAAATTGCCAATTTAATTCTAGACAAATTTTTTTCCAAATAGCGTCTTGTTCTATACGTTTATCACGATCTTTTAACATAGGGAAATAAGGGAGAAACTCTCTTTGATTAATTAATTCACATAATTTATATATTGTAAAATAATAATTAAGGAAATTAACACGATCTTTTGGGCAAAATTTTGAATAAGGTGCTTGTATTTGTAAAAATAAATTACATAATTTTTCTTCAAGTTCGGGTGTCATAACAGGAGGTTTTATACCTAATTTTTCTTTTATAAATGAAATATGTTCATAATAATTGCTATAACCTAATTTTTTAAGAATTTCTTTAGTTTTTTCATTAGTTAATTCATCTAAAGAGATTCTTTCTTTTTTTATTTGATTTTTTACATTTATTAAAATGTCATCCGAAACATGTGTTGTTTCTTTAGCTTGAAATTGTGCTAAAATTTCTTTAAAATGATTTATACGTTTATAAACATAATAACATACTTCTTTAGGAGGTTCTTTATAGGATGGTTTTTCTGTATCAGTTATTACACGCAAAAAGCTACCACATGTATTACAAACAGATATACCTTCATTTTCTATAAATATAAGTTCTCCCTTTTGACATTTATTGCAAATATCTTGTACATTAATATATGTATTAAAATTTAAGCACATAGGATCAACATTTTGCATATATTTATTTAGAATTTCATTATTATTGTTAACATCGTTTTTTTCTTTATTTTTATTATCTATTTTGAAAAAATCATTTAATATAGTTGTTTTAGTTCTTCCTAAACTTACTTTTTTTTTTTCTTCAAAATATGAAAATATATATTTTGAATTATCCAATAAATAATCTGTATGGTCATTTTTATATTTTCGTAAAGTATTTTTTAAAGACTTTATTTCATCTATATATGCAAGTCTTTGTGATATATCTAAACCAGGTTCATTTTTTTTTATTTTAAGTTTTTGAATTTTCTCTTCTAATTCTGGAATTTTTTTTTTATTATTTAAGAATGTTTGTGTAAAATCATCGTGTGTATCGTCTAATGTATTCACTTTTTTTTTAAGTATAATTTTATTGTCTGAACGAGGTTTAAACATATATGATATTAATAAGGAAAAATCTATATATTAATTTACAGATTAAATTTAAATAATGGAAATTGATCCGATTTTATATAAAAAAATGTTATTTATTTATAAATCTCTGAATAAAGGTTGGACTATATCTAAAACTGGTGAAATCTATACATTATCTAAAAAACATAACAATAAAAGAAAATACTACAAAAAAAGTTACTTACATAATTTCATGCAAAAAAATTTAGAAACAGATATAATTAAACAATAAGTAAATAAATAGAATTAATTGTTTTTTAAAAAAAATTTTTTTCTTTAGGAATATTATAATAATATTATGGGTGGTGGATTGATGCAATTAGTAGCATACGGCGCACAAGATGTTTACCTTACCGGTAATCCTCAAATTACTTTCTGGAAAGTTACATACAGACGTCACACAAATTTCGCGATGGAAGCTATTGAACAAACATTCAACGGCATGGCCGATTTCGGCAGACGTGTAACATGCACAATCTCGCGCAACGGCGATTTAGCTTACAAAACATACTTACAAGTAACATTACCTCAAATCGATCAAACACTTAACTCGTCGGGCGATGTTTACGCCAGATGGTTAGATTACCCCGGAGAGCAATTAGTTTCGGTCGTAGAAGTTGAAATTGGCGGACAAAGAATTGATCGCCAATACGGTGACTGGATGCACATCTGGAACCAACTTACATTAACTTCGGAACAAGAAGTATGCTACAACAAAATGGTTGGCCACACCACCGCCTTAACATACATCACCGATCCTTCGTTCTCGAATGTTGATGGTCCTTGCGAAAGCGGTGCCCCTGCCCAAGTTTGCGCTCCCCGCAACGCTTTACCTGAAACTACTCTCTATGTACCTTTACAATTCTGGTTCTGCAGAAACCCTGGATTGGCTCTTCCTTTAATTGCCTTACAATACCATGAAGTCAAAATCAATTTAGATCTCCGCCCTATTGATGAATGCTTATGGGCCATGGACAGCCTCAACGTATCGTCGTCGGCTAAAGTAGCCAGCGCTTACTCGCAATCGCTTGTTGCCGCCTCGTTATACGTTGATTACATCTTTTTAGATACCGATGAACGCAAACGCATGGCCCAACAACCTCATGAATACTTAATTGAACAATTACAATTCACTGGCGATGAATCGGTTGGTTCGTCATCGAACAAAATTAAATTAAATTTCAACCATCCTTGCAAAGAATTAGTATGGGTAGTCCAACCTGATGACAACGTCGATTACTGTGCCTCGGTCGCTAACGACGAACCACTTTGCTCGTTATTAGGCGCCCAACCTTTCAACTACACCGATGCTTTAGATGTCTTACCTAGTGCTATCCACGCCTTCGGCGCCAGAGAAAGCATTATTGGCTCGAGCTACATCAACGAACCTACATCGGATGCTTGGCAATTCAACGATGGTCCTGGCGGCATCACAAGCGCCGACATCTCGTTCGGAGACTCGGCCCCCAGCGCTCCCCAATACTTCAATGTCGATCCCGCCGATGGCGTTGTATCGGGATTATCGGATGCCGGTACATTCGTTCTTTCGGAAACCGCTCTCGGCATGCACTGCTGGGGCGAAAATCCTGTCGTCACAGCCAAACTCATGCTCAACGGACAAGACCGCTTCTCGGAGCGTGAAGGCACATACTTCGACTTGGTCCAACCTTTCCAACACCACAAACGCCACCCAGACACCGGCATCAATGTCTACTCGTTCGCCCTCCGCCCCGAAGAACACCAACCTTCGGGCACATGCAATTTCTCGCGCATTGACAACGCCACACTCCAACTTGTCTTATCGAACGCCACCGTTTCGGGCACCAAGACCGCCAAAGTCAGAGTATACGCTGTCAACTACAACGTCTTAAGAATCATGAGCGGCATGGGCGGCATGGCTTACAGCAACTAGATTGACACTCACTAAAATTTTTAATTATCAAATATTTGCATTAGGTTTTTAATCTAAAATTAATAATAATTTATACTCAAAAAATAAATTATTATTTACACCTTTGAACATTTAAAACGCCGACATAATTTGTTCATATGTCATTAATTCTAAACAAAAAATATACAAAAATTAATAGTTATAATTAAACTTTTCAAAAATAACTAAACAAACATTTAACGACGTCTTTGTCTTTGTGTTTTTCTTCCTTTTCTTTTTCTTTTTTTGGTGTGTTTTTTGGAAAATTTGGGACGTTTTTTGTAACCGCCTCTTCTCAAAGAACTGTTTAGGTCAATAGTTTTAAGAGCATCATTCAAAATAGCAGTTCTTATTGCTTTCCTCTGCTCTTCGCTATATTGTTGTTCATTCTCTATTCCAAACACATTATCGCCTATAGCGACTGGTCCAGATTCATCGCCGTGTTCTACATCACCCACTTGATTTATTTCCGGTTCACTTAAAAATCGATTAGTATCTCGTGATAAAATAACAAAATGCGTTCCGTCAACTAATCCTCTTAATTGAAGAACCTGAGTTATGAATGCAGCAATAGCATAATCACTAAAAAGTTTAGGTAATTGAATATCCTTTCCTTCTTGAGTTAATTTATTTAATTTCTTAATTACACGTCCAAATGCGTTCCACGCGCCTGCCCCTCCCCCCTCCGTTATGATTAATAGTTCATCTATTTCTCCAATTATTTTGTACTGATATGTTACTGGAGAAGGGAAGAAATATGGTATTGAAGAATACCAATTATAATCAAATGAAGGTTTATTTTGTCCTTTAGGAAACAATGTGTCACGAGTGTGATACAAAAATAGTTCTTGAGGGCGACGTACATCTTTATCAAATTTACCCCACGGCGTCTTATTAGGATATATATCATCTGCCATTTCTAGTTTTCGCTTATTACTGGTTTTTCTCTCTGGTAATAACATATTCTTAACTGAAACTCTAAAATTAGGAGGGCGGCTATCAAGATATGGGATCATTGGCCTCATTCCACCTAAATAAATCCCCTTGCTACTTAATGAGCCTATTACTGTGTTAACACCCTCATTTCGTAATAAACGTTGAAAATGTTCAATTATAATAGCATTATTGTCGGGTTCCTGTGAAGGAAATAAAAACCTTGCCATTATATAATAACTATATATAAATTATATATAGTCATTATAAAAAAAGCAAAGTTAAAAAATTTATCTAGACTAAAAATTGATTTAAAAATGTTAATATACTTCTTATTAGTAGAAGATAGTAACAATATTAACAATGACTAGTTTTATGCTGGGGTACACTCAAGACAAAGAATCTTTGCAAACCGAGTACAAAGAATTTTGTCTACAGGTACCTAGTTCATTGATGTACAGTCCGGTTATGATCCAGGAAATGATAGATACAGGTATTTTAGACATTGATTATAATTCACTTGTTTATCAATCGATTGAGATGTATTGTACAAACGTATTTCCCAAGAATATTGTTGCCTTTATGAATGCCGAAATCGATGGTGAAATCATATTGGGCATCAATGATTTTGGCGAAATAACCGGTATTCCTTGTATTGGACAATTAAATGAGAAAGTAGTTAAAAATATGTTGTATGATTCGTTATCAAAAAACATTATAGATTATGATAAATTTCATGATTACATTAGTATAGAAATTGTAAAACTAGATATTGATAAAAAACTGTTGAGTAATGATGATTTGGACAAACTATTATATAATTACAATAGTAGAATGCAAATGCATAGATTTAGAACTCAATTATACGAAGAAAAAAAAAAAGAATGGATTCAGAAAACCACGACTTATGAACGGAAACTTCACGATATTATTAATACCAAAAGATCTAGACTAGAACTGGCACAATACATTCGTAACAATTGTAATGATGTAATTGTTCGGGAATATTTAGTTGGATTGTTACAGACAGACCAAGTGCTACATATAGAGGATTATGATAAAGACAATCCAATGACACTATTTCACTGGACTTGTTTATTTAAAGATGAAAAGTTAGCAGAATTATTGAATGCGCGCCCAGAAAAGCCTCAAACACCTATTCGTATACATCCTGAATTGATTTTCAACAAAATAGCACCGTTGCGACTACGATTTATAGAGAATAATAATAATATTAATTTCTATATAATTAAAGTTAAAATCAAGAAATTTGCACATCATAATGCAATTTATTATAGACAACCTTATTCAAATGAATGTTATTATAAAGTTCGTCGACTAACTAGTGATAATGAACCTTTTTGTTCATATTTTTAATGAATAGAATAATTATCCTATAAGTTTTGTTATTAATATTATAATGGTCTCATTTTAAATCTATTATATGTTTGTGTATTATTATTAGCATTAAAAATACTATTCAGTTTAATTTCTTGTGGATTATATTTTTTTTTGCAAATATATTTTTTTATATTTAAAAAATTATTGTCAGGATCAAAATTCCATTCTATATTACTTATATTGTTAAATCCATCCATTTCCATATGATTATCTAAATTTGTTTGTTTTTTTTTTTTAAAATACTTTTTTAAAGTATCTATTTCATGTAGTATTTCCATTGATCCTATAGGAAAAAATATCGAACGATCTATAATCATATTTTTATTTTTATTTACACGTACATTTAAAATATTATCTTCATAACCCCAATGCCAATAATTTGGAAAACCATTTATATTTTCAAAATCTCCAGCAGTTATAGAAACTATACCTCCAAGTGCATATGTAAATCCGTAGAAATGTTTTACTATACCTTTTCTTGTTCCATAATGAAATAAATTCTTTTCTGCTGGAATAGTGTCAATATCATGAAAAACCAAAGTAATATCTTTGTAATTAGTGTAATTTTTTTTAACATATAAAAATCCAATGTTTTTCATAGCACCACGATTGAATGGAAGATTGTCTTGTTGATGAATAAATAAAAATCTGTAGTTGTTTTTGTCATAATCCTCTAAAATATATTCCATATATTTATTGAAATGTACTTTGTGATAATATCTATCACGATATGGAATAATAAATACAATCATATTTACATAAATTATGTATTTATTAAAAATTCTATAAAATTGAATAAAATTGTATAAAGCATAAACAAAATATACATCATATAATAATAAATATGATGTACATTACACTACCAATTGCGAATCCAGAAAAATATAATGGACCTATAGAAGAAAATGCAAACTGGGTAATGTGCAATATTTGTAATACATTATCTGGTTGCGACTTCTTGGTATTGGCCATTAAGCTTGACAATTGTATTCTTCTAAAACCTTATGAAAAAGTAAATTGTCTTGAATTTGAGGAATTATTTGATTTTAAAATGGGAAGTAGTGATTACGATAAAGATAAAGTAATTTGTATCAGGGGGAACCTAGGTCCCCCCTAGCCCCTCCTTTGTTCGTATTTTAATTTTGATCACAATTAATACAGTATTTTTCTCCGTCTCCAATTATCTCGTCATTATTATCATAATCAATTGAATAATTAACACCACATGAAATACATTTAAATCGTGCCTTTTTGTACAATAAACCTAATGGAAAGTCACCATCAATATACGGTCCATCTTGACCAAATAACACAGTATTAATCAAATTTTCTATTTTTACTTTTATTAAATTATTATATATATTAATATGTATATATCCATGAAAATAGTTAGTCTCATTATCCATATGATTTTCTAAAGTAGCTATTATAATATTTAATAACATTTCTACCATATATTCATTTAAACGTGTGTTTGATTTTTTAGTTAACTTGTCAATTGATATTTTTAATTTATCATAGAAAATTCTAGATATATGTTGTGGTTTAATTTGATAATCTGAAATCCACCCAGGCTGACCAGGTTGTAATAGTGGTGGTTCATCGAGTTGTAAAATATTTGATAAATCTCGTTTAAATTCTTCAACTAAAATTTCTACTTCTTCTACGTTTTTATAAAATATGTATTTATCATTATAATTATCTAACGTATTTTGATCATACAGTACTTTACATGTTGATGCTAAATATTCCATTTTATATGTTATCTAAATAAATGCTTATATGATTTTATATTATATTATATTATA
>Ga0160422_10001764_pt1 | contig 13467 bp, 12 predicted proteins | sample Fk160mmetaG_FD_108192 | JGI IMG/M metagenome (GOLD analysis project Ga0160422, IMG submission 108192) | Marine microbial communities from the Central Pacific Ocean - Fk160115 60m metaG | ecosystem: Environmental > Aquatic > Marine > Oceanic > Photic zone | place: The Central Pacific Ocean...
GGCCTGTCGGACCTGTGGTCAATGTTGGTTTGTTAGTTAAGTTATTGTAGTCAATATCAATATTTGCACTACCGTCAAAACTTGTACCAGCAATAGTTCTTGCAGTTTCTAAAGTTGTAGCTGTAGCAGCATTACCAGTAGTATCTTGGTTAAGAGTCGCAACTCTAGCTGCTGCAAGCGTTCCAGAAGAAATGTTTGATGCGTTTGTCGTATCTGTTGTAGCTGAAGTCGCTAAACCAGCAATCTTTGAAGCTGCTATTGCTGCACTTGCATTTATATCAGCATTAACAATGGTTCCGTCTACTATTTTTGCAGAAGTAACAGTGTTGTTTGATGGTGTGCCAACACCTAGACGACCATAAGTAACAATAAAAAAACTTGCTCCAGAGGGTGGAGCAGCAGAAAAAATAATATCATTACCATCAATAGCGTAACCTTCAGATGGCTGACTAGTGCCAGAGTTAGGTTTTTGAACAACACCACTAATTGAAACTAAAGCTTCTTGTGCAGTAGTTGGTGGACTGCTTAATGTGAATCTATAAGCTGTTCCGTTAAATGTTGCACTACCACCACCTGTACCTGATGAGGAAGATAAAGTATTAATATCAATATTATTAGATCCACCACCACCACCACCGCTACCACTTATTTCAGCAACGCTTCCGTCATCTTTTTTTGTAAATAATTTACCATTATCAGTTCTTATTGCAACTTCACCGACAACTAAATCACTAGCACTTGGATCGCTACCACTTGCATTTTTGAGTTTTATCTGAATTGCCATTTGTGATACCTCCTAGCTTTTATATTGTTTTAGTATGTACCCCCATCAATTTCAAATCCACTTGTAGTTCCATCTTCAAGGAAGGTAACAAGATCACTAAGGGCAACTTGGACCATAGTTCCAGCGTCATTGACCACCATACGATCTGTTGCTGCCAAAGTTGTAGATGTCGCTGAAGTGCCACCATCAATAATATTTAGTTCAGTAGTCGTAACAGTCGCACCATCAAGAATAGCAACCTCTGTTCCTGTTAAATCTGCTAAAGCACTAGCAGTTCCAGTAGACATTGTTGCTAATTCAGTTAATTTTGCGTTTAAACCTTGCTTGTTATTTAATTGAGTTTGAATTGCAGAAGTAACACCATCAACAAAATTTAATTCTGCTGTAGTTGCAGTAACACCATCAAGTAAATTGATTTCATTTGCTGTAGCAGTAACACCATCAAGAATGTTCAGTTCATTAACTGATAGTGTAGCTCCATCTAAAATATTTAATTCAGCAGCAGTGGCAGTAACACCGTCAAGGATATTTAATTCAGATGTTGTTAATGTAGCTCCGTCAAGTATTCCTACTTCAGTACCTGTAAGATCTGCAAGTGCTGAAGCTGTACCACTAGACATAGTTGCGAGTTCTGTTAACTCAGCATCAAGTGGCTGTTTATTGTCTAATTGAGTTTGAATACTTGATGTAGCGTCAACTCTATTAAGCTGTGCTGTGGTAACAGTCGCACCATCTAATATTTGTACCTCTGTAGAATTTAAATCAGCTAAAGCATCAGCAGTTGCCTGTGCCATAGTTGCAAGTTCTGTTAACTTGTCGGAATGAGGCTCTACATCTGTACCAATAACAACTCCTAGATTTGTTCTTGCGCCACTAGCTGTTGTAGATCCTGTACCACCATCACTAACTGCAAGAGTTCCTGTTATAGAACTAGCACCAAGATCAACAGCAATTTCAGTAGATTCAATAACAAGTCCACCATTTGCTTTTAAATCAACAGAAAGAGTGTTACCAGACTTATCAATTCCACTACCAGCAATAACTTGACCAGCACCAGAAAATTGAGAAATTGTAAGATTATTAGTTCCTACTACAGCAGATCCTTTATCTGATGTACAAACAAAACCATTTTCTGCGTTAACCGTTCCTTTTTCAATAAACGTAAAAAATCCAGCAGCATCAGCACCAGTTGCTAAGTCATCTGTTCTTGTGGGTGCGCCCGAAGCATTGACTTTATAAATACCGTTTTCTGATGCTGTTGATTGGTCTTTAATTAGTATTCTGTCATTAGTTACAAGTGTTATTCCGTCAATTGTATCTCCGTTTGTAAAATCACTAGCAAGTGTTTGTGCCTGTGTTGTCGCAACTTTACAAGAATCTTTAACGTCTAATCCCTGTGCAACACCGTCAACATACGCTTTATTCGCAGCATCATTATCAGCAGTAGGATCAGCTAAATTTGTAATTTTTTGACTTGACATACTAACTGCACCATCTGGTGCTGTTAGTTCGTTGAGTTTATTTGTTTGAACCCCTGCATCAAAATCACTTATTTTGGTATGAGCAATTGTAGGAATATCAGCAGCAACTAAAGCTCTAAATACTGGTGCAGCATCACTCCCAGATACTGGCCCTGCTAAAACTTTATTTGCATTTCTTACATCTGTTTTATTGAAAAAAGCACCTGCACCACCAATAGCAATTATTGAACTTGCAGCAGGTGGAGTTTGACCATCATCACCAAAACCATAATATAATTTTAAATCATTTTCATTAAACGCTAATTCTGAAGGAGATAAAGTAGAAGGTGCGCCAGCACTACCACTCGCTGATCTTTTTTTTATACGAATTGTGTTAGACATGGCCTAAAAATTTCCCCCATTGACGAGTGTAAGTTTCGTAGTTGTTGAATCTGCTTTAAATGTACCAGATGAACTATGGTAGTAAACGACAGAATCATTTACTTTATCCGAACCATCAAATATAAATCCAAAAGGAGCAGGTCCTTGAGGCCCTACATGGGTCAGTTCAACAGTAGCAGCGACTCCTTCTGTAATAGTAACAGTATTAGTCGTTTGGCTAACTGATACTGTATTTTTAGTTTCTGTAACTTGAATAGAGTTCATACTGTTGTGTAACCCTCGCTTACAGTTATTATACCTTCCAAATAATATTCTTTTAGACCAGATCCGTTAATTAACAATACGTCATAAGACAAAGTATTAGGTGCGAATGTAGCTGTCTGATCATCGGTCAAGGATATTTCTACTGTTCCTGTAGATCTATTTGTATAAACAACATTAAAATCAGCATATTTTGTTGTTCTTGTTTCCTCCCAAACTTGTGCTGCGACTGTAAATCCAGTTAAGTTTATTGCATTATTATTAGAGTCTTTAAAAACAAGAGTGATACTATGATCTGCTCTTCTTTGTACTACAAAATTGTAAGTAGCTGGTTGTATTGCCATTAGCTATATGGAGATGATCCTAATATATCAGTTTTCCATTGTGCTTTCAAAGCATTTGTATCAGTAGCATTAGTAATATCTGTGTCCGCAGGTGCATCTCTTAACGCCTGTTTTTTTGTAGCTATTTCTGCTTGTTTTGTTTCATCTTTTGTTTCTATTGCACGTTGAAACTCTATATCTAATTCTTTAAATATTCGTTCCCTTGCGTTACGAATATTTTGCTTATGTATTTCTTTGGCTTTTGCCATATCAACTCCAAATCCCATAATTTAATTCGTATAAGTCCAAGCATTTCTAAAACTCCTATCAGTAGGAATTGCAGATTTATCTACAGTATAAACTGTTTTACCACTGGGACAATCTTTAGTTTTAATTTGTTCTAAAGTAAAGCCACAAATATCCTCATCTACTGGAACAACAATTCTTAAACTACCGTCATCATCTGTATAAACAAATCTTTTGTCTGAATTTGCCATAATTTTTTCTTACATTATACATCCTTATTTTTCAGTTAGCCACAATTACACTTGCAAATGCTTGATCAGCTTTTTGACCTGAGTTTTCAGTTTTATGACAAACAAATCTAACATGAGCATTATTTTGACTAACTATAAAAGCATGAGTGTGTGCTAATTGACCAGGTTGATTAAATGTTGTTCCTGATATTGAAAAAGATACAGAAAAATTATTAGTTACATTACCAGTAGATGAAGCTTTCAACTGATAACTAAAATTAACTGAATAATCACCTACTCCATTATCAGTTACTGATGAAACTGCATCAGAGTGATTTACATGAACAGTACCTGTACCAGTAAATCTGCAATGTGCTTTTACAAGAGTACCAGCAAATTCACCTGCACCACTAGCAAAGTATGGTGGTCTAGTTGTATTTTGTGGACCTATTAAAGCTGAGTTTGCAACAAAGTTTGTCGCTGTAACACTTGTAAAAGTAGGAGTACCACCACCAGAATCACCCCATGATAAGTTACCATTTCCATCAGTTTTTAAGATCTGACCATTTGTACCAGCATTAGCAGGGAAAGTAAGAGTAAAATTACTTGCTATATTAGTTGCTGGTTTTAAAGCCATATATGTAGATCCAGCAGCACCAGCACTATTACCATCGTGCATTCTTAATTCATTAGCATTATGTAGTGTTATTCCATTTGCATCGAATTGCATTTGCTCTTGACCAGATGAGCTAAAACCCATAACATTAGTTGCTTTTCCAAATAAACCTAAACCTGTGTTTTGCTCAAATGCTATGGCTGGAGTCGAAGCACTTGTGGAATCATCAGCTAAAAATTGTCCTGTCATTGGAGCAGACGTACCGCCTGATCGTGGAAGTAAACCTAAATTTGCTTGATCTATATTTCCAACAGTTGTAAAACCAGTTGTTGATTTTGCTATTTTTAATTCTTTTGTGTCACTTCTTAAAAACCACATCCCTTGTACAGTTTGACTTGCACCTAAATCACTACTTTCAGCATTCAAACCTTGTAATGCTAAAAAACAAGCTTCTATATCTTGTCTTACTGCTTGGCCTGACGCATTTTCAATATTAAAGTTAGCAACTGATAAACCCATAAAAACTAGAAAATTTTAATCATATTCTACACGCCCTTACCAAAACCAACAGCTAAGTAATTAAATTTTCTAATTTGTGTTGCACCTGCTGCATTTTTAAATTCAATGGTAAAACCAGTTCCTGATATATTTGTTAATTCAAAAAAGTCTCCAGTTTGCATATTTTGTGCAGAAATATTTATTATAGGTTTTGGACAAGTGAAACCTTGTGCTTGTAAAGCTGTAGTTCCTGTAAAGAATGGGAACTGAAAGGTTACATTTACAGGGATTGCAATAGTTGGATTTTGTATATCTTTTGATTCTAATTCACCTGACTGCTCAGTTCTTACTGGCATCTCAGCCCTATAGCCAACTTCTTGAATAACAACATTTTGAGCAGTATCTGTTGTCTCTAAGCGTGTTTGAAATTTAAAACCTCTGCCTTTAAATGTACCGTTTGAAAATTCAGTAAAAGGTGTATATGTAGGTGATCCACTATTTGGATTATCAGTTGTTGTTTTAACAAAAACTTTACCTATTGCGTTTTCAGCTAAAACACCATCCCAATCAGGGAAACTATCTACTAAACCAACTCTGTCATCCCATAAAGATGATGGATAAAAACCAGCACCTCTTATAAGTCTTTTTAAAACTAATGAATATGTACCTTCTAAATCTAAAGTTGCAGGGAAATCATAAGTACCATTTTTACCTTTAGCTACAGAAACAGTGCCTGAGAAATTACCAGACGTTGTAGATGTAACCAAAAATTGATTTGCATTATTTACAGTAGTAATTACATAAGGACCACTTGTTGCACCATTAACAGAAAAAGTAAATTGTTTTGTTTGACCTACTACCAATCCATGACTATTAATATTGCAAGTAATAGTTGTACCTGACTGTGTATAAGTACCATTTATTACAAGTGCTGGGTTTGAGATTATAAGACCACCTCTTGTATTGCTGTACTCTGTATTGCTAAACAGACTAGAATTAGAATTATTAAACGCTGGTGAATCATTATGCTCCTCATCTAGTTTTACTAAAATTGAATCAAATATATCAACAAGTGTAAGTTCAACTCTTGCTGCTGCGGAACTAAAGTTACCTGTATCATCTTGGAATTTAACTAGATAAGTGCCTGGTAAAGCTGGAACAATTACTTCAGTAGCATTACCAGGTGCTGCCTCTACAATATTTTGTCCTGATGCAAATGTAGCTGCATTACCTGTCTCCGCTGTATGTCTTACAAATACTGATCCACCATATAAAACGTCAAGCGCAGTTGATTGGTTAAATGTAAGTCTTGCTAATTTTTCATCAATTGCTTCAACAGCTAAATTAATAACATTATCAGGAACGCTTGATTTTCCAACCGTGTTGATCGTACCTGCTAAAGGTTGTGATGATAATTTACCGCTTGCACTAATTGAATATATTTCAAATTCAATAAAACCTTTTGTTGTATCCATAATCTCAAAATCATTACTTACAACATCAATAGTTATAAAATTACTTGTATTACCAGCCTCGGATGTAATCCTATAATTTACTTGATAACCTGATGGACCTTGTGGTTTTTCATATGTTGTTCCATTGTCTGCAAAAAATGACTCTGATGGTTCTTGCCAACTTACAATTAATCTAGCCCTTGCAATACCGTTTATAACAATAGTTGTTTCTTCACCTACTAGGTTTGAAGGTGGTTGTAGTTTTGTATTTAAAAGAGAAATATTTCTTACTGGTAAAGGAACATTTGATTCTATATATGGATATTTTCCCTCAACATATTTCAACGCAGTAATCGCATAATTAATCCCATCCTGTTCTTGTACTTCAACAACCCTAAAAAGTTGTGTTTGCAATGTTGAGCTAGTAAGTAAATACGGAGTTCCAACATTTGGCACTGCTGGCAACGCAGAATCTAGTGTTAAAACTCCTAAATTTTCAGTTTGTACATTTCTAGTTTCAACAGTACCATCAGGCATGGTAACTAAGATTTTTAAAATATCTGTCATACCAGGACCTGTTGTTACACCACTTGATGTATGTACAAGTAGAGTTGAAGCTTTTGCGTCTATTGTTATAGTTGTTGTCGTTGCAGCCACTACACGACCTCCTCTTCTTGCCCCTGCCCTTACTGGATCATTAACTTCAATAACTGCACCTGGTCTAACGACTAATCCAGAATCAATAGAAGTCGTAAATGAAACTGTTTCTGTCTCATGTTCCTCCGCAAAAAGTATTGCACGGCCTAATCTAGCAGCTTGATTACGAGAAGTACACGCAAATGCTTGTACTTTTTTTACAGAAGTTCCAAACTTTGCTTTAGCTGTTGAACTCTCTACAACTTCAGAATCAATCTCTTGTGACTCCATATTGAAATAGTTAACAATAACTACAGAATGACGTTGTTTAAAACTACTTCCTTGATAGTTAAATCCTTCTTCGCCAACATTGGCAAGATTAAAAAGATAACTTGGTGTTGTAGCTTCATCTCTTGCAAGACTAATACTCCCAGCAGACCATATTGGCATACACCTCATTACACCTGATAATTCATTTATTGCTGCAAAGGCTTCTTTTGGACTTTGAATATTTACATTGCAAGCAAATCTTGCTTCTTCTGTACCTGCTGCTGATCCGTCTTTTACTAGTTCATTTGCAAATTTTGAAGCACCATAAAAACTAAACAAATCAAGGTTTGCAAATAGATCAGAATCACTTGGACTTGCAGAATTATAATCGGGTGCTAAATGATTACCTAGCCCATATCTTTGGTTTGTTAGAAGATCTAGAAGTATCATTGCAGGGCAAGTTGTCCATTTTGCAGCTTGCATTGTTCCATTAAATATATAGTTATTTGGATAAACTATTCTGCCTGTTTGTATGTCAACTGTTGGTGTCCCAGAATTATTAGCACCTGCGCCTGGTATTCTTACCTTAATTCCTCTTATTTTGTATACTCTTTTTGGTATAGAACTAAATACTTTACTGTCGAATCTTAATGCTGTGTAAGCACTGTTTGGATATGTTTCTGAACTATCAATTACTCTTTGTATGAAAGGAAATGTAAAAGTATCTCTCATAAAACCACTTACATCAGCATCATCTGTAATTCTCTCTACTCTTATATCTACAGGAAAACTAGCTCCAGCTAAATCTATTCTGTGTTCTCTTGAGTAAGGGTCAGCAGATCTGCCAGTTACTGATGTATTAATTCTTTCTGTAAAAGATGATTGACCACTGTATTTATGAGAAATTTTGTATTGAACCGTTGAACCATGAATATTTCCCTTGTCATCTTGAAATTGTAATTCTGCCCAAGTCAAAGTAACAATTACAGCATCACAAGATTGACTTATAGTCTTAGTTATCCCAACTCCTGATGATTTTGTAACAACAGCATTGGAAACCGCTAAAGGACTTGCAATCGTAATTGGCATACCAGTAACAGCAGTTTGATTACTTGTACCTTCTCTAAATTTAAAAGTAACATCTTTAAAATTAAAATCTGCTGCTGCTGGACTAGCATTATTAGCAGTTGATGAAAGTATTTGAGTATCGTTTAAAAATACATCTTTTAAAGAAGCATTAAGATATTCGGCAGACGTTTTATTTGTAATTCCAGCTTTTGATGGAGTAGAAAAACCTTCGATTTCACCTTCAGATATTAAATCTTGAATAGTAGCAAACTGCCTACTATGTAAGGTATCTGGGTCAACATGAGGTTTGCGTGAACTACCACCACCAGCACCTCTTATGATTTTACGATTCATAGTCATAATTACGCCTCAACTTGATTGGTGTCAATTGCTGCACTTATAGCAATACTACCAGTCATAATTTCACCATATACTAATGGAATGCTAGTTCCAGCCCTGCTTGTATTTTGCAATCCACTAAAACTAAAAGATAAACGTGGGTCTTCTGAAAAGTCATCTTCTGGCATTGGAAATAACATATCAGTTACTCCACCTAACATTAAAAAAGCACCAGTACCAGCCATAATTTTACTCAAAGTAGTAGCACCAGCCAACGCACCTTTTATTCCTCCAGCCTTTAACCCAGAAAAAGATAATCCTCCAGGAATTACAAACGCCAAACCGATTAACGCAGCACCTAATAATAATTTTCCAAAACCACGACCTGCGCCACTTATGACAGGAATAAAATGTATATCTTCTTTACCTATAGGATAATTAATTTCTTCTTCAACAATATCGTAATTACCAACTTTTACTTGATAATATTTTGGTGACATATAACTTTCTAAATCTGGAAAATTATTTATTAAAAAACTTACAGCTTGCCCAACACTTTTTACTTGTACGTCAAAATCCTTATGACCAACAAATTCTGCTAATTGCCCATACAGCTTTATTTTACGAGACATAACGATACCTCTTTCCTGTACATTTTAACAGCCATTCAGAATAAGGCTCTCTACAAGATAGTCTATCGGTTAAATGATGAATAACATCTCCCTCAAAAAATAATGCGACATGATTTAGTGTTGGACACATAATACTCATTAATAAAACATCACCATTTTCGAGTCTTTCACTTGATGTTAATTCTCTAAAATTTGTATCGCTTGCACATTGCTCAAATAATGGGTTGTCATTAAATTCTTGTGGCGTAAGTGGTCTTTCCCAATCTTTCAAAGATATATTCTTTTTTTCTTTATACCAATCTCTTACTAAACTCCAACAATCTGTAACTCCCCATACCCACTGACGGCCAAGTAAAGGTGGTTCATAACCACATGGTTCAAGATATGCCCATTCTTCAGAGGTCGGATTTACTATATACCAAGGCAGATTACTAGCCTCACAACTAACCTTATCTGCTTGACTAGGAGTTGGTGAATTAACAGGGTGACTATGAAATATGCCTACAATATCACCTTTATTGTCTGCTTTTACATAATCTTCGGGATCTAAAATAAAACATTGATGATCAGTTATAGCAAGATTGTTACAGGGATAATATTTTAATTTTCCTCTAATATTCAAAACAAGACCTACTGCTTCTTTAGGTAGTTGTTTTTTAGCATGAACTAATGCTTCTTTTTGCCAAGTCATTAAGAAAAAGTACCAATAGCTGGAAACTCATCACGAGTCGCTGTACGTTTAGGGATTTTTATTCCCATTAAATCTGTTGGTGCAGCTAATTCAAACTCAACAACATTTCTATTTTCTGAAGCTTTACGATCTATACCATATATTTCTCTTGGAAATTCTGCTGTTGGATCAGCAGTTGAATTCTGATTATCAGCAAAATTTGCAGCATCAAGAAATTTTGCTAAAGTTCTTATTCTAGTTACTGTTGCGCCTGTAAGATCATTTCCTGTTGTAGTTTCATTGACAGTCAATAAAATTGCAGATATTAAACCAGTAGCATTGCTGACAACAAGTTTTGGTCTTGGTAGCTGTCCTCTTTGGTAAGCAAATCCTGTAGCCTCAACAGGGAATCTAAGATATTCTTGTCCTTGCCATTCGATTTTACCGTTTGCATTTAGACTGCTTCCAGCATGAAAATAATATTTTTCTGTTTCATTACCTGGATTACTTTGTGGATAATGAATACCTTCTTTAAGAGTTAATATAAATAATTCAATAATTGCTGATGGATTTAAAGACTGAACATCGCTAAATGTACTACTAAAAGAAACGTACTGAACATTATTATCATAAATTGTTTGTCCAATTGTTTTACCCCAATTTGGCTCAGATGATCCTGTCGTACCTGCTTGAGTTACTTTAAAAAACAAACCATCAGTTCTTCTTGAATCAGTTGGAGCTACAACTTGATTAAGACTTAAACTAGCATTAGCAGACCAGACAGTTGTCATTATGTTGTAGGTTCAAAAACTTGCCTAAAAGTTGCTTGTATAGTTGCTAAGTTTGGAAATTGCATATTCTTAGTCCATTCTTCACATACAAAAACCATTGAAGATGGCTCATTTGGAGGCTGATATGTAAACGCCTTATTGTCTTCAGCACGATCATCAAGAAAACTTTCTATAGAATCTGATTCTGTTTCTGTAATATTTTTCCAAGTAAAACTAAATGTTTTGGGGTTTTGATGTGCAGCTACTCCAAAGTGAATACGATGTTCATAACCATCAGCAAAACGTATTGTTTTAGTTTTTGGATTTGAACTTTTTCTTACAGGAAAACTAGGTTGAGGAGTACTTGGAAATGCTTGAAGTGTCATGCTAATAATCCTCCAGGTCTTTTTTGTTGTATTATTTCTGATTGTACTGCTGCTGAAATAACTAATCCAAGCTGTCTACCTTGCTCTTCATCACCTTCTACATTTGTTCCAGAAGCATCTACATTCACAACTATATTACCAACACCACCAGATGCTTCAACCCCAAGTCTTCCTCCTTTACCTCTCTTCAATGGGAGTATAGCTTCTGGCCCAGCTTCCCCAGCTAAACCCATTCCTTTTGCCATTGGAAAAATTACTGGCTTATCAATTACACCCCCTGATGCATATGGCACAATTTTATTTTTAGCAAATACATTACCTTTAGCACTTTTCTCAACAACACCACCTTTTTCAAAACCTAAGAAATTTTTTAAACCTGGGAATAACCCAAATATTGCTTTAAAGAATAATGCTTTAACAATCATTCTTTGTAAATCTTGTAATATTGATCGTGCTAAGTCTCCAAAACTAGCTTTACCTGTTACAGCAAGTTCTGCAAATCCATCAGCTAGTTTATTAACAGAACTAACAGCGAGTTCTCCAATTTTTGTTCTTAAATCCAATGCAGATTCTACAACTTTTCTCATTTCTTCTTTAAAATTGAATGCACCACTTTTAGCCTCTGTTAATTTGGCAATAATCTGCTCTAAATCCATATCAAACTCTTTATTATCTAATTTCATCTTTTCAAGAATTACGCTAGATTCTCTTCTTATTTCTCTAGCTTCAAATTCTTTCTGAGTTATTATTCCTAAATCTAATTTGTATTTATCCAATGTAGCTGCTTCTTTTGTTTTATCCCCTTCTGGAGTCACTCCTTGGAATGTTGTTAGATCTTTACCTGTAATTAAAGGATCACGATTTTTATTAACTTCCATCTGCAATAGATCTTTAAATCTTTCATCAAATATTTTTGCTCTTGTAAATGAATCTAAAGGATTAACACCTCTTAATTTCATTATTTGTGTAGTTTCTAAATTAGCCCTATTAACAAGTGCTTGTCTTTTTTTATTAAATCCTCCTCTTATATTTAACTCATCCATCATCTTCCCTGCTGTAAATGCAGCATTAACCATATTTGCAAGATCAGTAATAATATTTTGTATTCCAGCTCCAACAGGTTGGAAAAATTCTCCAAATGAAACTTTTAATTTGTCTAGTGCTACTTTCATTCTTGCTCCAGCATCAGCAGTAGATGCTGCCATTTCTTTTGCTGCTGCTGAATGATCATCGCTTAACTTCACAACAAATTTCATTACATCATTTAGACCTACAGTTCCATCTCTCAAGTCTTTCTGTAACTGAGGTAATGTTCGTCCTGTAGCATCCGCAAATTTAACCACGGCCCCTGGAAGACGCTCGCCCAGTTGGCCCTGGAGCTCCTCTGCCGACACCTTACCTTTACCGAAGATTTGCGACATTGCTCGAATCGCAGATTGTACATCCTCGGCATCTCCACCTGTTGCTTTAATAGATTCTGCGACACCTCTAAATACAAGTTCTGCATCATCAACAGTTCCTCCAGCACCAATTACAGACGCTGCTAACTGTGTAAATTGTTTTGATGCATCTTTAATTGGAACATTTAAATCATCTGATACTGAGGCGATAACTTTTTGTGCCTTTATAAATTCTTTTTCACTTTTAGTGACACCTTTTAATGCAACTTCTAATCTTTTTATTTCTGACCTAAATACAGCAGCTTCTTTTGCTAGACCAGAAAAGTCCATCCCTGCTCCAATTGTTGCACCGATTAATGCTCCTTTTGGCCCAGCCATATTTGCACCTGCTAATGCAAGTTGAGATGTATTACCTGGTAAAACTTGAGAAGCAAGAATACTTCCAAAGCCAGTACCAAGCTTGCTAAAACCTGTTCCTTTTTTTGCTGTATTATTAAATTTTTGGAGTTTTAACCTATTAGCATCAATTGCTCTACCTAATATTTGGAACTGTCTTGAGTTAACATTTACTTCCTGTCTTAACTTTTTTAATATTCTTTCTTTTTGTTTAAACTGACTTATTGTTTTTGGGGTAAACTTAGTTACTTGTCTTACACTTTGTCCTAATGATTTAAGTTGTCTCGCTGTTGGATTAGCAGATCTTTCAAGTCCTTTAAGTTGCCTTTGCAATCCAGAGAGATCTTTTAAACCCTCAACATCAATTGTTAAGACAAACTTACCTACTTTTTTAGCCACTCTTCTTCTCCTTATTAACCTCTCTTAGAGCTACAGATTCCATAAGTTGTAAGCCCTCTAACATTTCTTTGCGGTTAGTTACATTGTAAAGGTCAAATAGTCCTCCAGCAAGCAATAGGACTTCATATTTTAATCCTACTACACCTCCAAAGGACATATTCCATTGTGTTTGTATTCTTAAAAACATCATAACAATTTCCCAATTATCATCCATCACTTCAAAATCA
>Ga0160422_10001766_pt1 | contig 13467 bp, 11 predicted proteins | sample Fk160mmetaG_FD_108192 | JGI IMG/M metagenome (GOLD analysis project Ga0160422, IMG submission 108192) | Marine microbial communities from the Central Pacific Ocean - Fk160115 60m metaG | ecosystem: Environmental > Aquatic > Marine > Oceanic > Photic zone | place: The Central Pacific Ocean...
AATAGCTACTGGAAGTTCCATTTCAGATTTTTGGAATTTTTCAGCTGAAATTACGGAGTGCATTGATACCACTGTTGGTTTTTTATTAGGTACTTCAATACCTATTGTCCCTTTTCCAGGAATTGGAGCTATGATTCTAATTCCTAGAGCTGCAAGTGATAAAGCGATATCATCTTCAAGATTTTTTATTTTAGAAATTCTTACACCAGCATCAGGTATTATTTCATATAGAGTAACAGTGGGACCAATCGTAGCTTTAATATTTGAAATTGAAATATTATAGTTAGCTAATGTTTCAACAATTTTATTTTTATTTTCTTCAAGCTCCTCTTTATCAATCGTAATTTTTTCAGAATCGTATTGTTTTAACAAATTAAGCTTAGGAAACTGAAATTTACTTAGTTCAAGCTTCGGGTCAAATTGTCCAAAATTATCAACTAGTTTATTGGAAAGATTGTCGGTTTCTGATTTTTCTTCAAATATTTCCTCAACTTCAATACCAACTTCATCTGTTATACTAACTTCTTTTGCAGCTGGACTATCTTTTTGGATTTTTTCTTCTTGTAATTCCACTGTAGTTTCTTTGTTGATTTCACCTTCATCAACATCATTAACTATTTCATCAGTATAATTTTCTTCTAAAATTTCATTTTTTGCTTCAGTTTTTTTGGATTTTTTGAAATTTATTTTTTGAAAATATTTTAAAATATTTAAAACATCATTAACTCCGAATTTCAACCTAAATGTAAGATAAACGAGAGACATGAAAATTAGTAAAAAACTTATACCTATGTAGCTTATATATACATCTAAAAAGTTTACAATTTCATATCCTATAACCCCTGAGTAAATATTTCCGTTATCTACAATCCCAAAAAATATTGAAAAAAGGAAAATTAAGTAAAAACCCCATAGCCAATTTTTCGTAATATTTCTTTTTTTAAGATCTAATAATATTTTTAATGCACTAATAAAGATTAAAAATGAAAAGATTATTGAGCTAACACCAAATCCTCTGTAAATAAAAAAATCACTAATTATTGCACCAATCTTTCCAAGAGAGTTTGAGCTTGATATGTTAGTATCTGTAAAGTCTGCTAGATTACTTTGATCAATTTCACCTGTAAAAAAGTAAGAAACAAATGATATAAATAAAAAAAGCGATAAGATGATCAGTGAGCTACCAATGAATAATCTCTTAGCACTGGAAAGTTCTTTCTTTTCTTTATTTTTTGAAAATGAAAAAATATGCTTCATAGGCAACTTATTGAATAATAGTTAGCAATTTAATAATCATTTCTGCAAGAATGAATTTTTTAATTAAAATTTATGATTTTGAAATTCTCTTCAATTTAATTTTAAAGTATGCAAAAAGTAATGTCATTATAGGACTTATTAAATTAAAGAACGAATAAAGCATGTATTCAACTGTTGGAACTCCTAGCACACCAGAATGATATGCGCCACATGAATTCCAAGGGATAAGCGGAGAGGTAACCGTTCCAGAATCTTCTAAAGTTCTGCTTAAATTCTCAGGAGACAAACCTCTTTTATTATAGGCATTTTTAAACATTTTTCCAGGTAATATTATTGATAAATACTGATCTGAAGCAGTAATATTAATACCAATACAGCTGATTAAGGTACTAGAAAATAATCCAAAAATACTTTTTGCTTTTTTTAAGAGATAATTCGTTATGCATTTTAGAGCTCCAATTGCGTCCATTGACCCACCAAATACCATAGCTGATATTGTTAATGATATAACCCAGAACATTGAAACAATACCGCCTTCATCATAAAGTTTTATAAAACCTTTTTTAAGCTCATTCAAACTTTCTATTTTATCATATTGTTCGCTAAATTCAACGGGTAGTGAAGGTCCATAAATTATAGATTTAAGTATATCAATTATTTGAGCATCCTGAAATAAAAAAGCGAACAGACAGGCTAGTATTACTCCGAAAAATAGCGTAATTATTGGTTTTACCTTTAAAACGGCTAGAATAAGAATAGAAACCGGTACAATAAATAAAACAGGACTTAAATAAAAGTCCTCACTTAATTTACCTCTTATAAATTTTTTTTGAATTATTTCGCTTACTTCTACATTGCTTTCAATACCAACTCCAATAATTGAGAATATGATAAAAGTTAAGAAGAAGGTGGGAAATGTTGTAAACATCATGTATTTTATATGAGTATATAAATTTGTACCTGAAATAGCTGAAGCTAGATTTGTAGTATCGCTTAATGGAGACATTTTATCTCCAAAATAAGCCCCTGAAATAACTGCGCCAGCCGTTATTCCAGAATTTATATTAAATGCTGATCCAATCGCCACTAATGCTATTCCTATTGTTGCAGATGTTATATATGAGCTTCCTGCAGTTAATGAAACTAATGCAGTAATAATTAATGTTAATGGCAAAAAAATATTTGTTGGTATGTCAGCACCATAATAAACCATTGCGGGAATTATTCCGCTTATCTTCCAGGTTCCAGAGAGTGCACCAACCAAAATTAGAATTGCAATGGCAAGTCCAATATTTTTAATATTATTAATTATTGCTTTGATTATAATTTTAAATGAAATACCAATAGATTTTCCAATTACACTAGCAAAAATTGCACAAAAAAGAAGTATTATATGAAAAGTATATTCGCCTAAAAAAGAACTTTGATAAAAATAACTATAAGCCCCACTAAATGTTAATAAAAAGATTAACAGGTTTACTGGAAGTAATGATTTTGAAAGTGTTATTTGATTAGAGCTACTCATTTAGAAGATTAAATTCTTTTAGGCATTTTCTTATTACTTTATAAGTCCTGGAAATATCTTGATCTAGGCCAACCGAAAATCTGATTAAACCTTCGCTTAACCCCATTTTTTCTTGTTCTTCATCTGATATTTCAGATGAGGTAGAAGAACCAGGTGCGCAAAATAACGTTTTATAAAAACCTAAACTAACAGCTAAATACCCAATATTTTCATTTTGCATTTTTTCCATCAGTTTATTTGCAATTTTTAAACTACCTGCGTCAATTGTGACCATTCCACCATATCCATATTCTTTATTCATCATTTTAGAAAAAATCTTGTGAGATGGGTGAGATTTTAATCCAGGGTAAACTGCTTTAATTCCATCCCTTTCAAATGATTCGGCAAGATACATGGCATTTTCGCTATGTTTTTTCATCCTAATATGAAGTGTTCTCATGTTTTTTAGAACCGAAGCAGCCCTTAAACTATCCATTGTTGTTCCCATTAGCATAAATGCTCCATCATTTACATCTCTTAGTGAGTGAATAAATTCTTTGTCACTACAAACGACTCCTGCTATAGTATCACTTGTTCCGTTAATAAATTTTGTCAAACTATGGATTACTACGTCTGCACCATATTTTGCTGGGGAAACTGATAATGGAGTAAAAGTATTATCAACAACTAATTTTACATTGTTTTTTTTTGCAATTTTTGAAATCTCTTCTAGATCAGCGATTTCAAGTAATGGATTAGATGATACTTCACAATAAATAATTTTTGTGTTTGGTTTGATAGAATTTTTGATATCGTCGATTGATGTTATATCAACAAATGTTGTTTCAATCTTTAGTTGTGGGGTAAAATTCTTTAGAAATGCGTATGTACCTCCATAAACTGTTCTGCTTGATATAACATGGTCTTCAGACTTACATAATTGTAGAATGGTAGCTGTTATTGCTCCCATTCCTGATGAAAAAACATTTGCAGCTTCAGTGCCTTCCAATGCTGCACAAGCCTCTTCTAAATAAAGATTACTTGGTGAAGAGTTTCTAGAATAAAGATAACAACCTTCCATATTACCCTCAAAAGTCTCACTCATTGAATTTGCAGACAAAAATGTGTAAGTTGAAGAATCTGAGATCGAAGGATTGACTCCTCCGAATTCTCCGAAAAACTGAAGGTCTTGAATATTATTTGCTGGTTTAGATTTCATTAAATTTAAGGATATATTTAGTTTGTATTTTTCACTAATTTACCAAAATCAATTTTAATAGTTTAAAAATCATTTTAACATTTAAATATTTGTATTTTTGAATCCTAAATTTATGTGGTATGAGTTTTTTTGATGTCATTGTTATTGGTTCTGGCCCCGGCGGATATGTTTCAGCAATCAGGGCTGCTCAACTTGGAATGAAAACAGCATTGGTTGAAAAATATTCAACTATGGGCGGAACATGTTTAAATGTTGGTTGTATTCCAAGTAAATCTTTATTGGACTCATCTCATCATTATGAAAATGCTCTTCACAATTTTGATGATCATGGAATTTCAATAGAGGGTAAGATTAAACTTGATCTTGATAAAATGATGTCTAGAAAATCATCGGTTGTCGAACAAACAACAAAGGGGCTAGAATATTTAATGAACAAAAATAAAGTCACTGTTTTCAACGGATTAGGTTCATTTAAAGACTCAACTACTGTTGAAATTAAAAACAACAGTAAAACCGAAGTTATAAATGGTAAAAATATCATTATTGCAACAGGAAGCAAGCCTACTAAATTACCGTTTGTAGATTTTGATGGTGAAAGAATTATCTCTTCAACTGAGGCTCTAAAATTAAAAGAGGTTCCAAAACACTTGGTTGTAATTGGTGGTGGAGTTATAGGTCTTGAGCTCGGGCAGGTATATAATAGGCTTGGTTCTAAAGTCACGGTTATAGAATATCAAGATAGAATTATTCCAAATATGGATTCTAGCTTATCTAAAGAGTTAACTAAAGTTTTTAAGAAAAGTGGAGTAAAAGTTAATACTTCTCACAAAGTAACTTCTATTGAAAGAAATGGAGATGAGGTTATTATTTCGGCTGAAAATAAGAAAGGTGAAAAAATAACTTTTGAAGGAGATTATTGTTTAATTTCTGTAGGAAGAAGTGCATATACTGAAGGTTTAAATCTTGAAAAAGTTGGTATTGCAACTGATAAGTATGGAAGAATAGAAGTTGATATTAATTTAAAGACAAACATTAATAACATATATGCAATTGGTGATGTTGTTAAAGGTATGATGTTGGCTCATAAGGCCGAAGAGGAGGGAGTTTATGTCGCTGAACATATTGCAGGTCAAAAACCACATATAAATTATAACTTAATTCCAGGCGTTGTTTATACTTGGCCTGAAGTTGCTTCTGTCGGTCAAACTGAAGAAGAATTAAAAGCTAATGGTAAAAATTACAAATTAGGACAATTTCCAATGAGAGCACTAGGAAGAAGTAGAGCTAGTTCTGATTTAGATGGCTTTGTCAAAATTTTAGCTGATGCGGAATCAGATGAAATTTTAGGGATCCATATGATTGGTGCAAGGTGTGCTGATCTTATTTCTGAAGCAGTTGTGGCTATGGAATACAGGGCATCTGCTGAGGATATAGCTAGAATATCCCACGCACATCCAACCTTCTCAGAAGCCATTAAAGAGGCCGCGCTTGCTGCAACCGAAGATAGGGCGATTCATATATAATCCTTATTCTTTACATTTCTATATATTTGTTTTAAACTAGTGAAATGCTATCAAAATTTGAATCTTACCTTAAAGATAAATTTCCTTATCTGTTAAAGGAAAAAAGCATTATATGTTGTTCTGGTGGTGTAGATAGTATTGTACTATTTAATTTAATGCTTTCTGTAAACAAAAGCTTTGTTGTTGCTCATTGTAATTTTAAGTTGAGAGGAGATGATAGTGATGAAGATGAAGAGTTTGTAAAAAAACTTTGTAAGCAAAATTCAATTGAATTCTATTCAAAATCTTTTGATACAAAAAAAATTAAGGAAACTTCAAAAAGTTCAATTCAAATGATCGCCAGAGATTTGAGATATGATTTTTTTGATGAGATATCTTCACGCTTAAATATTAAACACATTTTAACCGCACATCATCTGAATGATTCATTAGAGAGTTTTTTGATTAATATCTCCCGAGGTTCTGGTTTAGATGGATTAACAGGTGTGCCTGCGTTAAATGGTAAAATTAAAAGACCTTTAATTGAATTTGAAAAGAAAGATATTTTAGAATTTGCCACAAATAAAAAATTAATCTGGAGGGAGGACTCTTCAAATAATTCAAATTCGTATTTGCGAAATAAAATCAGAAATAAAATTATTCCAGAGATTGATAAATTGGATGTTAATTTTCTTAAAAATTTTAGAAATACTTTAAAGTACTTGAAAATGTCTAATTCATTAATTTATCAGAAAATTAATGAGCTAAAAAGTGACTTACTTGAATACAATAATAACGAGGTTTCGTTAAATATTTCAGACTTAGAACATATTGATAAAGATTCATTTTTTTACTACTTCCTTAGAGATTATGGATTTGTTGATTGGAATAAAATATTGAATTTAACTGAAGGAGAATCAGGAAAAAAAATTTTTAGTAAATCACACGTTTTATTTAGGCACAAAAACAAGTTGGTATTAAGAGAGATTAATCAAATCAATGACAAAAAATTTATTATTGAAAAATTGACAAATAATATAAGTTTTGAAAATGGAACCTCATTGTCTTTTAAAGAGGTAAGTAAAATTGAAAAGAACAATCTAAATATTGTTACAGTTGACAAGGATAAGCTAATATTCCCTGTAGTATTAAGAAGTTTTAATCATGGTGATTATTTTTTTCCTCATGGAATGAATGGGTCAAAAAAAGTTGGTAAGTTTTTAAAGGATAATAACATAGTGGAGATAGATAAATCATCTAAGCTAATTTTAGTCAATGGTGATGATAAAATTATCTGGATTGTTGGAATGCGGTTAGATGACAGGTTTAGTATAAATAATGAATCAAAAAACTTGTTGAATATTGAATATCAAAAATAATATAAGTCAAAGACTAAAAAACATTGGTCCAGGTTCTGTAATTACTGCAGCTTTTATAGGTCCTGGAACAGTAACAATGTGCTCATTAGCAGGGGCTAAATTTGGATATAGTCTAATATGGGCATTACTTATTTCTGTACTTCTTACTTTATTTATTCAATTAATAGCAGTCAGGATTGGTATGAGTACAAAAAAATCTTTATCAAATCTGATTAAAATTCAATTTGACAATAAATTCCTAAAATATTCATCAATTCTTCTTGTAATCTCAGCGATATTTATTGGAAATATAGCATATGAAGCAGGTAATATAAGCGGTGCTGTTATGGGTTTTGAGCTTCTCTATGGTAGTAATTTACAATATAGTAACATTAATATATTCAGTTTGTTTTCTGGTTTTATAGCATTAATACTGATAGTTAATGGCAATAATAGGATTTTAGAAAAAATACTAATTATACTGGTTTTAGTAATGAGCTTATCATTTGTATTTACGGTATTTCTTGTTGGTATTGATTTTGGTTCTCTTTTTTCATTTTCAAGTTTTTTTTATTTTCCCCCGGACAGTATTTTAATAGTCGCTGGCCTAATTGGAACTACTGTGGTACCATATAATATTTTTTTACATGTAGCTCTTGTAAATGGCAAATGGAAAAATAAAGGAGATTTAAAAAATGCAAATTTCGATACAATTATTTCAATTTTTGTTGGGGGGATTATATCACTATGTATTCTTTTAACATCTGCTGGTCTTGAAAAAACTGACATATTAAATGCTGTTGATTTAGCATATGGATTAGAGCCTCTATATGGAAATTTCTCAAAATATATAGTAGCAATTGGTCTGCTTTCTGCTGGATTGACAAGCTCGATTACAGCTCCGATTGCGGCCGCCTATGTTGTATGTGGTTGCTTGGGATTAGAGGAAAGTAGAAAATCAACTTATTTTAAAATTATTGCTGTAGTTGTTTTATTGGTTGGTGTGATTTTTTCTTCAATAGGAATTAGCCCAATTGAAATTATAAAATTTGCACAGATTACAAATGGTATTCTTCTTCCACTGATTGTTGTCTTTTTGATGTTTTTAGCTAATAACATTAAATTATTGAAAAAGAATACTAATTCAACTCCTCAAAATATTATAGGTGTAATTGTCATTTGTTTTTGTCTTCTACTTTGCTACAGAAGTATTATAAAAGTTTTCATACAATGATTGATGTTCATTTAAATGCTGATTTAGGAGAAGGTTTAAATATTGAAAGAGATATAATGCCTTTTTTATCGTCTTGCAGTATTGCATGTGGTGGTCACTTTGGTAATGAAAATACCATGAAAGAAGCTGCTGAAATAGCTATGCAAAACAAAATTAAAATAGGAGCTCATCCATCTTATCCAGACAAAATTGGTTTTGGGAGAAAAGCCATAAATATTTCAAATAAAGAATTGTCAGAGTCATTGATTCAACAGGTTAATTCACTAAGCAAAATTTTGGATGATCTAGAATACCAGCTAGATCATATAAAAACTCATGGGGCACTTTATAATTTAAGTGCTAACGATTATGATTTAGCTATGTTGATAATTGAAATTATGTCAGAGTTTTATAATGATGCTTTCTTATATGTTCCTTCCGGGAGTTTAATTGAGAAACTTGCTATTGAAAATAATATTAATATTAGAAAGGAAATTTTTTTGGATAGAAACTATAATAATGACAACACCCTTGTTTCAAGAACCAAAGCAAATGCTATTATTAACTCCTCCGAATTAATGTTTGAAAGAATAAATAGTTTAATTAAAAATGGATATTTAATATCTGTTTTTGGAAAAAGAATTTTTTTGGAAGTTGACACCTATTGTATCCATGGTGATAGTCCAAATATACTTCAGTGTCTTAAAGGATTAAATAAATTATATAATGCAAAAATTTAAGATAGACTTTTTCCGTTACAGTTTAGATTCGATTCTTGTTAATTGGCCAGTAAAAATTTCAATAGAAATTTCTACTCAAATTAATTCATTTAGTAATGCCATATTAAAAAATCCAAATATTTTAGAGCTAAGAAAAGGATATTGTTCATTACTTATAATATTCAAAACAGAAATTGACAATTACGAGGCAATTTGTGATTCGTTTCTTGAAATTCACAATAAACTTAAAACAATTCATGCTACAAAAAAATCAGTTTGGGAAATTCCAGTTTGTTATGAAAAGCAGTTTTCATCTGATTTAGAAGACTATTCAAATAAAATATCATTGTCAAAGGATGAGATAATTGAGATTCATAGTTCAAAGATTTATTATTTACACATGTATGGTTTTTTGCCTGGATTTATGTATTTAGGAGGACTTGATAATAGGTTATTTATATGTAGAAAATCCATACCTAGTAGACGTATTTTAAAAGGGTCTGTTGCAATTGGGGGAGCTCAAACAGGGATTTATCCCTCAGATTCGCCGGGTGGGTGGTATGTGATCGGTAAAACACCAGTTAATTTATTCAATACTTCAAATTTTAATCAACCTGTAATAATTCCCGTTGCAAATTATATAAAGTTTCGACCCATTTCTGTAGATGAATTTATTTTGATTGAAAATTCAATTAAAAACTCGGAATTTAAAATTAAAAAGACAGAATATAATGATTGAAGTATTAGATTCAGGATTTCATATAACGATACAGGATTCTGGTAGATATGGATTCTCAAAGTATGGGGTACCATCATCTGGATATATGGATTCTATTTCAGCATGTAATGCAAACTCGCTAGTTGGTAATTCTAATGATGAGGCAGTATTTGAAATAACAATGATGGGAGGTCGATTTGCTTTTCATTCAGATACCTCAATAGCTATTTCTGGGGCAATTTTTGAGGTTACCTTGAACAATAAATCAATTATAAATAACAATAAGATTGATGTAAAAAAAGGGGATATTTTAAATTTTGGAAAAGCATTGAAAGGATTTCGAGTTTACTTGGCAATTTCTGGTGGTTTCAGCGTCAATTCAATATTGAATAGTTCAAGTTTTTATGAAAATTTAACTCCAAACATAACAGTTGGAAAAGGAGATAAGTTTAATTTTTTAAAAAAAAATAATTTGGATCATGCAGGTTTGATGTACACAGAATCTATTTTTAAAAGTACAATTGAAGTTACTCCTGGTCCAGAGTTTAATCTTATTAATAATAAAGATATTCAATTATTGAATGAAGAATATTTTATTGTTTCAACTAATAATAGAATGGGTTATTTTTTTGAAAACGGGCTTTCACCTAATAATTTTTCCATAATTACATCGCCTGTTATCCCTGGAACTATTCAATTGACTCCTTCTGGAAAGATGATTGCGTTAATGAAGGATGGTCAGGTTTCAGGAGGTTACCCAAGAATTATGCAAATGAATTATCTTTCGATTAGTATTCTTTCACAAAAAAAACAAGGAGATAAGATAAAATTTAAAATTTTGGAGCTAACCTAGGTATTTCATAAGCTTTCTCACTAGACTTAATTTATTTTTGTAAGGTGCATACCTAAGGTTGTTATCAAACCAAGTTGATCTGTTAACAATCGATTTTTTATGGGAAAACAATTCGAAGCTTAATTTTCCATGGTAAGAGCCTATACCGCTATTACCAACTCCTCCAAAAGGTAATCTCGAATTGGCTAGATGAACTATTGTGTCATTAATTGAACCACCACCAAATGAGTAGCGATTGATAACAGTGTCGCTAAATTTTTTGTTATTTGAAAAAACATAAAGTGCTAGTGGGTTTGGATTTTTATTAATTATGTTATCAATATCTTCCAATTTTTCAAAACTCAAGACTGGAAGAATTGGTCCAAAAATTTCTTCTTTCATTATATTACTTTCCATTTTTGGGTTATCGATAATAGTAGGAAAAATATAGCGATTTTTTCGGTCTGATTTACCTCCGTAGATAATTTTGTTTTCTTTGATTAACTCTGTTAGTCTATTAAAATTTTTCTCATTAACAATGGCAGTAATATCTGATGTATTATCAAAATTTTTATCAAAAGTTAGTTCAATTCTATCAATCAATTCTTTTATTAATTTAGCTTTTATTGATTTATGAACAATTAGATAATCAGGCGCAACACAAGTCTGACCAGAATTTAAAAACTTTCCCCACACAATTCTTTTACTTACTAATTTCAAGTCAGTATCTTTATCTATTATTGCAGGGCTTTTACCGCCTAATTCTAGAGTATAGGGTGTTAAATTTTTTGCTGCGGAAACAGCCACAATTTCTCCAATATTTACACTACCAGTAAAAAAAATATAATCCCATTTTTTCTCTAATAATTGAGAAGCTATTTTTGCATCTCCCTCAACAACACACATTAGTTCACTTGGAAAGACTTTTTCGACAATTTTTTTTATTAAACTTGATGTTTTTGGTGTGTGTTCACTAGGTTTTAATACAACATTATTTCCTGCTGCAAAAGCTGACATTGCTGGAAGTAAAGCTAATTGAAATGGATAATTCCAAGGTGATATAACCAAAACCTTCCCATATGGCTCGTAAATAATATAATCTTTGGAGGGAAAATTCACTAATGCAGGAGTAACATTATGTGGTTTTGCCCAGGATTTTAACTTTCTTATAAATAAATCTATCTCATTAATTAAAAAACCAATTTCAGTCGCGTAAGTTTCAAATCTGGGTTTACTTAAATCTAAATCCAGCGCATTATAAATATTTTCTTCGTTTATATTGATTTCATTTTTCAGCTTTTTTAAATACATCAATCTTTCTTCAACACTTATCTTTTGATAAGTATTGATGAAATTTAGTTGATTATCGTATAATTGATCAATATTCATAATAATTTATTTTATTACACTCCAAATTTTTGAGTTTCTTAAGGGTGCCTCTATTGTTGTTATTTTTTTAGTCACTGGATGTTCAAAAATAATTTTTTTTGCATGCAAATCTATTCCTCCGTCACTATTGCTTCTATCATAACCATACTTAAGATCTCCTTTAATAGGGCAACCAATTGCTTTTAATTGGCATCTTATCTGGTGGTGTCTTCCTGTTTCAAGTTTAATTTCTAGAACAAAATACCTGTCTAATTCCTTTATTAACTTGTAATGCATGACAGCTTTCTTTGTCTTTTCAGTTTCATTGATATAGTGAATGGATTTATTATTTTTTTTATTTTTTTTTAACCAATGTATCAGAGTGTCTTTAGTTTTTTTTGGTTTATTTTTAGTAATAGCAAGGTAATATTTTTCAACCTTTCCATCTTTAAATAATTTATTTAATCTTGTAAGTGATTTTGATGTTTTGGCAAAAATTAAAACTCCTGATGTCGGTCTATCTAATCTATGAGGAACACCCAAATAAACATTTCCTGGTTTTTTATACTTTTCTTTTATAAATGACTTGATAATTTCCGATAGGGGAGTATCACCAGTTTTATCTCCCTGAACAATATCACCACATCTTTTATTTATTGCAATTATATGATTATCCTCAAAAAGAATTTGTAAGTTATCTTTATTGGAAACAATTTTTTCCAATTCTAATACTGTTCGTTTTCATTTGGAAAATCACCCGATTTAATATCATCAGAAAAATTTGAGATTGCATTAATAATCTCATCATGAAGATTCATGTATCTTCTTAAAAATCTTGGATTAAACTCTTTTGTCAAACCAATCAAATCATGCAGAACTAGAACTTGACCATCAACGTTACCTCCTGCGCCTATTCCTATTATAGGAATATTAACTTCTTTGGCGACTCTTTCAGCTAATTTGCTGGGTACTTTTTCTAAAACAATAGCAAAACAACCAATTTTCTCTAATAAATGAGCATCTTCAATCAGTTGATTAGCTTCTTTATCCTCTTTGGCTCTGACTGTATAAGTTCCAAATTTATATATTGACTGTGGTGTAAGACCTAAGTGGCCCATGACTGGAATACCTGCTTTTATTATCCTTTTAATTGAATCCTTAATTTCTTTACCACCTTCAAGCTTAACAGCATGAGATCCGCTTTCTTTCATAATTCTGATAGCAGATTCCAAAGCAGCTTGTGAATCACTTTGATAAGTTCCAAAAGGCAAGTCCACAACAACCAAAGCTCTTTCAACCGCTCTAATTACTGAAGATGCATGATATATCATTTGATTCAATGTAATTGGAAGAGTTGTTTCATGCCCAGCCATTATATTACTTGCTGAATCACCTACTAGAATTACGTCGATACCAGATTTATCAACAATACCAGCTAAAGTAAAATCATAGGAGGTAAGCATAGAAATCTTTTCTGCATTATCTTTCATTTCTTGAAGAGACTTAACTGTAACTCTTTTGTATATTTTTTTATTCATTTATGAATTTAAAAAAGTAGTTTGTAAATGTAATAAATTAAATCAACTGCAAAATATTTTTTTATTCATAAATCTAATTAACCTGTAAATCCACATAAGGTAAGACATTATGTCATGAAATTTTGCATTAACCTGACAAAAATGTAAAAAAAACCAAATGGCACAATCATTGACATTTATAAAACGAATTTAAAACTAAAAATTATGAGTAAAATAATCGGAATAGATTTAGGAACAAC
>Ga0160422_10001767_pt1 | contig 13457 bp, 9 predicted proteins | sample Fk160mmetaG_FD_108192 | JGI IMG/M metagenome (GOLD analysis project Ga0160422, IMG submission 108192) | Marine microbial communities from the Central Pacific Ocean - Fk160115 60m metaG | ecosystem: Environmental > Aquatic > Marine > Oceanic > Photic zone | place: The Central Pacific Ocean...
AAATCGATGTTGTGGAGCACAGACCCGTCATGCTGCTGGCCATCGGAGACCTTTGGCTTGTCGATGACACCGCGCGGGTATTTAAGCGGGCCGACTCGAACCTCTTGGACTTTCCAGTCCTTTCGGGTGTGAATCCAGCGTTGTTCGACTCAAACCCGGGCGTCGCTCGCGCGATTGTGTCCGAAGCCCTTGCACTGTATACGGCCGTCAGCACCGATGAACATCTTGCGGTTTCTGACTTGTCCGAGATTCACTTTGACGACCGCACAGGATTCGAGCTTGTGCTTCGGTCGGGCAGCGAGGTCGTGATCGGTTTCACTGACCCACGTGCAGCACTCGACCGCCTGAACCGCATGAGAGAGCAAGGCCTCGATCTCTTTTCCCCGCAGCGGGTCGACTTGGACGTCGGCTCCGTCGCCATCGCCACACCGTTGCAGTAGCAACGCTTTTCTTTTCCCCATTCCGCAGATTTTCTGAAGCAGCAGCAGTTGAAAGGTGAATCCATGAACATCGAAATCGTTGAAGACAACAACACATCCAAAGCCAACATCCGAGTCATCGGAGTGGGTGGCGGCGGCGGAAACGCCGTGAACAACATGATCCAATCCGGCATGACGGGTGTGGACTTTGTCGTCGTAAACACCGACGCACAAGACCTCGAGCGCTCCTTGGCGCCACGACGGTTCCAACTCGGTGGCCAACTCACCAAGGGCCTCGGTGCTGGCGCAGACCCTGAGGTTGGGCGCGAGGCCGCTCTGGAAGACCGCGAGCGTCTCGCCGAACTGGTTGTGGGCGCCGACATGGTGTTCATTACTGCGGGCATGGGAGGCGGCACGGGAACCGGTGCTGCTCCTGTGATCGCCCAAGTAGCAAAGGAAATCGGTGCGCTGACCGTTGCGTGTGTGACTCGCCCCTTCCACTTCGAGGGTCGCCGTCGCCGCAAGCAAGCCGAAGAAGGCGTCGAGGCTTTGCGCAACTGCGTCGACACACTCATCACCATCCCCAACCAACGCCTCATCTCGATGGCCACCGAGCGGACCACCATGGCCGAAGCGTTCGGGATGGCGGACAAGGTTCTCTACGAAGCCGTCAAAGGTGTCTCAGATTTGATTCACTACCAAGGGTGTGTGAACGTCGACTTCGCCGATGTGCGCACCATCATGGCAAACAAGGGTATGGCGCTCATGGGTGTGGGCATGGGCACCGGCGAGCACCGCACGGTCGAGGCCGCTCAACGCGCCATCTCGAGCCCACTTCTCGACGATGTCAGCATCGCTGGCGCCACCAGTGTGCTGATCAATGTGACCGGGTCTTCAGACCTCACCATGTTCGAAATCACCGAGGCCAGCACCATGATCCAAGAAGAGGCTCACGAAGACGCCAACGTCATCTGGGGCTGGGTGGTGGATGAAACCATGGGAGACGAAGCGCGCGTAACCGTCATCGCCACTGGATTTGATGAGTCGTACCTTGCTGCCACCCCTTCCGTCGAGCGGCGCGTCGCAGAAGCGATGCGCGGAAATCGGATGGTCGGCAACGGCGGAACCACAGGCGGCTACCGAAACACCGGCGGCAATGGCATGGTCAGCGGACTCAACCCCGATGACTATGACATTCCCACCTTCTTCAAGAATGCCGACTGATTGCCTGTAAAACGGTAGGAAGGCCCGCCTCACGGCGGGCTTTCTTTTTGAGGTGGAGTACACTCACCATATGGGTTCACTCGCGAGGCGAATCGGATTTACTGTAGCGACCGCGCTTCTGTGTTTTGGCGTCGCAGAAATCGCGTTGCAAACTCTTGATGATGGCGCTGAGACAGTTGTCTCTCCGCTGGCCTACCAGCGGTACTCCGGGAGCGCATTCACGCCGGGGCGCGAACCGGGTACACGCGTCTATGTTTCCGGTCGCCGAAGGGTCGTGACCAACCAGAAGGCCGGCGTACGCATTTTGGTGTTTGGTGCCTCCGCCGCCTACGGAGAAATGTTCAGCCCGTTTACGGCATTCGCAGGCGTGAGCGAGCGCTTGCTTCGAGGAGCCAATCCGGACACCCCCATCGAGATCGTGAACTTAGCTCACGGCGGAATGGGGAGTCGACAGGTTGGAGAGATGGCCTACCGCGCCCTTGAAAACGATGACGTGGACGCCATCGTCGTGTACACAGGCAACAACGAATACCACGAACTCCGTGCACTCAAGGCCCGTTCGGACACCTATGATCCGGCGGCAGAGTTGTTGCGGCGACGGCTCTCCGCATCTGCGCTGTACCGTCGGTTGCGGGACGCCATTATGCCCGCGGACTCCACCCTCGCTCCGCCTGAGGGCGAGACCTGGCTCCCCATTGGACGGCTGGACGTCACCGTCGATGACGCAGACCGGGACCTCGGGGTGGTTTTGTATCGAGAACACCTCGAGTCGATCGCCGATGCCGCACGACAACGGGGTGTCCCGCTGATCTTGACCACCGTTGCCACTAACCTCCGCGACCACGTCGACCGCGGCACGCCCGGCGTCCGATCACCCGAAGAACAGCGCGCGTTGGCCGAGTTGCAGGGACTCGCAGGGTCAGGCCCACCGGAACGCTTTGCTGCCGAAGCTGCCGCCCGTACCGACTCCATCACCAGCGAGGGCGGCTTGCATACGCTGGGGCAGCTCTACCTAAATGCACGTTTGGTTGCCGAGGCGAAAAACGCATTTGAGCGTAAAGAACTGGCGGCATTGCGCCCGATGACCAGCAATCGACGGCTTCGCGATGTCGTCATTGACGCTCCTGCTGATTGGCGAGTGGCGGTGTGTGACCTTGCCGAAGCCATCACCAATGGCGCCCAGCACGGTATACCCGGCAACGACCTGTTTATCGACCACTGCCATCCAAACGCAGAAGGACACAGGCTTCTCGGTGAAGCACTCGCCCAATGCATCACCGACCTCGGACTCGAGGGCGTGAGCGGAGCACTCGCCACAAAAGAATCACTGACCCCCGACCCGTTTCGGATTGACCATTACAGTGGACATCGTCCGATTCCCGGCTTCAAAACCAACCCGCCTCCAGCCGACACGTCATCGATGGAAGGCATGGCTATGGCGGGGCATCAAGCGTTCGTAATGGAGCGGTACACAGATGCCCTACAGTCCTATCAAGCGGTGGCCCTCGACCCGTCGGCACCGATGTCCATCCATGTCTCAGTTGGCTTGACGCACTTGTACCTTGGGAACCTCGGATCGGCGCAAGATGCCCTCCGCAGGGCCGCGAACTCAGGAGTGTCCGGCGCCGATCGGATTCTCGAGACGCTCAATCCATAAAGCCCATCGACCGCCGCAACATCAACCGGTCCGGCGCCCACGTGCCGTCGTACTCCCGCAGAACCAGCGGATCCGCATCGTGTCGGTCACCGGAAAATGAACAGGTGAACACTGCGATGGTTGGCGACTGCCCTGCTCGAAAGACGATGTCCCTTCGCTCATTTAAAACGAGTCCCGCCGCCGTGATGGCTTGTTCAGGTCGCGGATCACGGGCGGAGTGGACCATCACAAACGTCCCATCCGCCTTCATCAGGCGGGCTGCAGTCGTGCAGTAGTCGAATACATTGCCTCGAAGCTCAGCGCGACACGCGGCGCGTTGAGGATGGGGTGAGATGACACCTTTGGCCACCGGCATGTACGGCGGACTTCCCGTTACCAAATCATATCGGCCCGACTCGGGTGTCAACGACTCGTCCCGGAGATCGCCAAGCCGAAGCTCCACCCGATGCTGAAGCTGATTGTGTTCAATGCTCTTGCGACACAACGCGTGGCTGGTCGCTTGCGCTTCCACGAAGACCGTCGTTGCCTCCGGGTCCATGAAGTGCAGCGTCATGAGCCCGACAGACCCGATTCCGGCTCCGAGGTCGATGAGACGACGTGCATCGGGTCGCTTGCTTCCCGCGGTCCAGCCCGCAACCACGTCATCCGTGGAGAATCGGTGCCCACGGCGCAACTGATAGACCCACCACGCACCGGTGACTTGGTCGATCGTCTCTTCGTCAGGGGTTGGGGAGTTCGCTGGCATTGGCCAAGGCGCTTACCACGCCATCCAGTCCCATACCATCGGTATCCATGTGAACATCCGCCTGCGCGTAGAGGCCCGCCCGTTCTGCAAGGATGGCCTCCAACTCGGCCTTGGCGTTGGGTCGACCCCGCATCGGGCGAAGATCGCCTTGGGCACGTACCCGGGCCAAATGAGACGCGGGACTCGCTTGCAGCCATACCGTCTGCGTGCCCTCCTGCAATCGCCGCCACGTTTCAGGCGCAGTGACAACCGAGCCGCCAGCGGCAATGACGATGCTGCCCTTCTGGCGCAGGGTTCGTTCAAGTACTTCTCGCTCGAGCGCGCGATAGTGCGACTCCCCCCGCAACTCGAAGATCTCCGAGAGCGTCATGCCAGCCTCCTCCTCGACAAGACCGTCCAACTCCACGAATGTGGCGCCCATCGTTGCTGCCAGTCGAGCCCCGACGCTGGACTTACCCGCACCTCGAAGCCCCACCAGAGCGATCTTCCTCGACTTCGCTTGCCCCACACCGCGAAACAACTCCGAGAGGGGGAGGTCAAGGGCCTCACACACCTCAGCAAGTCGACCCACACTGATGTTTCCTTGGCCTTGTTCCAACTGCACAAGGAAACGAGGGGACACACCGGCTCTGGACGCCAACTCGGACTGGGTCAACGCCCATTCCAGCCGACGGGCCCGGAGACGCGTGCCGATGGTGTGCAGAACCTCGCTCATGTATGCACTATAATGCATCAACTTGGAGTTGCCAAGCGCACTTTAATGCACTAAATTGCAACTATTGGAGGCCACCATGGGAGAATTCGCGTACCCCCCCGTCGATTTCGAAACGCATCCGGATCGGTACATTCATTGGGATTTTGAGGTCAATGGCAGCATCGCCAACCTCACCATGCACATCAAAGAAGACCGTCCCATGTGGGACGGTCTGTACGACTTAAAACTGAATTCTTATGACTTGGCAGTCGACATCGAACTGCATGACGTGGTCAACCGGCTCCGATTCGAACACCCGGAAGTTCGATGCGTCGTGCTCACCGGCGCCTACGACAAGATCTTCTGTGCGGGCGCGAACATCCGATTCCTCGGAAACGCTCCGCACGCATTCAAGGTCAACTTCTGCAAATACACCAACGAAACCAGATGCGGGATCGAAGACGCCGTCGATGAATCGGGCATCGTGTTCATGGCCGCCCTCAACGGAACAGCATCTGGCGGAGGCTATGAACTCGCGCTCGCATGCGACGAGATCTACTTGATTGACGATGGCAACGCCGCGGTGTCTCTCCCAGAGGTGCCGCTGCTCGGTGTTCTCCCCGGTACCGGGGGCCTGACCCGTCTCACCGACAAACGAAAGGTTCGCCGCGACATGGCCGATGTGTTTTGCACCAAGGCCGAGGGATTCCGGGCGCGCGACGCGAAGAAATACAACTTTATCGATGGCGCCTTCCCTCGTTCGAAGTGGGGTGACGGGATTGCCAATCGGGCCGCGGAGATCGTCACCGCGCAGGACGAAAAGTTTGGTCACCGTACGGGACCTGGCGTCGCATTGCCGGCCCTCACCCGGACACCGACCGAGGACGGATGGGCCTACACCGCGGTCACGGTGAAGCTGAACGAGCGGGTCGCCGACATCACCCTCAACGGTCCCAGTTCCGAGCCAACACGAAGCGCCGAAACGTGGTCCCTTCGAGCCTTCAGGGAGTTCGAAGATGCGCTGTTGCGCCTCCGGGTCAACCATCTCGAGGTTGGCCTCATCAACCTGCGCACCGAAGGCGACCCATCGGCGGTCTTGGCGCACGAGAAGTTCGTGATGGATGGCGCCGAGACCGACTGGTTCTTGGCCGAAGTGCGCAACTTCCAACACCAATGCCTGCGCAGGCTCGACAACATGGCCAAATCGACCTTTGCGATGATTGAAACCGGTCACTGTTTCGTCGGGACCCTGTTCGAGATCGCCCTGAGCGCCGACCGGACCTACATGTTCATCGATGACGACGTCGAGAACACCATCGAGCTGAGCGCTGCAAACGCGGGCACATTCCGCATGGCAAACGGTGCCACACGCCTCGAGTGCCGGTTCCCGGGGGAACCCGAAGCCGTCACCGCAGCGCTGGACGAAGACGGTCCCATTGATGCCGAGACAGCCGAAGAACTCGGGTTGGTCACCGCGGCGTTGGATGACATCGACTGGGAAGACGAGGTCAGAATTGCCGTCGAAGAGCGCATCAGCTTGAGTCCCGATGCGCTCACGGGCATGGAACAAAACCTACGCTTCGGCGGATTTGAGACCGCCGAGACGAAGATATACGGGCGACTCTCCGCTTGGCAGAACTGGATTTTTCAACGACCCAACGCTGTGGGTGACCGCGGCGCACTCACCCTCTATGGCCATCCCGAGCGGCCAGTATTTGATTTTAGGAGAACCTGATGAGCAGCATCGACTACGACACACGAATTCCGAACAACGTCGATCTCTCCAGCGACCGACGGCTTCAGCGAGCGCTTGAAAAGTGGCAGCCCGCATTCCTCGACTGGTGGCAATCTGCGGGTCCTCAGGTTTTTAAAAACAACGAGATTTTCCTCCGCACGGCGATCAGCACCGACCCCGGCGGATGGGCGCAGTTTGGTCACGTCAAAATGCCAGATTACCGCTGGGGGATTTTCCTCGCCGACCCCGAGAGGGACCGTCGCATCGCCTGCGGTGAAGACGCCGGCAAGCCGGTGTGGAATGAGGTTCCGGGCGAGTATCGAAACATGCTCAAGCGAATCATCGTGGTTCAAGCCGACACCGAACCGGCCAGCGTCGAACAGCAACGCTGGCTCGCGGATTGTGCACCATCCCTGATGGACGCTCGAAACCTCTTCCAAGTCAACGTCGAAGAAGGGCGCCACCTTTGGGCCATGGTGTACCTGCTTCAGGCCTACTTTGGACGCGACGGTCGGGACGAAGCCGATGAACTGCTCGCCCGCCGCTCTGGTGACGATGACAAGCCTCGCATTCTCGATGCGTTCAATCAGCCATGCACTGACTGGCTGACATTTTTCTGCTTCACCATGTTTACCGATCGCGACGGCAAGTTCCAACTCGGCTCACTGGCCGAGTCGGCTTTTGATCCGATGAGTCGGACCTGCAAGTTCATGCTGACCGAGGAAGCTCATCACCTGTCGGTTGGTGAGAGCGGATTGGAGCGCATCATGCGCCGCGCCTGCCAGCTGATGAAACAAGATTCGAATGAGGACGCGCGCGCCCTCGGTGGAATCGACCTGCCCACCATCCAAAAGTGGATCAACCACTGGTACGGGTACAGCCTCGACCTCTTTGGGGCTGAAGTGTCCACGAACGCCGCCGATTACTTCGCGAGCGGCCTCAAAGGGCGCTGGCGCGAGTCGAAGGACTACGACGACCACAGCTGCCTTAATGCCACCCGCATCGTGCCGACCGTCGAAAATGGTCTACTGGTCAACAAGGAATATGCGCTTCGGAACTGCATGAATGAGGAACTTCGAGACGCATACTCGAAGGACTGTCACCGCGTCCTTCGCCGATGGAACAGGGCCGTTAAAAACGAAGGCATCGACTTCGAGTTCAGCCTGCCCTCCACCCGATTTTTCCGCCGCCAAGGACAGTATGCCGACCACCACTTCGACCGAAGCGGAAACCTCATCGACGAAGCCACATGGTCCGCGAATGAGCGAGATTGGCTGCCCACCGATGAAGATCGAGCCTACGTCCAGAGCCTCATGCATTCAGTCCATGAGCAAGGCCAAGTGGCCAACTGGATTGCGGCACCACGACGCGGGATCAGCGGCAAGCCTTTCGACTTCGAGTACGTCCGCGCGTAGGCATTCAATCGACTGCGGCCGGGCCGTGTTGGGCCGGTCGCGGACTCGACCGACCGGTTAGGGGCTTCCGTATGACCCTACTCCCGGTGGCCGAGCGCCGCTCGACCATCATTGCGCTTGGCTTGCCCATTGTGGGAGGCATGCTCAGCCAGAATGTACTGAACGTGGTCGACACCGCCATGGTCGGTACGCTGGGTGACATTGCATTGGCCGCCACCGGCATGGGCGGCTTCGCAAACTTTATGGCCATCGCAGTGGTCATGGGTCTGAGCGCCGGCGTTCAAGCCATCGTCGCACGGCGCATGGGTGAAGGCTCACTTGACTACATGGCGAGTGCGCTCAACGCAGGGCTGGTGATCGCGGTGGTGTTCATGTTGCCGTGGAGCGCCCTGATCCACTGGAACGCGACCGCCTTGTTCTCGGCATTGGTGAACGACCCCGCGGTTGTGGCGGAGGGTGTGCCTTATTTTCGAGCTCGCCTGTTGGGCGCGGTGGGTGTCGGCATCAACTTTGCGTTCCGTGGCTATTGGAATGGCGTCAACCTGCCCAAACTCTACATGGGCACACTCATCGTGTCCCACGTCACCAACCTATTCTTGAACTGGGTCCTCATCTTCGGCAACCTTGGTGCCCCCGAAATGGGGACACTGGGCGCCGGCATCGCAAGCAGCGTGGCCACCTATGTGGGCTCGCTTACGTACGTTATTCTCGGGTTCAGACTTGCCCGCTCGAATGGCTTTCTCCGCTGCTGGCCTGAGTGGTCTGTGTTCCAGTCCTTGGTTCGCGTTGCCGTCCCCGCAAGCATGGCTCAGTTCTTTTTGGCCGCCGGGTACACCGCGTTGATGTGGATCGTGGGTCAGACCGGGACGGCCCCGCTGGCTGCGGCGAACGTTTTGCTCACGGTGACGCTCGTCGCCATCCTACCGGGCCTTGCATTCGGACTTGTGGCCGCATCGTTGGTGGGCCAAGCCCTCGGCCGGAAAGACATTGATGACGCAGAGGCATGGGGATGGGACGTGGTCCGTGTCGCCTGCGTCGCACTGACCCTGCTCGGTCTCCCAATGGTGTTGATGCCCGACCTTGTCTTGTCCGGGTTCCTTCACGATCCAGCCACACGTGAACTGGCGACGGCACCGCTCCGGCTTGTGGGCCTCACCATCGGACTCGATGCCGTTGGTTTGGTCCTTCTCAATGCAATGTATGGCGCAGGAAATAGCCGAACCGTGCTGACGGTTGGCACCGTCATGCAGTGGGGTATCGGGCTGCCATTGGCGTACATCGCGGGACCGATTCTCGACCTCGGCCTGCTGTGGATGTGGGCGGCGATGATGCTCTACCGAGTTGGGCAGGCCACCACATTCGCGATCATGTGGAAACGCCGCAATTGGTCAACGGTGACCCTCTAATCACCAGCCTCGGCACGGTGTCCACTCGTGCTCCACGACACCCTTTCGGACGCCATAGATTGTCTCGAAGCATGCGACGGCGAGGCAACTGTGGTTGGGGATAATCCGGAGGCGATCGCCCACTCGCAACTGGGAGACTCCATCGCCCATGAGCTTGCCGTGTTCTTGAGATAACGAAACCAACGAGAGATTTGCCAATGCCATGCCGGACGAGTCGATGACCACACCGTAGCCGGAATCTCCAAGGCCTGAGTCCTTGGACAAGGCCAGTGCCCCCGCGTCGACGATTGCCCTGTCGGCATGCACGCTAATGACCGAGACCAATACGGTCGCCGCAATCCAGTCCCGCGGGCAAGAGCCGATCTGCGCCTGAAAGCCATCAAATAAAGCGTAGTTGCCGGGTCGAATCTCGGTCACACCCTCAAGGTGGTCTACGTGCATCATGGTTGGGGTCGATCCCACGCTCACTTCATCAACCTCAATGGCGTGGTCTCGAAGACGACGGGCAAATTTCACCACCGCATCCCGTTCTTCGCGGGCGACATCGAGGATCGCAGCCGAACCAATTCGAGCGTAGCTGTGACCGCCATGGGTCAGCAGTCCTGCAAAGTCCACCGACGGGCTTTCGTGAATTCGAGATGCCAGCCGAACCGCAGACTCCGTCTGGGGATTTACACCCGCCCGCCCGTAGCCACAATCAACTTTCAGCCACACCCGCGGCCGCGGATATCCTCCGGCCACCCGTTCTACAGCCGCAAGGGCTTCTTCAGAGTCAACCAGTACATTCACCGCTAACGCCACCGCCTCGCTCGCCTTTCGCGGATCCAACGGTACCGCAAGCGTGATGTCCGAAAAGCCTGCAGCGGAGAACGCCTTGGCCTCAGCCATCGTGGAAACCGTGATGCCCCCAAAATGATCCGCTACCTGCAGGCGCCCGATTTCTGGCACCTTATGGGTCTTGACATGCGGTCGCAGCCGCACCCCCAGCGTGTGAGCGCGATGCGCCATGAAAGCGCAGTTTTGCGCTAAGCGATCCGTATCGATCAGCATGGCTGGTGTCCGAAGCTCTGCGATTTGCACACACCCTCCGCCTGCACGGTCTGCATGAACCGACTAATCAATAGCATGCATTGTTTACATTCTTTGTTTCGCCCGATTGGAATATCGCTTGTTGTGACCCTCACAGCCTGCAGCAACGGCGACAAGTCGGGTACCGACTCCACAGCATCGGCACCCGATCTCACCCAACCTCTGTTGGATGGAGAAGTCCGAGCCGGGGTTGTGACCGATCAACGCTCTTTGTTCGGCGGCATCAGCGCCGAAGGGGGTATCGGCGACGTTAAAATCTACAACAGTCGGGCTCAGTTCATCATTCAGGCCCCCGGAAACAGCAGCTACTACGTAGGGTACGGCGGGTCTGTGATCGATGCCGACATGGTTCGCGGTGATGATGAAATCGGTCAAGATTTGATTGATGATGGCTCGCTGATGGTCGGCTTGGGCCGCATGTTCGAGGCCGAACGCGTCACCGTGGTCAATGACGGCACCGATGGTTCCGCTGCCGTTGTGCGCGCGCGCGGCGGGGTTGCTCCGCTGACCATCCTGACCGGAACACTTGAGGCGGAAGGCTTGATTCAGCCACGCGAGGTTGATGTGACCATCGACTATACGCTGGAAGCCGACTCGAGCCTCCTGCGCATCGAGAGCACGGTGGTCTGGAAGGGAGAACAGACACCGGTGCAGTTGTCCGACATGATCTTCTACTCCGGAGAAGCCGCTGATCGCTATCAGGACGGTGTCGGACGGCGCGGCGACGCACCGGATTCCTATGAGTGGACGGCGGCAATCGGCGACCACAACGAAGGCGCGCTTGCCATTCTCCAAGGGCGAGATTCCGATGCATTCGAGGCCAACACGATCCTCGAGATGATCGGCGACTTCGGTCCCTTGCTGGTGGGCGCGAATCCCACGATCTACCTGGAGGAAGGCGACACTGCGGAGTGGACGCGGTACTGGGGTGTCGGCCCAGACATCGCCACCATCCTCGACGACTGGTATCGAGTCAGGGGCACCACTACGGAGTCATTCAACGGAACCGTTACCTCCGGTGGTGAACCGGTAGCCGGCGCACGGGTCCACTTGCTCACTAGCGAAGGTCAGCCCACATCGCTCGCCATCACCGACGCCAGCGGAGCCTATGCAGCTCAGGCCCCCGCAAACTCGGTTGCGACCGTTATCGCGGAATCCCGAGGACCCGCTGTGTATTTCGACCTCGCTGCCGGTGCCGGTTGGTATGGACCCTATGCGGCCGACTCAGTGCGGACGGCAACCCTCGACTCGATCGCTGCGGGTGCGGTTTCTCCGCCCAACAGTCCCGGCTACGGATTCAGTGAAGCGCTATCTGCAGGATCCGACGTAAACCTCGAACTGCAGGCCCCGGGCACACTCAATGTTTCGGTTGAAGATGGAGGACCCGCAGTCGTCCGTGTGGATTTTGCAGGCGCCGATCCCGTCGTCGACAACCCGGCCATCGCCCATCGGCGCCCCAACGGCGCTGCCGCTTGGGCGTACGTCGTTGATGGTGAGATGTCTGTTCCGCTCGAGCCGGGTGAGTACTCGGTCGTGGTGCACAGGGGCACTACCCATGAAGCCGTGATCGCCAGCGTGACCATCGAGTCGGGCGATGCCACCACCGTCCGAGCCGATCTGATCCGATCCGTCGACACGGCTGGGCTTCGGTCCATTGATCCTCACAGTCACGCGACGCCGAGTGGAGACGGAAAGGTTCCCATGGAGGGCCGCCTCATCGTGACGGCTGCGCACGGTGTCGATATCCACGTCGGCACCGATCATGACCATGTGGCCGATTATCGCGTGTTGCTTGAGCCTCTTGGCCTCAGCACACATCTCGGCAGCATCGTGGCCAATGAAGTAAGCCCGATTCTGCGTGGCCACCACAACGCCTACCCCCTTGAAACCGTCCCCGATGAACCCAATGGAGGCGCATTTCAGTGGTGGACATCGTGGCGAGAGTGGGTCACCACGGCTGGATTTCACGAGTGGACCCGACGGATGCGGTCCGACGGCGAAATCATCGTTCAGGCGAACCATCCCACGGGTTCGTCTGGCCTGTTTGGAAACGCAGGGTACGACCCCATTGCCGGGACGATTGCGAACCGAAACTCATGGTCGAGTGACTTCGATGCGGTTGAGGTCCTCAACGACGGTGGGTACGCTCGAGTGTTCCCCTACTACCTCGACCTGCTCAACCGTGGGTTGAACCCTACCCCCGTCGGTGTCTCCGACAGCCACGACCACCTCGAGGGCATGGGCGTCAACCGTACATGGGTGCCCATGGCACTCGAACGGATTGAAGACTTAACCAACAATCATGTCCGTACAGCGATCTTGAATGGCGGCACCGTCGCCAGCTTTGGACCGCTGGTGGTTCCCACCGTCGATGGCGAGTGGGCTGCTGGAAAAACCTACACGGGATCGGCTGACGTGATTGTCGACGTTCGGACACCATCATGGATGTCCGTCGATGAACTACAGGTCTACAAAAATGGCATCCAGGTTCAGACTGTACCCATTGAGGGAGGACCGGTTTCAGTGACATTGGACCCATCGGTCGATGCCGTCTACGTGCTGACCGTCACAGGCTCCGATGACATGGCACCCGTTTACCCCGGCAAGCGCCCGTGGGCGCTGGTCCAAGGCATCTTCATCGATGTCGATGGTGACGGATGGGAGTCGCCCCTTCCCTCGCTGGACTCGCTCTAATCGACCTTCACCGCGTTGAAGCTCACCTCATAGTCCACATCCAGTGCGATGGGATCGGTGAGCGCAGTGGTGCCTTCCACTTCCCCCGACAGCGTTCCACCGGGTCCAAAGTCTGCTTCCCAATCGATGGACAGCGCGTCTTCGTCTGAAATTTCAATCTCGATGACGCCGAACACCCCAGTGTAGGCGCCATCGGCTCCCGCGAGCTCACCCGACGCACCGCCGCCGTACGGTCCCGCATCCACGCCGGCCAAGGGACCGGCGATCGTGACAAAGTCACCATCCTCTGCGAAAGAGCACTCGGCCGTCACGTCCACTTCCGGATCTTCGCCCGGCTCAACGACCATTGTCGCTTCACCTGAACAGGTGTCCACAAGCA
>Ga0160422_10001768_pt1 | contig 13454 bp, 11 predicted proteins | sample Fk160mmetaG_FD_108192 | JGI IMG/M metagenome (GOLD analysis project Ga0160422, IMG submission 108192) | Marine microbial communities from the Central Pacific Ocean - Fk160115 60m metaG | ecosystem: Environmental > Aquatic > Marine > Oceanic > Photic zone | place: The Central Pacific Ocean...
AAAGGACTCAAAGGGGCGACCTCCAGCCTTCAACATGGCCGAGGGGGGAGAGGCTGGTGTCGGCTTGGTGAACGCCAACGCCGAGGTTCCACTCCGCATGGCGGATGTCTCTCTTCACCGACCGCTTCCAGACACTTTTCCAATGGCAGAGGGTTTGAACACCATTCGAAAAGAATTGATGTTTCATTGGAAACTTCTCCGTAGCGAATGGACACGTGTGCATTACAGCACGGTCGCTTTTGGCGTGGTTGCTCTTTTTTTGGGCTCGGTATCCTCGGAGCTGTGGAGCGGCGGGGACGCCAAAATTTCGGGGGTTGACGGTATCCTCGCCATCAACGGTTACCAGTTTTTCCAGATGTTGGTGTCCTTTATTTGCTGGGGCTGGTTTGCCTACCAAGCCATGATTTTGTTTCCCGTCATGCGTGTTCACGCCATCTCTTTGTTAATCATGTGGAACGGGCTTGTTGGTGCCCAAGTTCTGTTTCACCGAAACAACCCGTCCTTCCCACTCGGTTTCGATCTCGCCGACATGATGGGCGGCACTCTGATTGTTTTGGTTGTGTTCTTTTTCCTGTTTTTCTTCTGGAAGGCCGTCGTTGAAACTCGAGACCTCCACGTGGAAGTCAATCTGCTGCACGAGGACGTTCGGGTGATGGAGGAAGCCCTTGCAGAACATTCGCTAAGGGGTTGGTCGGCCATGTTTGGCGTTTGGGTCCTCCTCATCATGGTGTCATCATGGGCAGGCCTTCACCACGTGGCCTCCTACGGTGAAAGCAACATCGCTTTCCTCGTGATTCACATCATCACCGGACTACCGGCCGTTCCGTTGCTTCTTTTTGTTCTCTGGTACCCGCAACACCTCTTGGGTGCTCAAAACGCAGTGCGAACACGGGCCGCTGTTGACGCCTCGCAGGAAATGTCGGGTCAACAACCCAATATGTGGGAGAAACTAGCGGATATTGCGTGTCCTGAATGCGGAGCAAGCACTTCGCTGAAATTAAACAAAAACGGCGAACTCACCCACCCCTGTAACCTACCTGGCTGCAGCACGATGGTGATGGTCGGTACCAACTGCACAACCTGCCAGGAACCGATGCCAAGCAGAATAGATTGTCCAGCATGCGGCGTCAACGCACCGGCGCTCGATTACATGCCCGACCAGGATGTGTGGTAGGATGTTTAGTCAAAACAGAAACGATTTCCCAACCCTGCAAGGGGAAAATCCACCTGCGTACCTCGACAACGCTTGCGTCACCCTCAAACCGCAATCGGTCATCGACAGCATTCAACGATACTACACCGAGGTACCGGGTTGCGGAGGACGCTCTGTTCATCGTTATGGAACAACCGTTTCGAAAGCCGTATCCGATGCTCGCACAAAGTTGGCTAAATTTCTCAACGCGCCCTCTGCAAACGAGATTGTTTTTACCCGAAACGCCACCCACTCCATTAACCAGATTGCCCACGGTATGACGTGGGAAAAAGGGGACGTCGTCCTCACGACCGACAGGGAGCACAATTCCAACTTGGTGCCTTGGCTCCAACTTGAGCAAGAACAAGGCGTCGACCACAGGGTGGTGCCAAGCCATCCAGATAACACGTTTGATCTTGAAGCGTTTGAGGCGGCGTGCGCCGATGCCGGCGACAAGTTGCGCATGGTGGCTATGAGCCATGTGGGGAACCTTGACGGCGTAGCAATCCCGATTGAGAAGATCACGAGCATCGCCCACGATCATGGCGCCCTCGTGGCGATCGACGGCGCCCAATCAACACCGCACATGAACGTCGATGTGCAGGCGCTTGACATTGACTTTCTTTCGTTTTCTATTCACAAGATGTGCGGACCATCGGGCATGGGCGGTTTGTGGGGTCGATACGAACTGTTGGACGGTCTACGGACGATTCAGTCAGGTGGGCAAACCGTGCAAACATCGTCCTACACCGATGCCACTTGGGCGGCCCCTCCGGCTCGCTTTGAGGGTGGTTTGGGGAACTTTTCCGGAATGATGGCAACAGGAGCCGCCATTGACTACCTGACTGAACTTGACATGAACGCCGTTCACGAGCATGAAATACGACTCAACACGATCATGACAAACGGTGTGAAGGACCTCAGTGGCGTGTCCATTATTGGCCCTGAAGATCCGGCCCAACGCGGCGGCATTTGTTCCCTGTTGATGGATGAACTACCGGCTCACGATGTGGCTCTGCTGCTTGATGAGGCCGCTGGCGTTATGGTGCGAAGCGGCCAACACTGTGTCCATTCGTGGTTTGCAGACCGAGGGCATCCCCAAGGTTCACTCCGGGCCTCCGCTTACCTCTACAACAACGAAGAGGACGTACGAAGGTTCGTCGATACACTGAATGAAATAGTCCAGACATTGAGTTGATGACATGACATCGGACAACCCGGACTTGATGGTTGATGGACAGGTCCACAACCCTATGGACGGGTCCAGTCAGCTTCTCGTGGCGGCCCTTGTGGAAGAGACAAGCGACATCAGGGCCATCAAGATGGTCGTCAGCATCACCCTCGGCCTGACGCTGATTTTAGCCGCCGGATACCTCGCTGCGGTTGTGTTGAGCGATGGCGCCATCCTGCTTCGTCCCAGCGAGGTGGCCCTCGAACGTCACGCAACGTACAACGAACTGATCAATCCCGCATCAGAATCGCTCACCGGGGACGGTGTCGTCGCCTGCATCGTTGACTCGGGCATTGAACCCAGCCACAGCGACTTGGAAGACATGAACTTGATCGGTTGGAAAGACTTCATCAACGGCAATGCGCAACCGTACGATGACCACGGGCACGGCACCTCGATGGCCGGGTTGTTGGTTGCCAACGGCTGGCTCAAAGGGGTGGCAAAAAACGTTGACTTGCTTGTCGCCAAGGCCCTTGCGGAAGACGGCAGTGGCAACGACGAAATTGTGGCCGAAGCCGTAGACTGGTGCGTGGCAAACGGAGCGCATGTCATTTCCTTGTCCCTGGGTGGGGCGCCAAACATCCTACCGTTCGGTATTGGATCTGGGCGAACCTCCGGAGATGCTGCTGAAGAAGCCGTTGACGCTGGCGTGTACGTCGTTGCTGCTGCGGGCAACGATGGTGAGGACGACGACGGCGATGTAGCTCATCCTTCCAGCGAAACCAGCGTTATTTCCGTCGGCGGCGTGACCCTCAAAGGCACCATATGGTCGGGGTCCTCAAGGGGCGACAACAACGGTAGGCTCTTGCCCCTGCCAATTCTCATGCCGAGAGGTGACCCTGACAAGAAGCCAGAGATTGTCGCCCCTGCAGAGGGTGTCCCCGTCCTCTTGGACGACGGCGGTTGGGGTTTGGCCGACGGAACGAGTGCTGCCACCGTCTATGTCACCGGAGCCCTCTGCCTCTTGCTGGAGTCAAAACCCAGTTTGCGAGCCGACGAATCCACGGGCGGTGCTGACAACATCAACGCCGTGAAGCAGTGGCTAATGGACAGCGCCGTGCCAGAGGCAGGTCAAACAACACATGATGACCGGTACGGATACGGTTTGCTGAATGTATCAGGCCTGCTCCAGCAAGCGGCCTAGGGTTGAACGGGAAGCCACGCCACCAACGTGCCACCGAACAGCGGCATGAAAGCAACATGGTGCGTCGTTTGTGTCTCGCCGACGAGTTCGATCCACCTGTTGAAACCTGCCACCAAGCCCATACCTTCCCAATCGTCTTCGGCTATTTCACCTGTAGGCATATCGGGTTCAACGGTGAAGAGCACACCGTTTGGCGATAGCATCTCAAGATAGGTGGCCACCAAGTCAGCACGCTTTGACGAAGGGCCGTCCACCACAACAACGTCGTACGCCGACATAAAGGGGGTTTGAGAGAGTTCTGAGACGCTTGCTGAGGCCAGTTTCCACGCTTGATGTTCGGCCGCTAATTGGCTTGGTTCGCCGACGACAACCGAGGACCACGGCAACGCATCGTACCGCTGGAGCAAGCGTTTGAGGATGACCCCAAATTTCCCGCCGGGTTCCACGAGTGTCAACATGTCCGGTCGCTGGTTCCGACGTTCAAAATCATCCAGAATCCATGCCGTCCGGTGGCCAATGCTGGCGCCGACCTCAAGCAGCGTTTTTGGTTGCAGTCGAGCCACAGCATCGCGAAGGCGTCTGAGAACCGACAGCGACCAAGTCGACAGGCCCATGTGCTGCAGTTGCTCGTGAATGTTCGCGGCAACATCGGGTTCTTTTTGCGGTTGTTGTTCGTCCTTGGCGAGAATGTGAGCGAGCAATTCACTCCGCTCGACCTGAACGTTCGGGTCCACCATGGACGGTGGTCCTTATCCTCCAACATCAAGCCTTGCTCGGCAACCGTGTCGGAGGGTTCAAACCAAGTGGGTTCCGGCAAGGGTTTGGGGGAAGACCGTGTCCACTGATGAAGAAGGCGAAGAGGAACACCTCGACAACGCCACGTTCTGCCCCTCGTGTGATGACGTGTGCGGCCATGAAATCCTGCGTGAAAAGAAAGTAGGGGACGGCGCTGATTTCATGGTCAGGTGCCACGTTTGTGAGGATGTCCACACCGTTATTTTTCGGCCTCCGGCACCGACAAACATACCGTTTATTTTGACCGACGGCCCCAATTCCCACAGAGTGACACTCGTTGTTGACGCTGACGAGGATTTTGTGATAGGTGACGTCTTCGAAGAGGACGAGATGTTGTGGACCATTCATCAAATAGAAATGAAAGACGAGACCCATGCCAGTTCGGCTACGGCGAACAACATCGCTCGAATTACGGCGCTGCGTACCGACATGGTTCGCGTGAAGTTGACATTGACGAGAGGTGAACAGTCCACGTCCGACGTCATCATCGTCCCGCAGGAAACGACGTTCACCGGCTCCCACCAAATCGAACACAACGGCCAGACTTGGCGGATTCGGGCGATACATACAGGAGCTGGACGTACAATGCGAGGCACCGTCAAAGCGCCAGACATCAAGCGTATGTACCTCCATGAACCCCCCCGACCCGAGCACTTCGCACCCAAAACGCCACGGGAACGCCGTCAAGCGTGGAAGGAAGGTCGCCTTGGATTCAACCCGAATCCCGAACGACCGAAGGACCAAATCAAGAAAGGCGTGAAGCCGAGTCCACGACACCGTTCGAGGAAGAAAAAGCGAAATTGATCAGGGACGGTTGGTCCACGGCATCAAAAACGCCTTGGCAACATGACTGCCAATGGTCGGGTTTTCTTTCAACCTTCGAATGCTGTACTCGTACCATTTCTCACCGTATGGAATGTAGACTCGTGTACGGTGACCTTCTTTCAGTAGCCGACGGCGGAGAGGACCTCGCACGCCCAGCAGCATTTGGAATTCGTACCCGGGGCCTTTCTGATGACGTGCTGGACCTGCGTTCGGACGCGGGTCTTCGATGCCCGGCCCCATCCCGTGGGCTTTCAGAGCAGAGAGCGTGTGATCGATGACAGGTTGGTCATGGCTTGCAACACCGACGTAAGATCCAGCAGCGAACATGCGGTCGATGGCGGCGTTTGTTGCGTCAACAATGTCGGTGTAATTGGTGAAGGAAATGTCCTCTGGCTCGAGATAAATCCCTTTGCAAATTCGATAGTCCGCTCTTGGGCCAAGACTTCCCTCCAGAGCATCAATGTCGGCCAGCGTGCGGAACAACCGCCCCTGAAGAACGGTCCCTACGTTGGTGAGGCCTTCTTTGTGGAGAGCCAGAACAGCATCGATGGTGGCGGTCGTTACCCTGTGGTCTTCCATATCAAGTCGAACAAACATGTCCTCTTTGGCGGCCATCTCAACAAGGTGGCGGATGTTTTCCATGCCCTTTTTTTGGTCAATAAGCAAGCCAAAGGCTGTGGGTTTGATGCTGATGTTGGCGTCCAGATTTTCTTCCCTGATGGCTTGCATGACCCTGATGTATTCCTCGAGGAAAAAATTAGCTTCTTCCATCGAAGAAATCTCTTCACCCAGCACATCGATGGTAAAACAGGCGCCTTCTGCACTCAATCTTTTCATGACCGCCATCGCTTCGTTGAGGGTCTCCCCCGCAACGTAGCGTCGACTAACCCAGCGGACAAACCATTTTGGCATTCGTACCGTGGTGGCAACGACCAGCTTGGAGAACCAGCCTACCATGAAAGTGCCTAGCCACAACCGCTCTTTGACCCTTTGTGCCAGATGCTAAGTCTGCTCCAGTCGTTGCTTGATTTGCTTCGTCGTCAGCAAAGGAACACCCTCTGCCTCCAAAAAATCTCGAACGGCTTGCCGTTGCCACCCTCGAAACGCTTTCTTGTCCATTGAACAAACAACCTCGCCTCCGGGGAAAGCCTTCCTCGTCGCTGCCAAAGCGGCAAGTATGGACTGTCTCCAATTGCCCACCACATCACCGTCCTCACATTGACGGAAAGGCAACGCGTAGTTGGCCAACATGTGGCCAATCCATACGCCATCGATAAGGGCGAGGTTTGAGGCACGCGGTGCATAATGGCCGCCCCCCAAGGTCACAACCACCAATGCTCCCGTGTGTACGGATGGGTCCCAAACCTCTCCCGCCCGGCCGAGAAGCCCGTCCCTGATGAGGTGCCCTAGCACCTTTGCTGCCCCCAAATGACCCCACATGTCTTCGGTTGAACCAACCTCGATGAACAAGCACGGGACGCTCACCGTAGGTCCGTGGTGGGTAACCTCAAACGAAAGCTCAAAACCCTCCACGGACTTTTCCCTCGGTGCGTAAGCCAACAACATGTTCCACCATGACGCAAGGCGGGTTGAGGGAGGTGAGGGCTGTCCGCCATGGCCACCGTAAGGACCCTGTTCGCCAATCGGCAAATGCGGGACGCCAATTGGATGAAGCGTCAGTGACGGTTTGCCGCTCGCCGCAACGTGCCGAGATGGGAAGATGATCTCACAGACGGTTTCTCCCGTCGCATTTTCCCATCGACGGTCAAGGTGGTCTTCAAACAGCAAGCCGTCGGGCAGGAAAACCATACGCAGGTGCTTCAGAACGAAGACCGGGTGGTCTTCAAATCGCTCGCCTACCGTCCATTCTTCAATCTCAAGCAAGACCTCTGCTTGATTGGTGCTTGCGACATCCCTCTGATTTACCGCGATGAGAACGACCTCTTGGGCGCCCATAGCCTAGGTCTAACGGGGTTCTATTTTAGGTGACCCAGACGAGCATTCACATACAAGGGCACTTATTTTGCGCCATGGACGAAGGATTGCCCGAAAGCATTCCTTTCCTGCCCGACCGCGTCATTGAACATCAAAATGGCGTCCTGATAACCGGTATGTTGGGCGAGTTTCTGTGGCTTGACGGCGATTTGGCCGCCACTGCACCCTTTACCATACCGCACCCCATGCGGCTCAGGCAAGGTGTGGTTGTCGAAGGGCATGTCATTGGTACTTGGCTTGACCGAGAACTGATGCTTGCCTGCATGGGATCCATCCCGGTTGGGACGGCGGAGAACGGCGATTGCCGGTCCGACCTACGAACGGCGATGGGCACGAGCGATAGGCGCTACCCGGCAGGAACCAAATGGGCTCACGCGTTGGATGCTGAACCGATGGCGATGGCCACCAATGGCGAAACGGTGGTGTTTGACCTCTACCACCGGGGTCTTTACGGCATTGGAGCCAACGCCGAAGAATTCTGGAGAATGCCCCCCTCAGAATGGTCGTATCCCAAAAAACGGCCAAGAAATGAGGAAACAATTGCCCTGCACATCCACAATGAGGAATGCTGGCTAACCTCGAAAGGAGGGAGGGTGCAGCGACGCTCGGTTGAAACCGGTCAGCTCATTGAAGAGCACCTCCTTAACCACGTGGAGGCCCCGCTGGAACATCACTTCAAACACAATGAGCAGGATTTGCTTTGCTCAACAAGCGGCTTGGTCACATGGCTTGATGACATGGCGCTTGTGGCTCAACTGCAACTCAGCGGCCCCGTCCACAGTGCATCTTGGGACGAGCGTTTGCAAGGGTGGCGAGTGGCCGGGTGGCGCGAAGAGATCGTCATCTCAAAGGATGTCGTTGACCGCAGACCGACAAGGGAACTCCCCGTCTACATTCTTCCCAGAGGGTCAGGTGCACTCGTTCTGTTCAACGACGGTAATTGGGAAAACACCGCATTTGAATACGGGCAGCGCCTTGATTGAAATTCATTCGTTCATCTTGGTGTAGCCACACTTGCCGCAGGATTTTCGGTCCTTGTGGATGGCCAAGAACACACCAGGGCCACAGGATGGGTCAGGACAATGCTCCGCCCTCACCAATTTGCCGTCCTCTACCTTGTACTTTGACCACTTGGCTCTGGGGTTGGGTTCCGCCATCACTCATCGCCTCCTTCTTCATCGGACGGCGCTTCTGACTCGGTAGCGGAACCGCTTCGAAGCGATTCGTGGCGCTTGAAAATGTAGCCGGGTTCAACCGCCATGGCCTCTTTTGAGCTGTAGACGTACGCTAGGCCTGTGGTGAGAGGCTGTCCAAACCGTGTCGAACAGTCTTTCACAACGATCAGGTCGCGGTCGGAACCGGGTTCAAGCGTCTGGACGAGGTCCATGACTTCCTTTCGGGAAGGGGTGGATTTCTTGTCGTGTTTCCAGCTGAACGAGATTTCAACGCGGTTCAGAATTTTGTTTTCTTTTCGTGATTTGATTTCCATATGTTCACCTCATCGAATGTTGACTTTGAGCGCATAACGGCCTGGCTTGTCCACCTGCAAGCGTTTTGCAATTTCGGAGCGCCCGGGTTTGACGATGATGACGTAGCCTGTCCAGTCAGAGGAAACCGGTGCTGACGGGCACCTGGCGCACTGGTCGACGCCATCACCAAGTACAAGGTGGCAGTCGCCGCAAGCAAAGGGCATCTTCACCATCTTCACTCACCACCCTTGTTGGCCCATTGCGGAGAACCAAGACCGTCCTGCTTGCTGGTCAGCCCAATCTTTGAGCGGCGGGGGTCGGAAGTGTCCGGCGAAAGCGAGACGATTCGAGCCCGAACGAAGGAACCGATGGAAAGTTCTCGACCGCTCTGGCGACCCGTGATTTTGTTGGCACCAATGTTGATGTCTACCGGCTCATCCATAATTTGTGATTTGTGAAGCAACGCTTCCATGGGGCCAATTCGGACAAAGGCGCCGAATTCGTTCACTTCAGAAACAGCGCCTTCGACCACTTCTTGGTCGTCCATGCAGAAAAGCACGGCGTCAAATTGCACCCGTTGATAGATGGCACCATCGCCGTGAATAATGCGCCCTCGGCCGATTGTTTTGTGATTGTTTGTTACGAGAACAAAGCGGTTTTCGGAATCAAATTTTCCTTCGAAAGCGTCCATAGAGAGCCTATCGATGTGTTGATCGAGAGACTGGCCCTTTCGCATGTATTCCGCAGGGATACGTATGGTGTCTTCCTTGGTTACGACCTTGTACATTTCATCACCTCTTTGCCTTCTCGTGAAGCACGGTGAAAACGGATGGTCAGGAGACCGCTCCGTCCTTCACCGGTTGTACCTCAGGAGAGAATGCGACCGAAGTCATTCCTGCCACCGACGGCCCCTATTTAATTCAAGCGGCCAAGAGAAGGCGGTAATCGTTCTGCGTGGCCGCCTTTTGGGTCCAAATGAAGCATCAAAGAAAAGGGGTTTTAGGTGCCTCTGTAGCCATAAGCAATAACAACCCCCCGAAACAGGTGATTGACGATGACGGTAAAGTGGCCACGCTCTGTTGGTGAGTCAACCGTCTCCCTGGTCATGATTTGGCTCATGGTCAGCGTCTTATTGACGCCACTCGCTGAACCGACCAACCTACCCGATGCACCCACCACCAACCGTAGCCAGTCTTGGGACGCCACAGCACAACCATGGCCCCAGTATGCGCGCACGCCCACGCACAACCAATCGACGCCTGCCCACGGTCCTGATGGAGGGCCAGGAGCCGGGAGCGTCAATGACGTCACCGAACTTGCAACGCTTGAGAACCCTATCGTGAACTGGCAAGTTTTCAGCGGCCAAACGGAGAGCGATGCCTACGGCTCCATCATCGGGGATTTCTCCAACAGTGTATCCGCAACGGAAACGGCCGTGGAGCGGTGCGGCCAAGGGACATTGTTTCCTGTGATGATCTCCAGTGAAATCACGGACGGGGCTCGCACGAGCCATCTCAACATCGTTTCTGGCAACGATGCAAAAATAGCATGGAAGGTCAATCTGGGCATCACCGAGGCCATACGTTCTACCCCCATGATTCAGGACATTGACCAGGACGGTTTCCAAGAAATCATCGTGGTTTACGACACGCAAGGCGCCATGAACATTGATGTATGGTCCCCTAGACTGACCTGCACCGAGTCCAATTGGCAAACCACCGGCCACAGCAACGAACTCTTGTGGTCATACACGGACACGGACGTGCGCATCGGCTCGCCTTTGCCGCATTTCGCCACGGCAAACAGCGGTCATTTCGCCGTCACGCAGCCATTGCTAGCCGATCTGGAACTCGATGGCACGCCGGAGATCGTGGTCGCCGTTGTGGATGACCCGAACAACAACCCCACCGTCAAAGTAAACGCCTACAGCCTGACCACCTCCCAGCCAAATGAGGAGGATTGGAGCGTGACGTTGGACAGGGGAACACACCCCTCGGATCCCGTTTGGGCGCAACTGGACAGCACCACCACGTCAATTGTGCTGACCACCATCGACGGCGATTCAGGAAACATGTGGATATGGAAAATCGACGGCAGCACCGGTTCTCTTGACTGGGAGCGTGTGAGCGTGCAGGGAACGGATACCGATTCTGATTCACCCCGACTCCGACTGCCCGGCCCAATCATCGTTCAGCTCGACCAAGACAGCGCCCCGGAAATGATCATCACCGTCCCCACCGACGCCAACGGCAGGACCCCAGGAAACGGGGCCAGGTTCATAGGCATGGAATTAACCTCGACCACAGAACTGTTCAATTTCCGTGCCCAGAACGGGTATGCCGATGCGCAGCCCATCACCATTGATACGGACGAAGATGACATCGACGACCGATTGTGCTGGGTCACTTGGTACTCTGAATCCACCGTGAGTTTTGACCGGAAAGGCATGCTTGGATGCACGGACATTTCGGACAACGACCCTGTCACTGAATGGACCCGAGACCTGCAGAGAGGTGCCGGAAATTCAAACGACGAAATCGCCGTTTCACCACCTTTCTGGCTTGACATTGACGGTGAAGGGACGCCGGAGATCCTGGTTGGATTCGGCCGAAGGTTTTGGGCGTTTGACGGAGACACCGGGGCCTCTGCAGACATCAACAGCGCGTGGTCCACACCGGTGAGCATGCCCCATCGCGTCTGGACGGCACCAGCGGTGGCCGATGTGGACGGCGACGGTTCCATCGATGTGTTGTATGGAGACACGCTTGTCTCGAACAGAGGGTCGGATTTCACCCCTGCTTTGGACAACAGAGGCCTTTCATTCAACCCTGCTCAAGCAGACCCTGGCATGACCGTCACCGTAACCGGTCAACTCGCCAACGTGGGAACGGCTGAAGCAGACGACGACTTGGATGCTGCCATTCTAATGAATGGCGTGGAACTCGTCAGGCACCGATTCACAACAACCGAACCGGTGGCGCCCTCTGGTGAAGGTGGCCCGATGACCTTCTCAGCTGAATTTGTTGCTGAACTGGGTATCCACGATTTTGAACTCGTCTTGGACGTGAACGAGAACATCACGGAACAACGAGAAGACAACAACCGTGCCAACATGACGTTCACGGTCGTGGAACCCTATCTTGTCGAGGTCAGTCCCCCGTTGGAAACACCGAGAATCCCTCCAGGTACCACGCAAGAAGTCAGCATCAACGTCGTGGCGACCGGCTCTCGAACGGCGGATTGGGTCGTCACGTACGACGACAGCGCCTTGCCTCAGGATTGGAGTTTTGCACCAGCGACCGGCGAATCACTGACGCTAGAACTTGTGCCCGACGTCCAACAAAACATAGCGTTCGACGCAGGGGTACCCGCTACGGCAGCAGGCGATGAATCAGCGGTGGTTTCCTTCACCGTCTCGCTTCAGTCCGACCCGTCCATCAACGCCACCATGGACCTTCAACTGGACGTCTTCAGAACCAGAGGTCTCGACCTGAGCGGCGCAAGCGGTCTCAACTTGTCCACCGGGCACGGCCGGCTCGGGCATGTAGCAAAGGCCTGGTTTATGGTAGAGAACCTCGGCAACGCACCGGAAACAACCACTTCCATCACGTGGACGGCTCCATCGTGGGGCGGTTCGCCCTCCATTCACAATTCTGCTGGAGAACAATTGTTCAGCGTATCGCTTGATTCGGGTGAATCCAAAATTCTCTTTGCCCATCTCGAAACACCGGCCACGGTGAGCATCGGCAGCTCCACACAAACAACGCTCACGTTGTGCATGGGAAGCGGAGAGGATGCCCTTTGCGAGTCGATGCCGTTCACGTTCATCGCAAAAAAATTCGTGGCCACGCCCACACACCACCGGACCCTACCGGACAGAACGCTGGTATGGGCATTGGAAGGCACAGCGCCCAGCTCCGGCTCCGCCGAGTGGAGCATGAGCACCATGGGCATGTTCCAACCGGACTGGACGTGGTCTGCCAACGGTGACTTTTCCATCAGCGGCCAGAACATTGTTGGCCAAGGATCGCCCGGCGCTACCATAAGCGGTGAAGTCGTGCTTGAACTGCCATCAAACGCCGTGCCGAAACGCCACCTCTTTGCAGATTCTGACGCCATCGACACCGATGCCTCGTTCAACATCAGCCTTCACGTGTTGCAGGTGTACCGTTCGAACCTGACGCTGATTGAACCGCTGCCAAACACCCCCAACCAAGCCCTTTCCCTCAATGTAAGCGAACAACATCGCTTCCTGCTGTCATTGGCCAACCCTGGCAATGGAGAGGACACCTTTGTGCTCACGGCCGAGGTGGCCACCACTGATCCCTCGTTTCAACCAGGTGTCCAATTCACCTATTTCGATCCCCAGAAAACCTTAGGCGCTCTGGCAACAGGTATCGGCAGCGTAGACATCGCGCTCTCGTCAGAAATACCCGCCTTGGTACCGTTCGATATCGTGTTCAAATGGACATCGCTGGGTGGTGAGAGTGTTGTTGATGCGTACGTCGTGACCGTGCAGGCGGCGCCGAGCCATGAGTGGCAGGTGACGGCGAATAACAACACGACAGTAACCGGGAAACCTGGAGAAACATTGACCTTTGGATTCAACGTAACCAACCTTGGCAACGCTCCTGACGTCCTCACCCTTGAGCCAATTCTTGACATCACAAGGTTCGGTGATGATGCCGCTGAATGGACTGCAAATGAGGTGCAAACACCAACGCTCGCCATCAACCAATCCATGCACCTGAACTTCACCATAACCGTGCCCGAGAACGCATGGGCCACGACATCTGCAGCCGT